>Ga0208544_10001735_pt1 | contig 14725 bp, 15 predicted proteins | sample DEB08_DNA_9_FD_184526 | JGI IMG/M metagenome (GOLD analysis project Ga0208544, IMG submission 184526) | Aqueous microbial communities from the Delaware River and Bay under freshwater to marine salinity gradient to study organic matter... | ecosystem: Environmental > Aquatic > Marine > Coastal ... | reverse complement strand
TCCTGGAAGGCCTTGTAATGCGTCTCTGCGTTCATCGAGATGAAGGAATTCAGCTGCAACAGGCCCGGATAGACCATGCGCCCGACGCCTGCGTGTTTGAAGCCGACACGCTGGATCATCATTTCTTCCAGCTGGCCCATGGTCACGGAATGGCCAAAATCGGTCACATCTGTCGGCGCGGCGCTGGGGTCGATCGGACCACCGATCAGTGTCAAGGAGCGCGGCTGCGCCTCTGGGTCTTCTTCGGCCAGATAGGCCGTCGCGGCAAGTGCCAGCGGGGCAGGTTGGCACACGGCGATTACATGTGTGTTTGGCCCCAGCTCTTTCATGAAATCAACGAGGTAGAGGGTATAATCCTCAACGTCGAACTTGCCTGCGCTGACCGGAATGTCGCGGGCGTTGTGCCAGTCTGTGATATAGAGGTCGCAATCGGGGATCAGGCTGATCACGGTTGACCGCAGCAGCGTTGCATAGTGACCTGACATGGGTGCGACCAACAGGACCTTGCGTTTGGGCGTCGTGCGGCCCTGAACGCGGAAATGCAGCAGATCGCCAAAGTCGCGGTTGATGACGACCTCTTGGACCACGATGCGGTCTTGACCGTTAGAGCCGACGAAGTTGGGGATGTTCCAGTCAGGTTTCACAACCATGCGAGAGAAGGTCCGTTCGGTCACTTCGCCCCATGCTGCCATCCACGCGATTGCGGGGTTTGGAATAATTGAAAAAGCAGGGTAGGATGCCATAGCGAGTGCGGAGGCACCAAGCCACTGGTTGGTATTCCTTACGGTTTCCATAAGGTCGTATGTTGCCATATAGCGCATCTGGGGTTTCCTTTTATAGGCCCGATTCGGGCATACCGTCGCTCCTGCCCCTGAAAAGGGCGACGTTATGCTGCAAGTGCGAAGATAGGAGTAAAAGGTTAAGATGACAACTGAAACAACGGGCGATGACGCGACGAAAAATGCCGCGATGACTCGCATGTCCGAAAATCTCCATAAGGTTGAAGAGCTTACGGAACGTTTGAGCAAAGTTATGTCAAACCGGCAGACGCATCAGCAGGCCCTTGATGGTCCGAATCAAGAGTTGTTTGCGAAAGCGGCCCAATCCTATTTCACAGAAGCGATCAATAACCCTGCCAAATTGATGGAACATCAGATGGGATATTGGACGCAGACCGTGACCCATTTCATGGAAGCGCAGCAGGCCTTGGCAAAAGGACAGTTCGCAGCCCCCCAGGACCGCACCGGCAAGGACCGCCGTTTTGCCAACCCGCTGTGGGAAACCCATCCCTATTTCAATTTCGTGAAACAGCAATATCTGATCAACGCGCAAGCACTGAGCCAAGCGGTTGATGACATTACCGATATGGCCCCGCATGAGAAAAAGCGTCTGGCCTATTTCAGCCGGCAAATCATTGACCTGCTGTCGCCCACGAATTTCCTGGCAACCAACCCCGACGCATTGCAGCGCGCGATCGAAACCGAAGGCGAAAGCCTGGTCAAGGGATTGGAAAATCTGATCTCTGATCTGGAGGCCAATAACGGCGAATTGATCGTTCGATTGGCGGATGAAAAGGCATTCAAACTGGGTGAAAATATTGCGACAACGCCGGGCAAGGTGGTGTTCCGCAACCGGATGTTTGAATTGATCCAATACGCGCCGACCACCAAGGACGTGCATAAAACACCGCTGTTGGTGTTTCCGCCATGGATCAACAAATTCTATATTCTGGACCTCAAAGCCCAGAACTCATTGGTCAAATGGATCGTGGATCAGGGCTATACCTTGTTCATGGTGTCATGGGTCAACCCGGATCAGACCTACCGCGATGTGGGTATGGATGACTACGTCAAGGATGGTTATCTGGAAGCCATTCGCGAGGTGAAGGCCATCACCAAGGAAGACAAGATCAACGCTGTGGGCTATTGCATTGCGGGCACGACATTGTCGCTGACCCTGTCGCTGCTCAAGCAGCGCGGTGATGCTTCTGTCAATTCCGCGACCTTTTTCACCGCGCTGACAGATTTCTCTGACCAGGGTGAATTCCAGCCGTTCCTGACAGATGATTTCATCGACGGAATCGAGGCAGAGACAGAAGACAAAGGCATCTTGCCCTCTATTATCATGGCACGCACCTTTTCGTTCCTGCGGTCAAATGATCTGGTCTATGGCCCGGCCGTCAAAAGCTACATGATGGGGGAAACGCCGCCTGCCTTTGACCTGCTGTACTGGAACGGGGACGGGGCGAACCTGCCGGCCAAGATGGCAATGCAATATCTGCGGGGCCTGTGTCAGGGCAATAAATTGGCCGATGGCGGATATGACATGCTGGGGCACCACCTGGTGTTGGACGAAGTGGATGTGCCGATCTGCGCCATTGCCTGTGAGACGGACCATATCGCGCCATGGAAAGACAGCTATCGTGGCATTCAGATGATGGGGTCAAAAGACAAGACGTTTATCATGACGCAGTCAGGCCATATCGCCGGTATCGTGAACCCGCCGTCCAAGGGGAAATACGGTCACTATACCAATGACGACCTGACGTTGGATCATGAGGCCTGGCTGGAAGGGGCACAGTTCACCGAAGGCTCATGGTGGCCGCGCTGGAACAAATGGCTTGAAAAGCGATCGGGTGAGATGATTCCTGCCCGTCATCCGGGTGAAAATGGTGCAACTGTCCTGGGGGATGCCCCCGGTGAATATGTGTCGAAAAAGGCAAACAGCTGATTTATATCGCCTTTTACCTAGGGTAAACTTTTTATGCTGCAGCGCAGAATAATACTTGAAATGCCGCGCTGCAGCATGTAGATCATTGTCATACCACGAAGTGTGCGGGATAGACCCGGACAAAGCCAATAAGGAAAATTCGCGATGACAAAGACACCAGATATGACCGCCATGTTCAAAGACGTTATGGGCGCATTCCCAATTGACAACTCTGCAATGGAAGGCGCGTTCAAAACAACCGCCACCCTGAACGAGAAACTGTCCGGCGTAGCGCTGAACGCTGTTGAGAAATCCACAGAGATTTCTTCCAAGTGGACAAAAGAAACACTGACAAAGATGGCCGAGCTGTCCAAAGCCAAAGCCGAGCCAGCTGACTACGCAAAAGCAATGACAGATTTCGCTTCTGCCTATGCTGAAACAGCGTCCGAGCACATGGCCGCTTTTGCTGAGATCGCCAAGAAAGTCCAGATGGACACAGTTGAGCTGATGATGGCTGCCGGCAAAGACATGCAGGAAGAGACCACAGCTGCTGTGAAAAAAGCATCTTCCGACGTTCAGGCTGCTGCGAAAAAAGCGACAGCGAAATAAACCGTTCCCTCGGTTTTATTCTCGGACAACCCTCTCCCTGAGGGGTACGAGAAAGAGGCGGGCTCTTTGGAGCCCGCCTTTTGTTTTGTGCATGCCCCCGGAAGGGGCTGAAATCGCGGTGCGATGCCTCTGCGTGAACGGATAACACCGGCTGCAAAGACATTGCGCGTCAGCGAAGGCTTTCTTTTTGCACTTCAAGAGCATAAGCTGCAACGCAGCACGTCTTCGGGAGGATCCTCGTGACTGAAAAAGCCAAACAATTGCTGATCAAACGTTACGCCTCGCGGCGGCTCTATAATACTGAGACAAGCGATTACGTAACACTGGAAGACATCGCCGGTTTCATCCGCGACGGACGTGAGGTTCAGATCGTTGATCTGAAGTCGGGCGATGACCTGACCCGGCAATATCTGCTTCAAATCATTGCAGAACACGAAAGCAGGGGCGAATCCGTGCTGCCGGTGGATGTGCTGAATGATCTGGTGCGCAGCTATATGTCCGGCAACGTATCTGTCGTGCCGCAGTTCCTGCGGGCTTCCTTTGACATGCTGCGTGATGGTCAGGCCAAGATGGTAGAGAACGTGACCTCTATCAACCCGATCGCCAAAATGCCCGGCATGGAAGCAATGCAGGCGCAGCAAGAGGCCTTTATGAAGGCGATCACCGGTGGTTGGGCCAGCGGGCCGGGCAAGTCCAAGGCAGAGTCTGAGAAAAAGCCGGAGAATGGTGAAGATCTGGACGCGATCAAACGTCAACTGGCCGATCTTCAGGACAAGCTGTCCAAACTGAAATAGCGGCCGTCAGATACCCAGACGGTCGCGCATGGCATACCATGTCATGGCAAGCACCAGCAGGGGGTTCCGAAATGCCGCCCCGCCCGGAAAGGGCAGGGTTGGTATGGCGGCCATGGTGTCAAATCCGTCGGTCTGTCCTTCAACTGCCTTGGCCATCAGGTATCCCGCATGGGTTGCCGTGCCGACGCCGTGTCCCGAATAGCCAGAGGCCGACAGGATATTGGGTGCAACCCGCGCCAGATAGGGCAGGCGTTTCATAGTGATGCCCAATGTGCCGCCCCAGGCGTAGTCAATCCGCACATCCTTGAGATGGGGAAAGATGACGGACATCGGTTTGCGCACTGTGCTGGCGATGTCTGCGGGGAATTTATAGCCATAGCTTTCGCCACCGCCAAACAGCAGGCGACCGTCATGGGACAGACGAAAATAATTCACGACAAAGCGGCTGTCGGCGACGGCGACATCGCGCGGCAGCACGTCTTTGATGCCGTCGCCCAAGGGTTCGGTGGCGACGATGAAATTGTTGATCGGCATCACCCGTGCTGCGACCTTGCGGTTCAGCCCGCCCAGATAGCCGTTGCAGCCCAGAATGACATGATCGGCTGTCACATGGCCCGCATCGGTCTGCACCTTGGCCTGCTGGCCCTCAGTGATGTGATGCACGGCGCTGTTTTCGTGAATACGGACGCCTGCGTCCCGTGCCGCACGGGCCAGACCCAACGCGTAGTTCAGCGGATGAAGATGTGCCGCACCCATGTCCAGCACGCCGCCCAGATAATCGGGTGAAGGGCAGACCGATTGCAGCGCGTCATGATCCAGCTTTTCAACCTTGTCATAGGCATAGCGGTCTTGAAGATGATCGGCGTATTCATGCAAATGGGCCAGATCCGCCTTGGTCGAGGCGGTCCAGGCCACGCCGGGTTTCAGATGGCAATCAATCTGATGTTCTGCAATCAACCCTTTGACCAGCGTCTTGGCCTCTTCGCCCAAGGCCCAAAGCCGCTTGGCCTGATCCAGCCCCAGCATGCGCTCAAGTGCGTCTTGCTCAACCCTTTGGCCGCTGCCCAATTGCCCGCCATTGCGCCCCGAAGCGCCAAAGCCCACGCGCTGCGCCTCAAGCAGGACGACGCTGCGCCCTGCCTTAGCCAGGTGCAGCGCCGCAGAGAGGCCGGTGTAGCCGCCGCCGATGATACAGACATCGGCCTTTTGCGCCCCCTTGAGCGGCTCAAACCGTTCAAGCGGCGTGGCGGTGGCCGCATACCAGCTGTCCGGGTATGCGCCCCGCCGATCATTGGCATAAAGCAGGTTCATGGCATCAGACGTTCAGCAGCAGATGTTCGCGCTCCCAAGGGGAGATGACCTGCAGAAATTCATCATATTCGGCACGTTTGACGATGCTGTACACACGGGCAAATTCAGGCCCCAGAACGGTGTGCAATTCAGTTGCCTCTTCGAACAGGTCCAGTGCCTCACCCAATACACGGGGGATATCGCCTTCGCCGTCATAGGCGTCACCCATGAATTCTTCCTTGGGTTCCAGCCGGTCCATCATGCCCAGATACCCACAGGCCAGTGATGCTGCAATCGCGAGGTATGGATTGCAATCCATCCCGGCAAGCCGGTTCTCTACCCGCCGAGAAGCGGGGCTGGACAGTGGCACACGGATGCCCGTCGTGCGGTTGTCGCGGCCCCATTCAAGGTTGATGGGTGCTGCGTGATCTTTGACGTAGCGACGGTAGCTGTTCACATAGGGTGCGATCACCGCAAGCGCATTTGGCATCTGGGTCTGCAGCCCTGCGATAAAATGGCGAAACAGATCGGTTTCGTCGTTATTATCATCGGAAAACAGGTTCTTGCCCGTGGCAGGGTCCAGAATGGAGTGGTGGATATGCATCGCTGAACCCGGCTCGTCCTCGATCGGCTTGGCCATGAAGGTCGCATAGCAATTGTGGCGCATCGCCGCTTCGCGGATCAACCGTTTGAAGTAGAATACCTCATCCGCCAGTTGGACCGGGTCACCATGCAGCAGGTTGATCTCAAGCTGGCCTGCACCGCCTTCCTGGGTGATCCCGTCGATCTCGAAACCCTGGGCTTCGGCGAAATCATAGATGTCGTCGATCACCGGGCCAAATTCGTCAACGGCGGTCATCGAATAGGCCTGCCGCGCGGCAGCGGGCCTGCCGGAACGACCGATCATCGGTTCAATTTCACGGGCGGGATCAAGGTTGCGCGCCACGAGAAAGAATTCCATCTCTGGCGCGACAACGGGTTCCCAACCCTGGTCGCGGTACAGCTGCACGACCCGCTTTAGCACATTGCGCGGGGAATATTCGACGGGCTGACCATGACGGTCATAGGCGTCATGGATCACCTGAAGTGTCCAATCCCCCGTCCAGGGGGCCGCGGTGGCAGTGGCCATGTCGGGCCTGAGGATCATATCCTTTTCGATAAACCCTTCGTCCCCTGCGGCTTCGCCCCATTCCCCTGTGATGGTCTGGAAAAAGATGCTGTCGGGAAGATGGAAATATTCCTGCCGGGCGAATTTTGACGCGGGCACAGCCTTGCCCCTGGCGATGCCGGGCAAATCCGGGACGATACATTCCACTTCGTCCAGCCGTTTGCCTTCGAGGTAGGCAACGGCCGCTTGCGGCAGTTTGTCGGTCCATTCGGCCATCAGGCCCTCTCTTTCTTAAAGAATGCCGCCATTTCCCTAGCGACCTTTTGGTTGTCCAAAGGGGCACCCAATTTGGCCTGCGCTGCCTCAAGCTGCGTGTCAGGCACGACGCCTTTGCCGCGATAGCGGATCAGCCCGTCGATGAAATCATGCCCATATTCAGGGTGTGGTTGAATGGTCCAGAACAGATCATCATAAAGCAATGCGGCATTGGCGCAAAAGTCGGTTGAGCCTATGACGGTCGCGCAGACAGGTTTCTCTACCACCTGATCTTGATGCCATGCATTGATCGCTACTTTTTCGCCACCCATGTCGTATTCAACATGGCCGATGGACCAGCCCTGGCTGAATTTTTCGACCCGGCCGCCCATGGCCTGTGCGATGATCTGGTGGCCAAAGCAGACGCCGATCATGGGCACGCGGGTTGCGTAACAATCGCGGATAAACTGCTCCAGCGGGGGGATCCATGGATGGTCTTCATAGGCACCGTGTCTGGAGCCGGTGATCAGCCAGCCATCGGCCATTTTGACGTCGCCGGGCATCTCGCCATCCACAACCGACCAGGCCTGATAGGTAAAGTCTTCGCTACCGAGCAGGCGCTGGAAATATGCATCATAGCGTCCGTTTTCAGACAGCTCTTGGGGGGGGTGACCCGTGATCAGAATACCGATTTTCATGGGGTTGCCTTACACCGTGTCCAGATAGATCTCGACCCTTTCTTCGGGGGTCAGCTCTGCCATATATTGCATCTCCTGACGTTTGGTCAGAACAAAGTTGCGGATGAGTTCGGGGGCAAAAATACGTGCAACCTCGGGGTCGTTCTCAAACATATCTATGGCTGTTTCCCAATCGGTAGGGATCTGTGCCAATCCGGCATTATAGGCATTTCCGGTGATCGGGGCAGGCGGTTCCAGCCCGTCTTCGATGCCATTGATAGCGGCCCCCAAAACGGCGGCCAGCATCAGGTAGGGGTTCACGTCACCGCCCGATACGCGATGTTCAATCCGCCGCGACTTGGGATTACCCGAGGGGATGCGAATGGATGAGGTGCGGTTTTCATAAGCCCAGCTGACGCCTGTGGGGGCATGGTTGCCCGGGACCATCCTGTCAAAGCTGTTGGCATGGGGTGCAAATATCAAGGCCGATCCTGCCATCGCGGCCAGACAGCCTGCCACACCGTGACGCAGAAGATCGGTACCTTCGGGGCCGCCGTTGTCAAAGACATTGTTGCCTTCTTCATCCAGCACCGAAAAATGCGTGTGCAGGCCGGAACCTGGATAATCGGGATAGGGTTTCGCCATGAAGCTGGCGGCAAAGCCGTGCCTGCGCGCGAGGCCCTTGACCACCATCTTGAACAGCCAGGCATCGTCTGCGGCGCGCAGGGCGTCGTCGCAATGCATCAGGTTGATTTCAAACTGGCCCAGACCGGCTTCTGAAATTGCGGTGTCGGCCGGAATGTCCATTTCTTCGCAGGCATCATAAAGATCGGTAAAGAAATTATCGAACTGATCCAGGGCACGCATGCTGAGGATATCGCCAGCCTGCCTGCGCTTGCCCGTACGGGGCGAAGGGGGGACTTGAAGTTTGCGACCAGAATCGTCGATCAGGAAGAATTCCAGTTCAACCGCGCAGACAGGCGTCAGCCCACGGGCCTTGAACCGCTGCAGCACCGCATTGAGCGCATGGCGCGGGTCACCTGCGAAGGGGCGGCCATCATCGTGATACATCCAGATGGGCAGCAGCGCCGTTGGCGATTCCAGCCAGGGCATCGGCATGAAGCCACGCTCTGTTGGTTTCAGCACGCCGTCCTTGTCGCCGCTTTCAAGGACCAGGGGGCTGTTGTCGATATCCTCGCCCCAAATGTCGAGGTTCAGAACCGAGAAGGGAAACCTTGTGCCATCCTCCAGCGCCCGATCTGCGAAACGGGTGGGGATACGTTTGCCGCGCGGCTGTCCATTCAGATCAGCTGCAGCCACCCGCACAGAGCGGACATGAGGATTTTTACGAAGCCAGTTGTTCATTGCACACCATTTGGGCGGTGGGCCATGCGGTTTGGGGCGACCTGTTGTCGGTGCCTGCCAAAGCTTCCGCCGCCCACGCGCCGGATAATTTGATCAAATCCTAAATACTACCGTATCAGATTGGGACGCAAGCGTAATTTTTGCCGCGCGTTCTGGGGCAGGTGACGATTGAGCCGGCTGTTGATCAGGCCAAAGACCGCGATCACGATCAACGTCAACAAGATGAAATATCCCGCGAGGATCGGATAGGGGATGAAAGGGTTGAAGGTCTTGTCCGCGAAATATCCCGCATAATAAAGGGCATCGCCCCGTTGTTGCCATGCCGGAAAACCCGACAGGAAAACCAAAGTGGTGGAATGGAACAGAAAGATCGCCTCGTTCGTATAGGCGGGCCATGCCAGCCGCAGCATCGTGGGCCAGATGACCCTTCGGAACCTTGCCCAGCCGGAAAGCCCATAGGCATCCGCAGCCTCGACATCGCCCTTTGGGATGGATTGCAGCGCGCCATAGAAAATCTCGCCCGCGTAGGCGGCGGTGTTGCAAAACAACACGATCAGCGCGCCCAGCCATGCGGCCGTGAAGGGATCGAAAAAGGCGTATTGCGATTTCAGCGAGAGAAACAGGAAATAGCCAAAGAAGAACTGGATAAAGAGCGGAGAGCCGCGAAAGACAAAGATAAACCATTCAGACGGTTTGCGAATCCAGCGGTTGCGGCTGGCCTTGCCGATCCCGAGGGCGGTGGCCAGAAAGAAGCCAAAAAACAGCGCCATCACGCCAAAATAGACGTTCCAGATCATGCCGGACCCGATAAGGGTGAATTGTTCGCACAGGGTGAAGTTTTCACGCGGCAGCAGGCGTTCGCCGATGCCGATGGCACGCAACCCGTAATCCTGGATGGTTTGCAGACAGGCGCTCATGCTGCTTTCCTTTGCGCTTCGCCGCCCGTCGTGGCCTGACCGCGGGTCAGGCGGGACATCACCCTGTCCAGCACGACCTCAGAGACCTTTGTGAAACACAGGTAGAAAACCAACAGGCCCAGGAAATACCACATGCGCCAATCTGCATGGGGGTAATCCGTAAAGCGCGGTGTTTTGGTACCGCCCAATTCGCGGGCCCAGTAGACGACGTCTTCGACCCCCAGAAGAAACAGCAAAGGCGTGGCCTTGATCAGCAGCATCCACAGGTTGGACAGGCCGGGCAGGGCATAGACCCACATCTGCGGCACCAAGACCCGCCAAAAAGTCTGGCGGGTAGACATGCCATAGGCGGCGGCGGTTTCAATCTGCGCATGAGGCACAGCGCGCATTGCGCCGAACAGGACATTTGCGGCGAAAGCGCCATATACGATGGCAAAGGTCAGCACCGCGATCGAAAAGCCATAGGTTTCGTGGACCCATTGCGGTGAGTTGCCCAGAGGCATTTTTGCGATCTGGCAGACCACGAAGTCATTGCCCTGGCGCACAGGTTCGGTCACGTCCGGGCACAGTATGCGGTGGCGCATGTATTCGATTGCCTGATCCAGCGCGATCACGAAGAAAAGGAAAAAGGCAATGTCGGGCACGCCGCGCACAATGGCGATATAGGTCTTGCCGATCCAGCGCAGCGGGGCCAGTGCCGAGCGGGCAGCCGACGCGCCGGCAAAACCAAAGGCAAGGGCAACAGGGGCCGTGATGCCCAGCAGGGCAAGCACCGTCAGCACCGACCAATAGAGGTTCATATGCTTACCTGTGGTCAGGTAGCAGGCGAACCACTGAAAGGTTTCTAGTTGCTCAGGATCGGCGCAAAATTGGAAAATGACAGCACCCTTTGAGAGGGTAGGATTGAGTTTATGGGCAAGATGAAGGGGGGTGTTGGCCCCCCTTCATGTCGGTGTTTAGAAAGTGGCGGAGCCGGGCAGGTGCTTTTCGATCAAAGTGTTCAGGCTGCCGTCTGCCTTCATGGACTGGATCGCTGCGTTGAACTTGTCGCGCAGCTCGCCGTCGCTTTCGCGGATGCCAAGGCCAATGCCGCCGCCCAGCAGGATGTCTTCGCCCACGATGCTGAGGTCCGCGTCGGCCTCGGCGATCGGGTCGAGGAAGGCCTTGTCGGCCAGAACCGCATCGGCCTCGCCGTTTTTCACGGCTGCGATGGTTTCTTCGGGGGTTGCGAATTCAACCAGCGTGGCACCGGCCATGGAGGCGATGTGGCTGGCCTGGATGGTGCCGGACTGCGCTGCGATCACGGCATTGGCCAGATCCACGTCACCCATGGCGAGGAAGGCGGAAGGGTCGGGCTGTGTGTAGGGGGCGGAGAAGTCGATGACCTCGTCACGTTCAGCCGTGATGGACATGCCTGCGATGATGACATCGTAGTTGCCCGACACAAGGTTCGGGATGATGCTGTCCCATTCGTTGGTGACCCATTCGCATTTCAGCTCTGCGCGCAGGCACAGCTCGTCGCCGACTTCGCGTTCAAATCCTGCGACTTCGCCTTTGTCATCGAGGAAGTTGTAGGGAGGGTAGGCACCCTCAGTGCCCAGGCGGATGGTTTTGGCATGGCCGTCGGCAAAGGCCAGACCCGCAGTCAGCGCAAGGGCTGCCGTCGAAAGAAGGATGGTTTTCATAGTGATACTCCGGTTTTTATTATCGGTTGGTTACGGTGCAAGGGTCGGTGACAAGAACCCACGCAGGCGTTCTGATGTGGGCGCGCCAAACAATCTATCGGGCGGCCCTTGTTCTTCGATCAGGCCCTGATGCAGAAATATGACGTGATCCGATACATCTGCGGCCAGGTTCATGTCATGGGTGACGATGATCATGGTGCGGCCTTCGGTTGCCAGATCCTTGATGACCTTGATGACTTCCTGTTCCAGTTCCGGATCCAGCGCTGATGTGGGTTCATCAAACAAGAGCGCCTGGGGTTCCATGCACAGGGCACGGGCGATGGCGGCGCGTTGCTGCTGGCCGCCGGAAAGCTGGGCGGGGTAGACATCGCATTTGTCACCGATGCCGACTTTTTCGAGATAGCCGCGCGCGGATTTTTCCACCTCGTCGCGGTCCCGGCGCAGCACGGTGAGGGGGGCTTCCATCACGTTTTGCAGGATTGTCATATGGGACCAGAGGTTGAATTGCTGAAACACCATCGACAGATTCGTGCGGATGCGCAGCACCTGTTTTGGATCTGCGGGCCTGCGGTTGTGACCGCTGCCTTTCCAAGTGACAGGTTCCCCCTTGAACAGGATCTGCCCTTGCTGGCTGTCCTCAAGCAGGTTGCAACAGCGCAGCAGGGTGGATTTTCCGGAACCTGAAGATCCGATCAGAGAGATTACATGACCCCTAGGGGCCTCAAGGCTGACGCCTTTGAGGACTTCCAGGGTACCATAGGCCTTATGCAGGCCGTCAATCTGGATCACTGGAGGGGTCATATTCACAAAAGATCGGCCTTGTTTTGGTTCAGTCTTGGATATGGCGCTAATATGGCGGTGAATGCAACATTTTCACGTAGCCCGAGGGGCAGGTGACCTTGCGGCAGCTCACTACAGACGGGTCAGTTCGGGGTTTGCACGCGCTTTCTGGCCATGGCGCTGTCGGTGTCGGTGACGCCAATCAGGCTTGCGGTCAGGCGCAGCAGCGCGTCTTCTTCGTCGCTGCGGGTGCCATCGGCCAGCACCACCTGCCAAAGCGCTTCAATGACGCCGAGGCGTTCATCATAGGGCACAGCATCCTTGATCGCGCGGGTAAAGCGGACCGTATCGGGGGCTTCTGTTTCAAGGGTTTCGGCATCAAGCCGCAGGCTGGCCGCATCTTGGGGGCCAAGGCCGTAGCGGGCGGATGCGATCTGTTCGATCATCTGCGCTTCGGCTTCGGCATAATCATTGTCAGCGCGGGCAACGCGCACCAAAAGCGCGGTCAGCGCAAGTCGTGCGTCGGTGTCGGCAAGCGGGGCGGGTTGCGGCATGGTCAGCCGTTTCAAGAAATCTGCAAACATATGCGGGATATAGGCGGCAATTCACAAAAGGCCAAGTCAGAGCGTGCCTGTCGCCTTTTTTCGCAGATCTTCAATGTCTAGGTCCGTCAGTCCAAGTGCCGTTTCAATGGCAAGCAGCTGAATTTCCTCGCGTTCATCGCTGTTGCCATCGGCCAGCGCAACGGACCACATGGCGTCGCCTAGGGCGAGGCGATGGGCGTAATCCACCTCTTCGCGCAAGATGCGCGCGAACTCTGGTGTATCGGGCGCGTCGCGTTCCAAGGCTTCGCAGGTGGCGCGCAATTTGGCCGCGGCGATGGGTTTGAGATTGAAGGTCTGGGCCAGGATCCTGTCGATCTGGCCAATCTCTGTGGCCTGGTAATTGCGGTCAGCAAAAGCGACGCGCACCAGCAAGGCCCCAAGTGCAAGCTGTGCATTGGGTTGCGGCAGCGGCGTGCGCTGTGATTTGCGGCGGGGGAATAAACGTTCAAACATAAAACAGATGGTTAACTCAAATCGGGTGGTTTTCCAAAGCGTAAAGTGTCCATGGCAAGCCCCTGAGGGTCGGAATTTGTCATGATGAACCCTGCAATATCGGCCTGACCCGTGGCGCGCAGGAAACCTACGGCATATTCTCCGGCGGGTTGGACCGGCACCTGGCCGATCAGGGTGCCATCGCGGCGGAAAAATCGGACGTAGGCCGTGCCTGCCTCTCCGCCGCGCAGATCAAAGGCCAGGGCAGATTGGTCTGTGTCAAACAGGACAGCAATCGCGCCTTCGCCCTGGGCCTCGCGTTTGGGAAAACCGGCGCTGCCATAGCCGTTCAGCACAGTATTGCCGTAGAAATGCACCAGCGACAGGTTCTGGCCGCTGGCGCCGGGCACCATGGTCAAGGGAGACATGGCATCCCCGGCGATTTCATCGTGGTGCCCGGAATTGGTCACGGTTTGACCGGCAAAGCGTTCCCCAAACCGTGCCCCGGGCAAAGACAGGACGTCATCGACATAAAGCCCCGGACCCGCGCCGCTGCCCACATCGTCAAATGTGATGACTTGGGTCAGGGTCAGGCTGTTTGGATCAACCAGGCAAACCGGCGCACCGCAGGCCAGTGATGCTGCGGGCCAAGATGCCAAGAAGAGCGCTGCCAAGTGTTTCATCGAAACATCTTAGCATGTTTTTCAGCTGTCGTATCCCTCAACGATCACCAGATCACCTTCGGATGCATTCAGGCGAATGTCCTTGGCGGCTTGGTAGGCCTCGCTTTCATAGCAGGCGATGGCATCGGCATATGAGGGGAATTCCAAGACGACGGTGCGGCTGCGTTCGTCGCCTTCGCGCGGTGTTTGCTGGCCGCCGCGCACAATGAATTTTGCGCCGTAATCCGCAAAGGGTTTGGCGTTGGCGGCACGGTATTTGTCATAGGTTTCGGCGTCTTTGACGTCCATTCGGGCGACCCAATATCCTTTGGCCATTGTGTATCCTCCTTATAATGCGTTGAATTTCTTGCTGAGTGATGCGGCCTCTTGTGACATCCCGTAGGGTGGGTTGATCACGAACAGGCCCGACCCGACCATGCCGTGGCCCGGGCGCGCGGGCGCAAAGCGCACTTCGTGACGCAGGGCTTCGGGAAAGGTATCGCTGAGCGCCGAGAGCATCGGGATATGTGCCTTGTTGGTCAGCAGGGGGTACCACAGCGCAATGATGCCCACGTTCCAGGCACGGTTGAGCTTGGCCATATGGCGCGGAATGGTCAGGTAGTCGTCTTTCACCTCATAGCTGGGGTCAATCAGCATCATTCCCCGTCGCGGGGTAGGCGGTGTCAGGGCATGGGCCATTTCAAAGCCGTCGCGCAGGTGGATCTTGGCGCTATGGGGCGACATCGCCAGTTCAAGTGCTGCGTGTTCCTGCGGATGCAGTTCTGCCAGATGGATCTGGTCCTGCGGGCGCAGCAGGCTGGCTGCGATCAGGGGCGA
>Ga0208544_10001733_pt1 | contig 14730 bp, 26 predicted proteins | sample DEB08_DNA_9_FD_184526 | JGI IMG/M metagenome (GOLD analysis project Ga0208544, IMG submission 184526) | Aqueous microbial communities from the Delaware River and Bay under freshwater to marine salinity gradient to study organic matter... | ecosystem: Environmental > Aquatic > Marine > Coastal ... | reverse complement strand
TGTGAAAATTTCTTGATAACCTGTCATTCCGGTATTAAAGCAAACTTCACCGAAAGCGGTTCCATCTGCAGCAATTGCTTTTCCATAAAATATTGTACCATCTGCCAAAAGAATAATGGCTTTTTTACGAGTTTGATATTTCATATATACTATCTATTTTTAAAAGGTTTCCATTTTGGTGGAAACAAAGGTTTTGCAAAAATAATTTATACGTATCAATTCTTTACTATAATTCATAAAAAAAGGCGTTAATTAATTAACGCCTTTTAAACAATTTTTCAATTTCTTCATTAATTTGAAAATCCTTGTGTCAAAATTCGATTTATATCAGCGTCGTCATTAAATGACAATCTATTATCTTTGGCATATTTTTCAGCAGATTTTGCCTGTTCTGACGACATTAAGGCTAGAATACTTTTCTTCTTAAGTCTAAAGGAATTTATAGAACTACCTTCTTTCAAAAAATAAAACTCCTTTTGAACGTTTTTATCTGTTGATCTGTTGAGCATTGGATTTGGAGACCCTTTTACCAATTGAATTTTATATCCTTTTAGAAGTGTAATTTTTCCTGAATCATAAATGACTTCAAATATTCTGTTAGTACCATCGTAATAATAATTTCTAAATACACGATTATTAATAACAAATCGGTCAATATTATTAAAATTGAAAGTAAAAATAGAATCTTCAGAAATTTTAGATTCAAACATATTTCTTTCAATATTTAGATTAATATTTTTTAATGAAAATCTCTGATCATCTGATGAGTGTATGACTGCAACATTGTTCCAGTCTTTAAATAAATGTACTGAGCCTTGTGCTTTTTTTGCTGGGTTTATAAATACTCCACTTGTTGAACCATATGATCTTGAAGAACTTGCGACGTTTCCAAACACCTGAGCTCCATTATTTTCAACATTATTATTTTGAGCATAAGACAAACTCGTTATCATTATTGCTAATAAAAATATGTGCTTTTTCATTTTATTGCTTGTTTTAGGTAATTATGTAGCTAAAAAAAGAGAGTAAATAACTCTCTTTTTTAAACTTAATTATTCTCGCTGTATTCAAGTATTTTTCTTAAGTCTTCTTCCTTTTTGTAAGAGAGTTTATTAGCTTTTGCAAAGTTTGCTGTTTTCTCAATATCTTTTCCATCACCTTTAACTAGTTTAAGAATTTTTTTCCTTTTCAGTATTAAACTATGAATTCCTTTATCGTCTTTTAGGTAATAAAACATTTTCCTTACCATTCTATCTCTACTCCTATTTAGCATAGGATTAGCAGAGCCAGTAACCTCAACTATTTTGAATCCTTTAATTATTGACCAGTTTTCACTTTCATAAATAATTTCATATACTCTGTTGTCGTCTTCCCAATAATAATTTTTGAATGTTCTACCATTGATAACAAATTTTTCAACGTTATTGAAATTAAATGAGAATAAAGAATCTTGTCCCACTTTAGATTCAAACGAATTTCTCTGTATATTAAGATTAATGTTTTTTAATGAGAATCTTTGGTTTGCCGCATATATTACACCTGCATTGTTCCAATCTTCAAATAAATAAACTGTTCCATCAACAGCTCTTGCAGGATTAACAAAATATGCCGAAGCACCATAGGAACTTTGTCCAGCGTTTGATGCTTGATCCATAGTTGCGGCGGTATTATTTACAATATTATCATTGTTTTGGGCCAAAGCACTACTAATCGTTAATAAACAAGCTAGTGATAAAATTATTTTCATAATAATAGAATTTTATTTTTTTGGTAAATGTAATAAAAGATCAAAAAAAAAGGTAAACTTTGGACAAAGTTTACCCTTAACAAAACGTTAAATTTTGTTGTTCTTTATTCTTCTTCGTTTGATGCTTTGGTATCAGCTACTGCAGCAGCTGGCTTACTTCCACCTCTACGACTTCTTCTTGTAGTTTTCTTAGATTTTTTATCAGCATTATAAATTTCATTATAATCTACAAGTTCTATCATTGCCATATCAGCATTATCACCTAAACGATTACCTAATTTTATAATTCTAGTATAACCACCTGGACGATCTCCAATTTTAGCAGCAACGTCTCTAAACAATTCTGCAACAGCTTCTTTTTGTCTTAAACGTGCCATAACAATACGTCTATTATGTGTTGTATCCTCCTTTGATTTTGTAATCATAGGTTCCACAAATTGCTTTAAAGCTTTTGCTTTTGCTACTGTTGTATTAATACGTTTGTGCTCAATTAACGAACATGCCATATTAGCTAACATTGCTTTTCTGTGAGCAGTTTGTCTTCCTAAATGGTTAATTTTTTTTCCGTGTCTCATGACATTTGGTTTTAATCATCATCTTGCTGCAACTCAGTTTTGAGGAGCAAAATATGATGTATTAATCTTTATCTAATTTATATTTACTTAAGTCCATCCCAAAGTTTAAACCTTTAACATTAACAAGCTCTTCTAGCTCAGTTAAAGATTTCTTTCCAAAGTTTCGGAATTTCATTAAATCGTTTTTGTTGAATGATACTAAGTCACCTAATGTATCAACTTCAGCTGCTTTTAAACAGTTTAAAGCACGTACAGAAAGATCCATATCAATAAGTTTGGTCTTCAACAACTGTCTCATGTGAAGTGATTCTTCATCATAAGTTTCAGTTTGTGCTATTTCATCAGCTTCTAATGTGATACGCTCATCAGAGAATAACATGAAATGATGAATTAATATTTTTGCAGCCTCAGTAAGTGCTTCTTGAGGATTGATAGAACCATCAGTCATTATTTCGAAAACTAATTTTTCGTAATCTGTTTTTTGTTCTACACGAAAATTCTCAACACTATACTTTACATTTTTTATTGGTGTATAAATTGAATCTGTAAAGATTGTTCCCATTGGTGCTGTAGCCTTTTTATTTTCTTCAGCTGGTACATAACCTCTACCTTTTTCAATTGTAATTTCCAAATTGATACTTACCTTAGGATCTAAATTACAGATGACTTGATCTGAATTTAAAACTTGGAAACCAGAAATAAATTTCTGAAAATCTCCTGCTGTAATTTGTTCTTGACCTGAAATTGAAATAGAAACAGATTCGTTATCAATTTCATCTATTTGTCGCTTAAAACGTACTTGCTTTAAGTTTAAAATAATTTCAGTAACATCTTCAACCACACCTGCAATTGTAGAAAACTCATGCTCTACACCTTCCATTCTAACTGATGTAATAGCGAATCCTTCTAAAGAAGACAATAAAACTCTTCTTAGAGCATTTCCTACTGTTAATCCATAACCAGGTTCTAAAGGTCTAAACTCGAACTTACCTTCAAAATCAGTTGAATCAATCATGATTACTTTGTCGGGCTTCTGAAAATTTAAAATTGCCATATTGCTTTTTGTATCAGTTATTATTTAGAATATAATTCGACGATGAATTGCTCATTGATGTTTTCAGGAATTTGAACTCTTCCAGGAACTGAAACATATGTTCCTTGCATTGTATCATTATTCCATGTAATCCATTCATAAACATTACTAGATGAAGACAATGCATGATCGATAGCTTCTAAAGATTTAGACTTTTCTCTCACTGCAACAATATCTCCAGCTTTTAATTGATAAGAAGGAATGTTTACAATTTCGCCATTTACTGTAATATGTCTGTGCGACACTAATTGACGTGCGCCTCTTCTTGAACGGGAAACTCCCATTCTAAACACAACGTTATCCAATCTAGATTCACATAATTGCAACAATACTTCCCCTGTAATTCCAGGAGCAGCAGTCGCTTTTTTAAACATGTTTCTAAATTGACGTTCTAATACACCATACGTGTATTTAGCTTTTTGCTTTTCCATTAACTGGATAGCATACTCAGATTTTTTACCACGTCTTCTAGTATTTCCGTGTTGCCCAGGAGGATAATTTCTTTTTTCAAAAGATTTATCTTCTCCGAAGATAGCTTCACCGAACTTACGTGCAATTTTTGTTTTAGGACCAGTATATCTTGCCATTTTAAATTTGTTATGAGAGTGATTATGAATTAAGGTCTTAATCTTATCCTTCGATAATCGTTAGCCTCTCGTTGATACTTGTTATTAATAATTCTATTTAAAGAATCTGAAAATTAATTCAGATTAAACTCTTCTACGTTTTGGAGGACGACACCCATTATGAGGTGCTGGAGTAACATCAATAATTTCTGTTACTTCAATACCACCATTATGTAAAGATCTGATTGCAGATTCTCTACCGTTACCTGGACCTTTTACATAACACTTTACTTTTCTCAATCCTGCTTCTTTAGCAACATTTAATGCATCTTCAGCTGCTAATTGAGCTGCGTAAGGTGTGTTCTTTTTAGATCCTCTAAATCCCATTTTACCAGCAGATGACCATGATATTACATCGCCTTTCTTATTGGTTAATGAAATAATGATGTTATTGAAAGAAGCTGTAATGTGTGCTTCTCCAACTGCATCTACAATAACTTTACGTTTTTTAGTACTTGCTTTTGCCATATTTTTTTAGTTTCTAGTTGTTAGTTGTTAGTATTAGAATCCTAAACTTTTACATTTCAGACAGATTCCATCTAACCACTAAATACTAATGACTTTAATTTTATTTAGTTACTTTTTTCTTGTTAGCAACTGTTTTTCTTCTACCTTTTCTCGTTCTAGAGTTGTTTTTAGTACGTTGACCTCTTAATGGAAGTCCAGCTCTATGACGTATTCCTCTGTAACATCCAATATCCATTAATCGCTTAATGTTTAATTGTGTTTCAGAACGTAGTTCACCTTCAATAGTGAAAGTTCCAACTGTTTCACGAATGTTACTGATATCATCATCAGACCAATCTGAAACAACCTTGCTTTCATCTACTTTAGCGGTTGCTAATATTTCTTTTGCTCTACTTCTACCTATTCCATAGATATAAGTTAAAGAGATTACACCTCTTTTTTGTTTTGGTATGTCTACACCTGCAATTCTAGCCATAATTAACCTTGTCTTTGTTTGAATCTAGGATTCTTTTTGTTGATTACGTAAAGTCTTCCTTTTCTGCGCACGATTTTACAATCTGCACTTCTTTTTTTAACTGATGCTCTTACTTTCATCTGTATTAATATCTATAAGTTATTCTTGCCTTAGATAAATCGTAAGGACTCATTTCTAATTTAACTTTATCTCCTGGTAACAACTTAATATAATGCATACGCATTTTACCAGAGATATGTGCGGTCACAATGTGACCATTTTCTAATTCAACACGAAACATAGCATTTGATAATGCTTCTATTATTGTTCCGTCTTGTTCTATTGCTGCTTGTTTTGCCATAGTAATTTAAAAAGTTAACCCTTTCTGTTTTTACCAGTTTTCATCAAGCCGTCATAATGTTTATTCAACAAATACGAATTAACTTGTTGCATCGTATCAATTGCAACTCCAACCATAATTAATAGTGATGTCCCACCAAAAAACAATGCCCAACCTTGCTGTACATTCATTAGCTTTACAATAAATGCAGGGAACACTGCTATTAAAGCCAAGAATATAGAACCTGGTAATGTTATTTGAGACATTATTTTATCTAAATATTCTGATGTTTCCGTGCCTGGACGAATCCCAGGAATAAAACCACCACTACGTTTTAAATCGTCTGCCATTTTATTAGTAGGCACTGTAATTGCTGTATAGAAATATGTGAATATTATAATTAATACTGCAAATACGACGTTATACCAAAATCCGAATAGATCAGAAAACTCAGCTTGTAACCAAGCTCCAACCGTTGAGTCTTTCATAAAATCCATACCTCCAACTAAACTAGGCACAAACATAATTGCTTGAGCAAATATAATTGGCATTACTCCTGACGCATTTAATTTTAAAGGTAAAAATTGTCTTGATCCGAATACATTTTTTTCATAACCACCTGCTTGTGTACGTCTAGCATACTGCACAGCAATTTTACGTACTGCCATTACTAACATAATTGATAGTAAGATAATTACAAACCAGATTACTAATTCAATAAGGATCATGATTAATCCACCATTAGATTCAGTAACTCTTGCTGCATATTCTTGAATAAATGCCTGAGGTAATGTTGCGATAATACCAACCATAATTAATAATGAAATACCATTACCAATACCTTTATCAGTTATCTTTTCACCTAGCCACATTGCAAAAATACAGCCTGTTACCAATATGATTATAGAAGAGAAATAAAACAATCCTCCTTGTCCTAATAAAAATGCTTCAGGTGGAATACCTAAAGATGGTAAACTTACCAAGTATCCAGGTGCTTGAACCAAACAAATAGCGATAGTTAACCAACGCGTAATTTGCGTGATTTTCTTTTGTCCACTTGCACCTTCTTTTTGAAGTTTCTGTAAATAAGGAATTGCTATTCCCATTAACTGAACTACAATTGACGCCGAAATATAAGGCATAATACCTAAGGCAAAAACAGATGCATTAGCAAATGCGCCACCTGTAAAGGCATTTAGTAATCCCAGTAATCCTTGTTGAGTATTCTCATCAATTAAACCTAATTTACTTGCGTCAATACCAGGAAGAACAACTTGTGCTCCAAAACGATATACTAAAAGCATTCCTAAAGTAAGAATGATTCTATCTTTTAGCTCTGTTATTTTCCAAACATTTTTTAAAGTCTCTATAAATTTCATTGTCTAGTTGGTTCTTATAAAGTTACAGCTTCTCCTCCTGCAGCTTCAATAGCAGCTTTAGCTGAAGCAGTAAATTTATGAGCAGTTACAGTCAATTTAGATTTTAATTCTCCTCGTCCTAAAATTTTAACTAGATCATTTTTTCCAGCTAAACGGAATGCAATCATCACATCTAAATCAATTGAATCTTTAATTTTCTTTTCTTCAACCATTTGTTGTAAAGTATCTAGATTTATACCTTGATAATCTTTACGGTTAATGTTAGTAAATCCAAACTTTGGCACACGTCTTTGAAGTGGCATTTGCCCTCCTTCAAAACCAAGTTTCTTAGAATATCCCGAACGAGATTTAGCTCCTTTGTGACCACGTGTTGCGGTACCACCTTTTCCAGAACCTTGTCCACGGCCTATTCTTTTTCCCTGATTTTTAACAGAACCTTCTGCTGGTTGTAAATTACTTAAGTCCATTGTATCTTATTATTTTGTTTCTTCAACAGAAACTAAATGTTTAACTTTATTAACCATACCAAGAATATTTGGCGTGGCATCATGCTCTATAGTTTGTCCAATCTTCTTTAAGCCTAAAGCTTCCAATGTTAGCTTTTGTCTTTTAGTACGATTGATCGCACTTTTTTGTTTTGTTACTTTAATCTTAGCCATCGTATCATTTATTATCCGTTAAATACTTTTTCTAAAGAAACTCCTCTATCCTTAGCAATTTTTCTCGCGTCTCTTAATTGCAATAATGCATCAAATGTTGCTTTTACCACGTTGTGAGGATTAGATGATCCTTGAGATTTTGATAATACATCATGTACACCAACTGCTTCTAATACTGTTCTTACAGCACCACCAGCAATTACTCCTGTACCAGGAGCCGCAGGTATAATATTTACACGAGCACCACCAAATTTTCCTTTTTGTTCATGTGGCAATGTTCCTTTTAAAAGTGGAATACGAACTAAGTTTTTCTTAGCATCTTCAATAGCTTTTGCAATTGCACTAGCTACGTCTTTAGATTTTCCTAAACCATGTCCTACAACACCAGCTTCATCTCCAACTACAACAATAGCTGAAAAACCAAATGCTCTACCACCTTTAGTTACTTTTGTAACTCTTTGCACACCAACTAAACGATCTTTTAGATCTAATCCACTTGGTTTTACTAATTCTGCACTTTTATATTTTTGATACATAATTTCTTAGAATTTTAGTCCTGCTTCTCTAGCTCCATCAGCTAATGATTTTACTCTACCATGGTATAAATATCCACCTCTATCAAAAGAGATCGTATCAACACCAGCTTTCATAGCTTTTTCAGCAACAGCTTTACCAACTAAGGCCGCTGTCTCTGTTTTGTTACCTTTTGCAGCAACTATATCTTTGTCTCTTGATGAAGCAGCACTGATAGTTTTACCAGTTACGTCATCAATTACTTGAGCATAAATTTCTTTATTACTTCTAAAAACAGATAATCTTGGTCTAGCTTCAGTACCAGAAACAATCTTACGAATTCTGTTTTTTATTCTCTGTCTTCTATCGTTCTTTGTTAATGCCATAACTAATTATTAAGCTGATTTACCTGCTTTTCTTCTAATTTGTTCACCTACAAACCTAATTCCTTTACCTTTGTAAGGTTCTGGTCTTCTGAAGCCACGAATTTTTGCAGCAACTTCACCAACTAATTGTTTGTCGTGTGATGTTAATTTTATTATTGGATTTTTACCTTTATCAGATACTGTTTCAATTTTAACCTCAGGAGCTAATTCTAATACAATATTATGAGAAAAACCTAATGCTAAATCTAATTTTTGTCCTTGATTACTTGCTCTGTATCCAACACCTACTAATTCTAGTTCTTTAGTCCATCCTTTAGATACACCGTTAACCATATTAAGCATTAATGATCTGTATAGACCATGTTTAGCTTTTTGATCTTTACTATCAGAAGAGCGAGTAACATATACATTACCTTCCTCAACTTTGATTTCAACTGAATCATAGTTCTGAGTTAACTCTCCTAATTTACCTTTAACAGTAACAACATTTTCTTTGATGTCTACTGTTACGCCTTCTGGAATGGCTACTGGATTATTTCCTATTCTTGACATTTCTTATCGGCTTTTTATTAGTAAACGTAACATAGAATTTCACCTCCAACATTTTCTCTTTGAGCTTGTTTACCTGTCATAACACCATGAGATGTTGAAACAATGGCAATACCAAGACCATTAAGAATACGAGGAAATTCGTCTGAACTAGCGTACTTACGTAAACCAGGCTTACTTATTCTTTGAATCTTCTTGATTACAGGCTCTTTTGTTTCTTTAGTATATTTCAAGGCAATTTTAATTGTTCCTTGTACTGTTGAATCATCAAACTTGTAACTTAAAATATATCCTTGTTCGAATAATATTTTAGTCATTTCTTTCTTTAAATTAGATGCAGGTATTTCAACCACTCTGTGGTTTGCACTCACAGCGTTTCTAATTCTTGTTAAATAATCCGCTATTGGATCTGTGTACATATTTATTAATTTGCGGTAGTGGTTTTCAACTTATGTTGAACCTAAAACCAATTTATAATTCTTTGTTTACCAGCTTGCTTTTCTAACTCCTGGTATTAAACCATTGTTAGCCATTTCACGAAAAGTCACACGAGAAACTCCAAAAGTTCTCATATATCCTTTAGGTCTTCCTGTTAATTTACATCTGTTATGCATACGTACAGGAGAAGCGTTTTTTGGTAGCTTTTGTAATCCTTCATAATCACCTGCTGCTTTTAAAGCTTTACGCTTTTCAGCATATTTTGCCACCGTTTTAGCTCTTTTTACCTCACGGGCTTTCATTGATTCTTTAGCCATATCTTAGTTCTTTTGAAAAGGTACTCCCAATTCAGTTAATAATGATTTCGCCTCTTTATCTGTATCAGCAGATGTTACAAACGTAATATCCATACCAGAGATTTTATTTACTTTATCAATATTAATCTCAGGAAATATGATTTGTTCGGTAATACCTAAATTGTAATTACCTCTACCATCAAAACCTGTAGCTTTAATACCATTAAAGTCTCTAACTCTTGGTAATGCAGATGTTACTAAACGATCTAAAAATTCATACATTCTTTCTCCTCTTAACGTAACTTTAGCGCCAATTGGCATGCCTTTACGTAATTTGAAAGAAGCAACATCCTTCTTAGATATAGTTGCTATCGCTTTTTGTCCAGATATTTTAGTCATCTCGTCTATTGCGTAGTCGATTAACTTTTTATCTGCAACAGCAGCTCCAACTCCTTGAGATATTACTATCTTTTTAAGTTTAGGAACTTGCATTACATTGCTATATCCGAATTCTTCTGTAAGAGCAGAAACTACCTTGCCTCTGTACTCTTGTTTTAATCTTGGAATATAAGCCATAACTATATTAGTTCATTAGATTTTTTAGCAAATCTTACTTTTTTATCTCCTTCCACTCTAAATCCCACTCTAGTTGTTTCTCCTTTTGAAGTTAGCAACGCTAAGTTTGAAATTTGAATAGAAGCTTCTTTTTCTACGATTCCTCCTTGAGGGCTTTGTGCACTTGGTTTCATGTGTTTTTTCACCATGTTCACACCTTCAACAATCGCTTTGTTCTTATCTGTTAATACTTTAAGCACTTTACCTTCAGATCCTTTATGGTCTCCTGCAAGTACTCTTACTGTATCTCCTGATTTTATTTTAAGCTTTCCCATCTTAGTATTTTTTGTATTAAAGCACTTCTGGCGCTAATGATACAATTTTCATGAATTGTTTATCACGAAGTTCTCTTGCTACAGGTCCAAAAACACGTGTACCTCTCATTTCTCCTGTTGGATTTAAAAGTACGCATGCATTATCATCAAATCTGATATATGATCCATCAGGTCTTCTAACCTCTTTTACTGTACGAACAACAACTGCTGTTGACACTGCTCCTTTTTTAATGTTTCCATTAGGAGTTGCATCTTTAACAGAAACAACTATTTTGTCTCCTAAAGAAGCGTATCTTCTTTTAGTACCACCTAGAACACGAATGGTTAAAACCTCTTTTGCTCCAGTGTTATCAGCTACTTTTAATCTTGATTCTTGTTGTACCATAATTATTTAGCTCTTTCAATTATTTCTACTAGTCTCCAACACTTAGATTTACTTAAAGGTCGTGTTTCCATGATTCTTACAGTATCTCCTTCGTTACAGTCGTTTGTTTCGTCGTGTGCAACATATTTCTTTGTTTTTAACACGAACTTTCCATACATAGGATGTTTTACTTTTTTTACTTCAGCAACAACAATTGATTTCATCATTTTGTTACTAGTAACTATTCCTATACGTTCTTTTCTTAAGTTTCTTTTTTCCATCTTTCAGCAGAATACAATTATTGTCCTTCTCTATTAGTTAATTCCGTTGCAATTCTTGCTACTACACGTCTTACGTCGCGTAATTGAATTGGATTTTCAAGAGGTGATATTGCATGAGCCATTTTAAGGTCAGCATAACTCTTTTTAGTTTCACCAAGTTTTTCTTGTAACTCAGCTGAAGATAGTTCTTTAACTTCTGATTGTTTCATAATATCAATAAATTAAGCTTCGAAATCTCTAGCGATTATAAACTTAGTTTTAACTGGAAGTTTTTGTGCAGCCAAACGTAGTGCTTCTTTAGCAATATCGTGTGATACTCCACCTACTTCAAATAACATTCTACCTGGTCTTACTACAGCAGCCCAATATTCAACAGCACCTTTACCCTTACCCATACGTACTTCAAGAGGTTTCTTTGTGATAGGCTTGTCTGGAAATATTTTAATCCATAACTGACCTTCTCTTTTCATATAACGAGTAGCAGCAATACGTGCAGCTTCAATTTGACGAGACGTAATAAATTCCGACTCAAGTGATTTTATACCAAACATTCCGCTTGAAAGCAAGTGTCCTCTTCCAGCATTACCCTTCATACGGCCTTTTTGCTGCTTACGAAATTTTGTTCTTTTAGGTTGTAACATTTTTTCTTTTCTTTAAAAAATTACTTTCTTCTACGAGGTTTGCTATCTCTGTTTCCACCACGTCCACCTTTTCCTTGTTTTTTAGATAAACCAACTAACGGAGAAAGTTCTCTTTTGCCATAAACTTCACCTTTCATGATCCATACTTTTACACCTAATCTACCATAAGTAGTATGTGCCTCAACTAAAGCATAATCAATGTCAGCTCTAAATGTAGATAAAGGAATTCTACCATCTTTATAATGTTCGCTACGCGCCATTTCAGCACCATTTAAACGTCCACTAATTTGAATTTTAATACCTTCAGAATTCATTCTCATTGTAGCTTGAATTGCCATTTTAATTGCACGCTTATATGAAATACGATTTTCAATTTGACGAGCAACACTTGACGCTACTAAAAATGCATCCAATTCAGGTCTCTTAATTTCAAAGATGTTTAATTGAACTTCTTTACCTGTAATCTTTTTAAGTTCTTCTTTTAACTTGTCTACCTCTTGTCCGCCCTTTCCGATAATAATACCAGGTCTAGCAGTAGTGATAGTAACGGTTACAAGTTTAAGAGTTCTTTCGATGATTACTCTCGAAACACTAGCTTTAGATAAACGAGCGTGGATATACTTTCTGATTTTATCGTCTTCAGCAAGCTTATCTCCATAATCATTTCCTCCATACCAGTTAGATTCCCATCCTCTGATAATTCCAAGGCGATTTCCTATTGGATTTGTCTTTTGTCCCATTTATTAATTGCTTTGAGTGTTATTTTTAGCTCCAAGCACAAGTGTTACGTGATTAGATCTTTTTCTTATTCTGTGTGCACGACCTTGAGGTGCTGGGCGTAATCTCTTTAACATTGCACCACCATCAACTCTGATCTCTTTTACAAATAATTCAGCTTCTTCAATATTAGCTTCTTCGTTTTTAGCTTGCCAATTTGCAACTGCAGATAATAACAATTTCTCTAAACGACGAGATGCTTCTTTTTGACTGAATCTTAAAATATTAAGTGCTCTTTCTACCTTTTCGCCTCTTACTAAATCAGCTACTAAGCGCATTTTTCTTGGTGACGTAGGACAGTTATTAAGTTTGGCAAAAGCAATTTGCTTTTTACCTTCCTTAATAGCGTCTGCCATTTGTTTTTTACGACTTCCCATAGCTCTTATTTTTTACCTTTATTTTTAGCACCTGCATGACCTCTAAAAGATCTTGTTGGTGAAAATTCTCCTAATTTATGACCTACCATGTTTTCAGTTACGTAAACTGGAACAAATTGTCTGCCATTATGTACTGCTATTGTTTGACCAACAAAATCTGGAGTTATCATACTAGCTCTCGACCAAGTTTTGATAACAGATTTTTTATTAGCTTCAACATTTTCAGCCACTTTCTTTTCTAATTTATAATGAACGTAAGGTCCTTTTTTTAATGATCTTGCCATGATTTATTATTTCTTTCTACGTTCAACAATATATTTATTACTTGCTTTAGTTTTAGAACGTGTTCTATAACCTTTAGCTGGTATTCCATTTCTAGAACGTGGATGTCCTCCTGAAGACTTACCTTCACCACCACCCATTGGGTGATCGACTGGATTCATTACTACTGGTCTAGTTCTTGGACGTCTTCCTAACCATCTGCTTCTACCTGCTTTACCAGATACTAACAATTGATGATCTGAGTTAGATACAACTCCAATAGTAGCCATACAGTTAGCAAGAATTAATCTTGTTTCACCTGATGGTAACTTAACCGTTGCAAATTTCCCGTCTCTTGCCATTAACTGAGCAAATGCACCAGCACTACGAGCCATAACTGCTCCCTGACCAGGACGTAACTCTATACAAGAAATAATTGTTCCTAAAGGAATTTCACTAAGTGGCATTGAGTTTCCAATTTCTGGAGCAACACCGCTATCACCAGACACTACATTTTGCCCAACTTGAAGTCCATTTTGTGCAATAATGTAACGCTTTTCGCCATCTTGATAATTCAATAATGCAATAAAAGCTGTTCTGTTTGGATCGTACTGAATTGAAGCTACTTCAGCAGGAATACCCGCTTTGTCTCTTTTAAAATCAATAATACGATACCTTTTTTTATGACCTCCACCTATATAGCGCATCGTCATTTTTCCTTGACTGTTTCTACCACCAGACCTTTTGTTCGGAACGAGTAAACTCTTTTCCGGCTTATCAGTAGTAATGGCGTCAAATCCGTTTACTACTCTAAATCGCTGTCCTGGTGTGATTGGTTTTAATTTTCTTACTGACATTTTTTGTCTAATTACATATTAGCGTATAAATCAATCGTCTCACCTTCCGCCAGTTGTACAATTGCTTTTTTAACAGCATTTGTTTTACCATGTTGAATACCAGTTTTTGTAAACTTAGTTTTTCTATCTGGACGGACATTTATAGTGCGAACTTTTTCAACAGAAACACCATAAGCAGCTTCCACTGCTTTTTTGATTTCTACCTTGTTCGCCTTTTTATTCACTTGAAAACTAAAGCAATTACGAAGCTCGCTTGCATTAGTTGCTTTTTCAGTGATTATTGGTTTAATTAAGATACTCATGGTTTTCTTATTTACTTAAATTCGATTCAATTCCTTCTAAAGAGCTTTCTAATAGTATTACTTGATTTGCATTTAAAATCTTGTAAGTACTTAATTCTGAACTCATTATAACTTCAGACCCTTTTAAATTGCGTGACGACAAATATACATTATTATTTGACGCTCCCAACACAAAGAGAGATTTTTTGTTTTCAAGGTCTAAAGCCTTTAAAACAGCAGTGAAATTTTTAGTTTTTGGAGCATCAAAATTGAAGTCTTCTAAAACCGTAATTGCCTTCTCTCCAGCTTTCATTGTTAAAGCTGATTTACGAGCTAATCGCTTCACATTTTTATTTAGTTTGAAACCATAATTTCTTGGTCTTGGTCCAAACATACGTCCACCACCTTTAAATACACCAGACTTGATACTTCCTGCTCTTGCAGTACCAGTACCTTTTTGTTTTTTAATCTTACGTGT
>Ga0208544_10001731_pt1 | contig 14739 bp, 16 predicted proteins | sample DEB08_DNA_9_FD_184526 | JGI IMG/M metagenome (GOLD analysis project Ga0208544, IMG submission 184526) | Aqueous microbial communities from the Delaware River and Bay under freshwater to marine salinity gradient to study organic matter... | ecosystem: Environmental > Aquatic > Marine > Coastal ... | reverse complement strand
CGATGGCGGAGCCTATCTTAATTGATGATTTCTCAACCCCAGCCGAAAGCCGTTGGCGCTTTGCCAGCGACCGCGTGATGGGCGGTATCTCGGACGGCCAAGCAGGTCTAGGGGTCGAGAACGGGATCAGCTTTGCGCAACTGCGCGGCACCGTCAGCACAGCCAATAACGGTGGCTTTATCCAGATCAGACAGGACCTTGCATTGCCGCTGCCCACAGATGCGTCTGGCATTAAACTGCGCATGCGCGGCAATGGAGCGACCTATTATATCCACTTGCGCCCCAAGGCGTCCCGTCGTCCTTGGCAGTATTACCAAGCTGCATTCGAAAGTTCTGAAAGCTGGCAAGAAGTCACGCTGCCGTGGTCGGCGTTCCAACCCCAAGGTGGACTAACGGCCCGTTTCAGTCCCGAAGACATCCTGAGCCTTGGCATCGTGGCTTACGGCGCTGACTATGAGGCCATTTTGGACATCGACTGGATCGGCACCGTGGACTAAATCGCTGACCCGCAGCTTAAGCAAACTGCTCTCTAATCAACCGCTCTTCCAAACCATGCCCCGGATCAAACAAAATCCGGTGCCGCACGGCTGGTTCTGATCTGATCTCAACACTAACCACATTGCGCACCGAAGACCCGTCCGCATCCGCCATCACAGGACGCTTTTGCGGATCAATTACGTCAAACCGGACCACCGCATTTTTCTGCAGCAACGCCCCCCGCCAACGGCGTGGACGAAACGCAGACATCGCCGTCAGCGCCAGAACATCCGACCCAATCGGCAAAATCGGACCATGTGCGGAATAGTTGTATGCCGTGGACCCCGCAGGCGTCGCCAAAAGCGCGCCGTCGCAAACCAGTTCATTCATGCGCAACTTGCCGTCTACCGTGATGCGCAATTTCGCTGCCTGCGGACCGGCACGCAGCAAACTGACTTCGTTGATCGCCAGCGCCTCGTGCATGGCCCCGTCCACGGTCAACGCGGTCATGGCAAGGGGGTTAATCACTTCTTCCTCAGCCTCATCCAAGCGCTGTTGCAGATCGACCTCGTGGTATTCATTCATCAAAAAACCAACGGTGCCGCGGTTCATGCCATAGACAGGCACGTCCAGCCCTTGGGTCACATGCAGTGTTTCAAGCATGAACCCGTCTCCACCAAGGGCCACGATAACGTCCGCCTCTGCCTGTGGCACGTCCCCATGCGTCTGCGTCAACGTGTGCAGCGCAGTTTGCGCGATCGGCACAGGGCTGGCGACAAAAGCAATCTTGGGACGAGCCATAACGTGTTTTTCCTTAGGTTTCGTCAAGTTGTGCGGTGATCCGTCTTGAAACGCAAGTCGCGGATCGGAAACACGACATGGCGCGTGCATAATCATCATGGTCGTTTTGATACTTTAGCAGGCGGTAAACCTGCGGTATGAGGGCGGCAGATTAATTGATGCCAGTTGGCCCAAGGGGAACGCACCTATGAATGTCACAGTCCGCGACGATGGCTTTTTCACCGAAAAACTTGAAACCCGCGATCCGGCATTGCACGCAGCAATGCAGGCCGAGCTAAAGCGCCAGCGCAAAGAGATCGAGCTGATCGCATCAGAAAACATCGTCTCTGCCGCCGTTATGGAAGCCCAAGGCGGTGTCATGACCAACAAATACGCCGAAGGCTATCCCGGCCGCAGGTACTATGGTGGCTGCGAACATGTAGATGTAGCCGAGAACCTCGCGATTGAACGGGCCTGTCAGCTGTTCGATTGCAGCTTTGCAAACGTGCAGCCGAACTCTGGATCGCAAGCGAACCAAGGCGTGTTCCAAGCACTCCTCCAGCCCGGTGATACAATCCTTGGCATGTCGCTGGATGCAGGCGGTCACCTGACCCATGGTGCCAAACCCAACCAGTCCGGTAAATGGTTCAACGCGGTCCAATATGGCGTGCGCCAACAAGACAATATGCTGGACTACGACGAGGTTCAGCGCCTTGCGATTGAACACAAACCAAAGATGATCATTGCCGGCGGTTCCGCCATTCCACGCAGCATCGATTTCCCGAAAATGCGCGCGATTGCGGACAGTGTCGGGGCCTATTTGCTGGTCGACATGGCGCATTTCGCGGGTCTGGTTGCCGCAGGTCTTTACCCTTCCCCCTTCCCGCACGCGCATGTGGCGACAACAACGACCCACAAGACCCTACGCGGCCCGCGCGGCGGCATGATCGTCACCAATGACGAAACGATCGCAAAGAAATGCAACTCTGCCATCTTCCCGGGCATCCAGGGTGGTCCACTGATGCACGTCATCGCTGGCAAAGCGGTCGCCTTCGGCGAAGCACTGCGCCCAGAGTTCAAATCCTATCAGGAGCAGGTCATCAAAAACGCGCAAGCGCTGGCTGATCAGTTGATGAAAGGCGGGCTCGACATCGTCACAGGCGGCACCGATACCCACCTGATGCTGGTCGATTTGCGCCCCAAAGGCGTCAAAGGAAACGCGACCGAAAAGGCACTGGGACGCGCCCACATTACCTGCAACAAAAACGGCATCCCGTTTGATCCTGAAAAGCCGATGGTCACATCCGGCATTCGCCTTGGATCACCCGCAGGCACCACACGTGGCTTTGGCGAAGCAGAGTTCCGCAAGATTGCCGACTGGATCGTCGAAGTGACCGAAGGTCTTGCGGCGAACGGCGAAGACGGCAACGGCGCAGTCGAAGAAAAAGTTCGCAAAGAAGTCGAAGCCATGTGCGACCTCTTCCCGATCTACCCCGCGCTTTGAACCAAAGTCCAGCCCGCAAAGCGTTGCGGGTCGGCCCCCCTACATGTTGCTTTGAAAGCTCCCGCCGGAGACATCTGCAAGATTACGCAAGCGCATTGTTCAGCGGTTAAACAAACCCGCGCTGCACCAAAACAATCAACAGCAATATCCCGGTTACCAAAATCGCAAGCGCAATCGACGCAATGATCTGTATTGCAATCCCGCGACGCTCTGCTGCGACATCGACGGTCTGTAGAAACTGCAATATATTACGATGGGCGGCTTGCGCGCGGGTCATATCGATCATCCGCGCAAGTTTGGGATTATCCGCCAAGCCAACGGTCTGCACGAGATAAACCGCGTCACGGCGCACAGCGCGGGGCAAACGCCGCCCCGCCTTACGCACCTGCACAGCAAGTGAACGGCCACGCACGCGCAGTTTATCCGCCAACCCCGCGCGGACCTCATCCACCATCTGATGCATCGTTAATGCCATAACGGGCGGTTAGTTGGTCTTGGCAAATTGCTCAATCCCTCTGGTCCTTCCGGCCACACAAGGATAGCAACAGATGCATGTTGAACACGATTGAATACGACGGGCCTGCGGGCACACCGCTTCTGATTGCACACGGACTGTTTGGGTCAGCGCGAAATTGGGGGGTCATTGCCAAACGCCTGTCCGAAGCGCGGCGGGTCATCACCGTCGACATGCGCAACCACGGCAGCAGCGCTTGGCACGACAGTCACAGCTACAGCGATATGGCCGATGATCTGGCGCAGGTCCTGAACGAGCCAGCGGATATCCTTGGCCACTCGATGGGCGGCAAAGCGGCGATGGTGCTGGCTTTGCAAAACCCGTCGCTGGTCAATCGCTTGGTCGTGGCTGATATCGCGCCCGTCAGCTATAACCACACCCAGAACGGGCCAATCGCCGCGATGCGCAGGGTTGATCTGGCCAGCATCACAGCGCGCAGCGATGCCAAGAACCAATTGGGCGATCTGGAACCCGGCGTCGCCGACTTTCTGCTGCAAAGCCTTGATATGAAAGAACGCCGGTGGCGGCTGAACCTTGACGTGCTTGCCGCTGAAATGGACAAAATCATCGGATTTCCGGACGTAACGGGCCAGTTCACAGGGCCAACACTGTTCCTGTCAGGCGGCCTGTCGGACTATGTGCAGCGTGAAGCACGACCGGCTATCAAAGACCTCTTTCCTGCCGCGAAATTCGCAAAAATCCCGGGCGCGGGGCATTGGCTGCACGCCGAAAAGCCGCGTGAATTCACGGCAGCCGTCAGCGCATTTCTAACCTAGGCATCTACAGCCTTGCCGACCGCGCAGCAGCGGGCTAAATTCGCACAAATCCAATTCACCCAATGAGGTTGCCATGATCCGTATCGCCCTAATCCTTGCCGTACTTGGCCTGTCTGCTTGCGAAACAACCAAAGGTCTGGGACGCGACATTTCCAACGCTGGTCAAGCGGTCGATAACGCGCTGTAAACTGCGCTATTTGCGTTTGACAAAGGCGGTCAGGATCACAATCCGCTGACCTTCAACACGACCCTCGATATGGGCGGAATTGTCGGGGACCAGCGCAATGCCCCGCACTGCCGTGCCGCGTTTGGCTGTGAATCCGGCACCTTTGACAGGTAAATCCTTGATCAAAACAACCGTGTCGCCCGCATGTAAGGGCGCACCGTGGGCGTCCTGATGGGCCGTGGCCGCCGCGACATTGTCGGCCCACGCCCGCGTGTCATCATCCAGATAAAGCTGATCCAACAGGTCTGCCGCCCAAGGGGTTTGCAGCTTGGCCAGCGTGCGGACAGCAAGCACTTGAACGGCTGCGTCCTCTGACCACATCGCAGTCGCTAGCGCGCGAAAATGATCTTCTTGCGGGGCATCAAGCGTGTCGGTGCAAATGGGGCAAAGAGCAACCGAAGCACCCTCCGGCCCACCCGAAACAGGGAACGGAGAAAGCGAAACGTCAGCGGTGGCGCAAAGGGGGCATGTCATAGGGGAGAGGTGTAGGCGGGTTTGGTGGGGGATGGAAGGCCAAGCGTTCCATGCGGATAAACCCGATCAAATGCAATGCACCGCGCCCGAACCGAGGGGCAGGAAGCAAAGCGCCCGTCCCGTGGGGGCGGTTCGGGCGCTGCCAAATCAGAGATTTGGCAAAACTGTTCTCAAGACAGTATTTGCGATTGCAGGCCAGGCACAAATACTGAAATCGGGTTATCAGATGTCTCAGAAGCGAGTGCTTGACGTGCCTAGGCGCCTAAATCAGCAATAAATGTAGGCATTTTGGCTATCAAATCATACTTGTCTTCTTCGTCGATTATTACGGTTCGGTTCTGCGCAACATCAAATGGCAGTCGATCAATTTTTCGCATGATTTGCACAGTTGGCTTCCGCAACATGTGTCTAACAGCCAGTTCATAGAATACATTTGGATTGTGGAAGGATAAATCCGCGATAACTAAACGCGAATGTACCAAGTACTCAATTATCTGTTTTGTTATTAATCCGGGGGACTCAATTTCGTCTGCCCGAACTAACTTCAATTTCGAGAACTCGATTGCCGGCTCAACAATTGAAGACGCAAACATATCCGCATGACGTCTTTCTGGCGATCCTGGCTGCCCAATTGGAGTAATATAGAAACAGCTTGTTTCATAACTCGCGTATGAAGATGTAACGATTGCAGCTGCAGACAAACGACCTTCGGTCACAGTTTCTAGCTTGCTAGAGTGAGGTATGCTTTGTGTCGTCGGGACTTCGTCCAAGCGAGCATCGATTGAAATCACTCTTTCGGCCCCCGAAAGAGTCTTGAGCAACCCTACATCCCGCAGGTTCAAAATGAATGTATCAACTGCTTCTTCCGCAGCATCTTCTGCCACGGAGTGTTCTCTTATACGATCCATGAGAACTGCCGAAGCAGGTAGTTTATTCCCAACTAGCGTTTCATAAACACCATTGAATGGGACGATATCTGTAATTGCCAGTTGAATACGCGCGCGTTCCCGCTCCCTAGCAGAGATTTGATCGGAAACAACCTTGTGCCCCGCATCAGTAAGAGAGATTTCTTCGGCGGAATACCCACCAGTTGTCAGGCCGTATTTTCCAGAATTCGTGACCATAGTCCTACTCGGGCCACTATCTGGACTTTTTCCAATTTGATCAAACAGAGTGAGTCTTTTGACCGGCCGACCTCCGCCAACTTCAAAAACAGATTTTGCAAACTGCTCGGCATCAGAAAACGTCGTAGCAGGAAAATTCCGCACCGTCCGCTTTCGTCTTTTCTGTTTGGGTGGTTGATCACTGATTGTCCAGCCTTTCGGAAACCGATTGGCTCAACTCTGCAGCCTTGGGTTGACTTAAGTCAACTATCTATCAAGATTATCGTACTTACCGCAACCATCGTGCGGCCCTGATCGGCTATGCCAATCCCTTCCCCGCACGCGCTCCAAAATGCCCAGCTTAGCTGTCCATTTTAAGAGCGGAAATAAACGCTTCTTGCGGGATGTTCACGGATCCGAACTGCCGCATCTTTTTCTTACCGGCCTTTTGCTTGTCCAAAAGTTTACGTTTCCGTGTCGCGTCGCCGCCGTAACACTTGGCCGTCACGTCTTTGCGCAGCGCGGATAGCGTTTCGCGGGCGATGACTTTGCCGCCGATGGCCGCTTGGATCGGGATTTTGAACATGTGGCGCGGGATCAGGTCCTTGAGCTTTTCAACCATCGCCCGCCCCCGCGTTTCCGCACGGTCGCGGTGCACCATCATGGATAGCGCATCAACAGGTTCGTCGTTCACCAGAACCGACATTTTCACAAGGTTATCGGTTTGGTAACCAGTCATCTGGTAGTCAAAGGACGCGTACCCCTTGGTTACCGATTTCAGGCGGTCGTAGAAGTCAAAAACAACCTCGTTCAAAGGAAGGTCGTAAACAACCATCGCACGGCTACCCGCATAGGTCAGGTCCAGCTGCACGCCGCGGCGGTCTTGGCACAGCTTGAGCACGTCACCAAGGTATTCGTCGGGTACAAGGATCGTCGCCTTAATCCGTGGTTCCTCTAGGTGATCGACATGGGTCATGTCGGGCATGTCGGCTGGGTTGTGCAGTTCAATCATCTCACCGTCGCGCATGTAGACGTGGTAAACCACGGACGGCGCGGTGGTGATCAGGTCGATGTCATATTCACGTTCAATCCGGTCGCGGATCACTTCGAGGTGCAGCAGCCCCAAGAAGCCGCAGCGAAACCCGAAACCAAGGGCGGCGGATGTTTCCATCTCGTGACTGAATGACGCGTCGTTCAGCGCCAGTTTATCAATCGCATCGCGCAGGTCTTCGAAAAGCGAGCTGTCAACGGGGAACAATCCACAAAACACAACTGGCTGCGCGGGCTTAAAGCCGGGCAATGCAACTTCGGCACCTTTGCGTTCGGACGTGATCGTGTCACCAACGCGGGTGTCGCGCACCTGTTTGATTGATCCGGTGATAAAACCGATTTCGCCGGGTCCAAGCTCTGCCACGTCTTGCATCTTGGGCCGGAACACACCGATTTTGTCGATACCGTGCACGGTCCCGTTGGACATGAATTTGACGCGGTCGCCCTTCTTCATCACTCCGTCGATGACCCGAACCAGCACGACGACACCCAGATAGCTGTCATACCAGCTATCAACCAGCATCGCCTTCAGCGGTGCCTCGCGGTCGCCTTTCGGGGATGGCAGCAAATGCACAATCGCCTCGAGCGTTTCTTTGATGCCGATGCCGGTCTTTGCACTGACGCGGATCGCGCCGGACGCATCAATACCGATGACATCTTCGATTTGCGCTGCGACTTGGTCGCATTCAGCGGCGGGCAGGTCGATCTTGTTCAGGATCGGCACAATTTCATGGTTCGCGTCGATAGCCTGGTAGACGTTCGCAAGCGTCTGGGCCTCGACCCCTTGGGTACTATCAACAACCAGCAAGGATCCTTCGACCGCACGCATGGACCGCGACACTTCGTAGGCAAAGTCGACGTGACCGGGGGTGTCGATCAGGTTCAGCACATAGCTGCGCCCGTTGTCGGCGTGGTAATCAATGCGCACGGTGTTCGCTTTGATGGTGATCCCGCGTTCGCGTTCAATATCCATACTGTCCAGCATCTGCGCTTTCATCTCGCGATCGGTCACCGTGTTGGTGGACTGGATCAAGCGATCAGCAAGCGTGGATTTACCGTGGTCAATATGCGCCACGATCGAGAAATTACGGATGTGTGTCAGGTCTGTCATAGCTGGGATATGGTGGGGTTTTGCGCAGCGGTCAAGCGGGATGGTGACGCAGTTGCGCATGGGTGCTGCAGGCCTGTCGGGCCCTTGAATGGGGTTTCGTGACGAAACGCCCCGATTTTTCCGTTTGGGATCAAAATCGCGCGGTCACTTATCAGTATTTAAAGGGTTTTATGGGGCGAATGATGTCGGTTTTATTGTAGTACTTTCGGGCCCTTCGTAGCCCTTGAAGGGCTCCAATTCATAGCATTCACAGAGCCATGTAGACAGACCTACTTGACATAATACCGTTTAGTTTCATATTAAAAGGATACCGAATAGTATCATAACGGAATCACTATGCACGACAATGCCGCAATTTTCGCCTTTGCAAAGCTGTTTGCCCCATCGCCGGTGGTTTCATGACTGCCCCGGAACACCTTGGTTTTCGCGCGCTGGCTGACCCGACGCGGCGCAGTATTCTTCAGCTACTGGCGCAGAATGCCATGACGATTGCCGAGGTCGCCGACAACTTTCAAATGACCAGAGCGGCGGTCAAGAAGCACCTGACGATCCTGAACGAAGGGAACCTGATTTCCATCCGCACCGAAGGCCGTGCGCGGCTGAATTCATTGAACCCCGACGGGCTAAAGCAGGTCTTCGACTGGTTCGGGTTCTTTGATGCCTTCTGGGACAGCCGCCTTGACGCACTTAAAACTGAAATTGAAAAGGACATCCAATGACCGACACCATCTTGCGCAAATCAATCTACCTCAAGGCCACACCAGCGCAGGTCTGGGCCTATCTGACGGACCCCGCGAAACTGGCTCTTTGGTTTCATGCGCCCAAAACGCCCTTGGTTGAAGGCCCCTACGAGATGTTCGGCACTGAAAGCAGTGACAAACTGATGTGGGGGACCATCCTTGTCGCAGAGCCGTTTTCGCGGTTGGAGTACACGTTCACCATCGCGCCGATGGGCGACAAGACAAGCACCGTAAAGTGGTCCATCGAAGACGTGCCAGGCGGGACCAATCTGTCGTTGCGCCACGAAGGGTTGCCGCAAGGGCAGGATGCCTTTGGCCTTACTCTGGCGCTTGATAAAGGTTGGGACGAACATCTTGGGCGCATGCGTGCATCCGCACACGGTGATTGAAACCAAAGCGCCCTGAAACCTCCCTGCCAAGGCTCAGTCTTGAGCAGCGGAGGTTAGCGCCTTCTTTGTCGCACCTGCTAATCCACAATTGCATCACTTGACCTCGCCCGTCATACTCTCCCTAAAGAGGCACAACGATATAGGACCATCTGGGCCAACCCAGAGGCTGAACATAGAGGCAGACTGATGCGGTATTTCTTGATCTTGGGTGCATTTGCCACCGTGGCGGCCTGTGGCGGTGGCAGCCGTGGGGCGACCGGTGATATTTCTCAGGCTTGTCTTGCTGCGAACCGCAATGCGGCGACGCCTGCACTTTGTTCGTGTGTCCAGCAAGTCGCCAATCAATCGCTTTCTAACAGTGAACAGTCCCGCGCCGCAGCGTTCTTTTCAGACCCGCAACTGGCGCAAGACACCCGTCAATCCAACCGCAGCAGCGATGAACGCTTCTGGCTTCGGTATCGCGCATTCAGCGATTTGGCGGCCCAGATATGTCTGCCAGTAGGCGCCTAGCTGCGCTTTCAATCATGTCCAAAGCCCCGTCAAAGTCGCGGGTATAGTAAGGGTCGGGGACATCTGTTTCCGCCATCATTCTGACGGGCGTGACATTGCCCTTTGGACGCAGCATTTCGATGTCCGACTGGTTTTGTGCGTCCATCGCGACGATCAAGTCAAAGCGGTCGAAGTCTGCTGCAACGAATTGCCGCGCCCGCAAGTTACGCAGATCAACGTCGCGCGCGCTGGCTGCGTCCTGCATCGGACCGTAAGGTGCGTCGCCCGCATGCCAATCTGCTGTGCCTGCGCTATCCAGCTCAAGTTCTGGTGCGAGGCCGCGCATGACGCCTTCTGCCGCAGGTGACCGGCAGATATTCCCAAGGCAGACAAAGACAATCCGCATCAGCGCAACACGCCGCGCCTTGTCATCGCCCTTGCGTAGATCCATTGCAGCAACAGCAGAACAGGTATGGCGATGGTGAAAATGATCGCGGCCGTTCCAGCGGCGGCCACCATGCTGCCACCGTCAGCAATTCCGTAGGAGTAGATTGACGACCCTGCAAGCCCGATCAAAGACAGTGCAAAAGCGGCCCCTGCAAACCGTGACCGCGCCAAAAGCAGCAGCGCCCCGATAACAGAAAACCACACGCCCAGCGCCCATGTCGCACCAAACCAAAGCGGGGCTTGATCGAACATCATCAACCGTTCGGCAGGTTGGGACGCCATGTAGTCAGCAACATTGGTCCGCGTCATGACATAGTCGATGGCCCCTCCTGCGTTCCAGATCAGCGATACAATTCCCACGATCCAAAGATGGATTGGTGTTTTTGTCACGGTCAGTCCCTCCCTTTGTTCCGCAGAAGATACCAAGAAATCGGAAAACTATCTACGCCATAGAAAGACTGGACCTTTGCCCTGCGCCCGATATGAATACGGGGATGAGCAAGCAATTGGATATCCCCGCCCTCGCCCGCGGCGTGCAGGCCAGCGACCGCCGTTCACTGGCGCAAGCGATTACGCTGGTCGAAAGCGGCCGCGCCGATCACCGTGCCGATGCGCTGACTTTGCTGGATTTGCTTGGCACGGGAAAACAAGCCCTGCGCATTGGCCTGTCCGGCACGCCCGGTGTCGGGAAATCGACATTCATTGAAAGTTTTGGTCTGATGTTGACTGGCATGGGCAAACGCGTGGCTGTGCTGGCGGTTGATCCGTCCTCGGCGCGGTCTGGCGGATCGATTTTGGGTGACAAAACCCGCATGGATCATCTGGCCCGCGACCCGAACGCCTTTATCCGACCTTCGCCCAGTCAAACCCAGCTTGGTGGTGTCGCCCGCCGATCGCGAGAGGCTGTGGCGCTGTGCGAAGCGGCAGGGTTTGATATTGTGCTGATCGAAACGGTGGGTGTCGGCCAATCCGAAACAGTCGTCGCGCAAATGGCTGACCTGTTTATCCTGTTGCTGGCCCCCGCAGGCGGGGATGAGTTGCAGGGGGTCAAGCGCGGCATCATGGAAATGGCCGATATTATTCTTGTGAACAAGGCAGATGGCGACTTGAAACCGCAAGCCACGCGCACCTGTGCCGATTATGCCGGTGCTTTGCGCCTTATGCGAAAACGCGCGCAAGACCCGGATGGATTTCCGAAGGCCCTGACGATTTCCGCACTTGAGGCCGAAGGATTACACAACGCCTGGCAGCAAATGACTGATCTGTCAGAGTGGCGCCGCAAAAACGGCATCTGGGACAGCACTCGCCGAGACCAAGCCCGCTATTGGTTTCAAGAAGAGGTCCGCAACGGGTTGCTGCAACTTCTTCTGGATGATCCAAACCTTGCCATGCGGATGGACGCAGCCCAAGACGATGTATCAAATGGACGCAAGACTCCGGCAACGGCAGCGGCGGATGTGCTGGGACCATTGCAGGACCTTCTGAAACCCTAGCCCTGTTGTGACACATGCGATGTGACGCTGCGCAAACGCCCCTATCGCCTCTTTCGCGTGAAAGAACTATGCACTATGTTCATTTAACGTTTAACTAAACAGAACGGCTAACACAGCGTTCTGGTCCAATTCGCATGAGGCAACTATGGATTTCACCGACGTTATCGACGACTACGCCAACGGCTTGACGGGCACGCTTACCGCGCTCAATGGAACGGTAGGCTATAGCATCATCTCGAACGTCAATACGGCGTCGCGCACCGGAACTGATCGCGGTGCCCAAGTCACGGCGGACGGGTTAAGGACGGTGCAGGTCAACTTTGATCAAGCGGTTGAAGGCATGACTATTAACGTAAACCGCAGCAACTCTGGCGAAATCTATTTCTTCGAGATCAACGGCGTGCAGGTCAATCTGAACACTGCAATCGCGAGCGGTGACGTCGTGTTCACCCAAACGGGACCTGCAACGCATGTCGTTACGCCCGCAGGTGGCGTGACCAGCACTGCAAATCCGGAAAACGGTAGCCAAGGATTTTTCAGATTCACGATCCCCGTGACCTCGATCAAGATCTTAGGAACAGGGGGTGGGTCCGGCAACTTTGACCTTTTCGAAATCGGCATCGATCCGGATTTCTTTACCATCGTCTGTTTTACGGCTGACACCAAAATCCAGACGCCACACGGTCAGGTCAAAGTATCAGACCTGAAAGCAGGCGACATGGTCACGACCCAAGATGGATCAGCGCGCACAGTGGTGATGACACATAAACGCCGCGTCACGCGCATGGCGCTAGCGCGCGAAACACGGCTGTCGCCGGTCCGGATTGCAGCAGGCGCTTTGGGCGATGGCTTGCCGACCGAAGATCTGCTTGTATCACGCCAGCATCGCATCTTGATTTCCTCACGGGTTGCCAAACGCATTTGTGGAGCAGCCGACGTTCTAGTGCCCGCTATCCAGCTTGTCGGACTACCGGGTACCGATGTTGATCGGTCAATGCAGCCTGTCGATTACTATCATATTCTGCTTGATCGCCATCACGTCGTTATTGCGAACGGCGCCCCCGCAGAAAGCCTGTTTGTGGGGCCGGTATCGTCTGAAGTTCTGGTGGATGAGGTCGCGGAAATCGATCCCGAACAAGCCTGCTATAGCGCTTTTTCCAATATGACGCCTGCCCGCCCCTTTCCGACGTCCAAGCAAACAAAACAGATCATTGCAGCACATATCAAGCACCAGCGCCCGTTGCTTGAAGACCTGTATTCTCTGGCAAGCTAGCACTTGCCTTTTGTCCCATGGCAAAGCACACGAAGCCCACGACGTGTGCCCAATGCGACGCAAGCGCTTATGCAATGTTGTGGATCGAAAACAATTCACATCAAGATGGGAAAATGATTGCTTCGTGATCGGCATATCGGGTTGACGGGATCAAGGAATCCGCCTATCTCGCGCTGATCTTATTCACGACCCTGCTCATGCGGGGCTCAACCCCGTATCACAGGATGCGCTGACCAACCGGGTTAGTGATGTCCAAAGAAAAGGAAAACGCTCATGTCGCGCCGTTGCGAACTGACTGGAAAAGGCCCAATGTCTGGCAACAATGTCAGCCATGCCAAGAACCGTACCCGCCGCCGCTTTTTGCCGAACCTGCAGGACGTGACTTTGAAGTCCGACGTGCTTGGCCGGACGTTCAAGTTCAAGATTTCCAACGCTGCACTGCGCACTGTTGACCACCGTGGTGGTTTGGACGCGTTCATGGCGAAAGCGAAAGAAGCAGAGCTTTCTTTGGACGCGCTGAAGGTCAAGAAAGAGATTGCAAAGGCAACTGCTGCGTAAGCACTTTCGATAGATTATGATTTGGAAACCCGGATGCCGTGCGCATTCGGGTTTTTTCATTTGGTGCGATGCAACATCAACTTTGCACGACCCGATCAACGGTGCGCGCAAGGTGGCGTCTTGACCTGCCTTATGGCAAAGCTTCTTGCATGACCGCTTTGCCCATTGATCCTATTCTGCCCGACCTGATTGCAGCCCTGCAAAGCAGTGGCCGTGCTGTCCTGCAGGCCCCACCCGGTGCGGGTAAGACCACGCGTGTGCCGCTAGCGATGTTGGATGCAAATCTAACGGCGGGCAAAATCATTATGCTTGAACCCCGTCGTCTTGCAGTGCGTGCCGCCGCCGAACGCTTGGCCGAGGGGTTGGGCGAAGCTACAGGCGAAACCGTCGGTTACCGTATGCGCGGCGAAAGCAAAGCGGGCAGCCGGATCGAAGTCGTCACCGAGGGAATCCTGACCCGCATGATCCAATCCGACCCTGAATTGACGGGCGTCGGCGCGGTGATCTTTGATGAATTTCACGAGCGGTCGTTGAACGCTGACCTAGGGCTCGCGCTGGCATGGGAAAGCCGAGCGGTGCTGCGCCCTGATCTGCTGATCCTTGTCATGTCCGCCACTTTGGATGCTGCCCCTGTCGCCGCGATGCTGGACGGCGCGCCAGTGGTCACATCGCAAGGGCGGTCCTTTCCGGTGACGACTCATTATCTTGACCGCGCTATCCCCAAGGGGGTTTGGCTGGAAACGGCGACGGCTGATCTGATTGTGCAGGCGGCGGGTGAAACGCATGGTGGCGTTTTGGTGTTCTTGCCGGGCGAAGGTGAAATACGTCGCACCGCCGCGCAGCTGGAAGGCAGATTACCCGCAGATACCGTGATCCGTCCGCTCTATGGTGCCCTGCCCTTCGCGGATCAACGTCGCGCGATCGCACCTGTCAAATCCGGCCGCAAAATCGTGCTGTCGACTTCCATCGCTGAAACCTCACTGACAATCGAAGACATTCGTGTGGTGATCGACGCGGGGCGCGCGCGGCGGGCGCGCTTTGATCCCGCCTCTGGCATGTCGCGCCTCGTTACTGAAAAGGTTAGCAAAGCCGAAGCCATCCAACGCGCGGGCCGCGCAGGCCGTGTTGCACCGGGCGATGCCTATTGTCTTTGGACCAAAGGCGAGAACGGCGCCCTGCCCGCCTTTGCCCCCGCCGAGATCGAGGCGGCAGATCTTGCTGGCCTTGCGCTGGAACTGGCCACTTGGGGTAGCCATGATTTGGCATTCCTGACCCCCCCGCCAGAGGGCGCATTGGCCGAGGCGCGCAGCCTGCTGGTCAGCCTTGGCGCATTGG
>Ga0208544_10001728_pt1 | contig 14748 bp, 8 predicted proteins | sample DEB08_DNA_9_FD_184526 | JGI IMG/M metagenome (GOLD analysis project Ga0208544, IMG submission 184526) | Aqueous microbial communities from the Delaware River and Bay under freshwater to marine salinity gradient to study organic matter... | ecosystem: Environmental > Aquatic > Marine > Coastal ... | reverse complement strand
TAAACCGTCTTTTTGAGCACAAAGATTTCAAAGCCCTGATTGTTGAAGAGTACTTCAACGATGAAGCCGTTCGTCTCGTACATATGATGAGTGATCAGTCCATGGCTGAATACCGTGAGCAGATCATCAAAAACATGGATGGTATTTCTACGCTGCGTGAATGGTTCCGTGTTGTGAAACAGATGGGTGACGCTGCTGAGAACGAACTGGCTGAAGCTCAAGAAGAGTACATCGAAGCCCTTGCTGAAGAAAACATGGGTGAGGAGGTATAACTATGAGCGATCCAAAATATGACACCATGTCTGATGAAGACATCGCAAACATGGAAGTGCCTTCTGACATCGACATTCCTTTTGATGAGGATGCCGCTGACTTCGAAACAGAGTCAGCTGGAGAAGATGACGAGCCTACATCTGTAGAGCAAGTCAATCCGGAAGATGATGATGTTACACCAGAAGGTGACGGCACACTCGAGTCTGTCATTGGTTCTCCCCTTCAAACTGAGGAAGCAGATGATGATGAACCAGCTGCTGAGCCTGCTGTGGATGATGAACCTGAGCCCGAAGAGGATGCAGCTCCAGAACCTGAAAAGGCTGGAAAAGAGAAAGCTGAAGAGGAAGCCTCTGAAGAAGATCCAGCCGAAGAGGAACCTGCCGAGGCAGAAGCAGCTCCAGACTACGAGGCTGCTTACAAAGAGATAATGAAACCGTTCAAAGCGAACGGCAAAATGTTCACGCCTAAAGATTCTCATGAAGCCATGCGGCTCATGCAGATGGGTGCGAACTACACAAAGCGTATGCAGGCACTCCAACCAAGTATGAAGATCCTTCGTATGTTGGAGAACCAGGGCTTGATGGATCAAGAGAAGTTGAACTTCCTGATCGACATCAATGCAAAGAAACCTGAAGCCATTGCCAAGCTTTTGAAGGATGGAGACATCGATCCAATGGATCTGGATGTCTCATCTGAGAACAATTACCGACCCAGTAATCACAGTGTTAGTGATCAAGAGATGACATTCCATTCCGTGTTGGAAGAGGTGCAAGCCACTTCACATGGACAAGAAGTCATCTCCTCTATCAACGATGACTGGGATCAAACAAGCAAAGAAGCCTTGTACAAAGAACCCCAAATTCTGCAGACCATCGCAACGCAGAAAGAGAATGGCATTTATGACATGATCTCTTCTGAAATTGCGCGTCAGCGAACCCTTGGTAATTTGACAAGCACATCATTCCTAGATGCTTACAAGCAAGTAGGAGACCACCTCCACTCACAGAATGCGTTCACGCCGGAAGCTATGGCTGCAGGAGCACAGGCCAGTGCACCTACTCCCCCTACTCAGGCATCTGAACTAGCACCTATGGCCCTGGAGAGTCGTCCTGCCAAAGCTAAGAAAGCTCCATCGAGTGATGCACGTGCGAAAGCAGCTGGCCCTGCTAAATCGACACGTCCCGCGGCCTCACCCCCAATCGATGTCTTTTCCCTGACGGATGAGCAGATCGAAGCGATGACTCAAATTCCCGTCTAGGGGATCAAATAAGGATTGTAATCATGCAAGTTTACAATGATCCAAACACCACGCCATCATCCATTGAAGGTGCTGGCTCCTCTCAAATGAATACCTTCTTCTGGTGGAGGAAGGCTCTGGTTGAAGCACGGAAAGAAATGTTCTTCATGCCGATGGCGTCTGTAAAAGACATGCCTAAGCATATGGGCAAAGAGATCCGTGTGTATCACTACATCCCGCTGCTCGATGACCGCAACGTCAACGATCAGGGTCTCGATGCTGCTGGTGCAGTACATGCTGACGGTAACCTGTATGGTTCTTCGAAGGACATTGGCGTTATCTCTTCGCGTATTCCAACGCTGACTGAAAACGGTGGCCGCGTTAACCGCGTCGGTTTCACACGTATTCAGCGTAAGGGTTCGATCACCAAGTTCGGCTTCTTCCATGAGTTCACACAAGAATCCATGGATTTTGACAGCGATGCAGAACTGTATAGCCACCTCTCCACTGAGATGGTTTCCGGTGCTGTTCAGCTGACTGAAGCTGTCCTGCAGAAAGAGCTGTTGGCTGGTGCTGGCGTGATCATCTACACAGGTGACTCCACTACAGACATCACTGTTGATGGTGAATCTGCTGACCCAGCTGTGGTTGACTATGCAGACCTGATGCGTCTGTCTCGTATCCTGTACGACAACCGCACTCCAAAGCAGACCAAGGTTATCGCTGGTTCCCGAATGATCGACACAAAAACGATCAATTCCGGCCGTGTGATCTACATTGGTTCTGAGTTGGAATCCACTGTGCGTCAGATGGTTGACTCGTTCAGCGATAAGGCATTCATCTCTGTTGAGCAGTATGCAAATGCAGGCACAATCCTGAACGGCGAGATCGGTACGATCGATCAGTTCCGTATCGTGGTTGTTCCTGAGATGCTGCATTGGGCAGGTGCCGGCGCTGCTGTAACCACTAACCCTGGTTTCGAAGAAGATGGCGGCAACTACAACATCTACCCGATGCTTGTTGTTGGTGCAGAGAGCTTCACCACAATTGGTTTCCAGTACTCTGGCAAATCAATGAAGTTCAAGATCACTACCAAGATGCCTGGCAAAGAGACTGCAGACCGCACTGACCCATACGGTGAGACCGGCTTCAGCTCGATCAAATGGTATCACGGTACAATGATCCTGCGCCCTGAGCGTCTGGCTGTCGTTAAGACCCTCGCAAAGGTCTAAGCCATATTGAGCCTGCTCCCCTGAGTGGGCTCAATTAGTCAGGGCAACGTTTCCTCCCAAATGTTGCCCTGATATTTTCATCAAACACTGAGGATCACTCCCATGAATGACCAAGCTGAAATGACCGAAGAGAACCAAGCAGACGAAACCCAGATCCAGGAGCCTACAGACACTGAGGTCTTGGATGCTTTGAAAGCCAAAGCAGACCTGATTGGTGTTTCGTACTCCCATAAAATTGGTGCTGCTGCTCTGCGTAAAAAGATCAAAGATCACATTGAAGGGGTTGAGGAAGATGAGGCAACTGCCACACCCGAACCCAAGACAATGAGCAAAGCAGAACGCTATGCCTCCATCCGCCAAAAGCAGATGAAAGAGTGCATGGCTTTGGTGCGTGTACGCATCACAAATATGAACCCAGACAAGGCTGACCTTGGTGGTGAGATCTTTGCTGTTGGAACCAAGTACATTGGCACAGTGAAGAAATACATTCCCTACGGTGAAGCCACCGACAATGGGTATCACGTGCCTAAGATCCTGTTGGATCAAATGAAGCAACGTGAGTTCCTGTCTGTGAAGTCCGTACAGAACCGCAAGACCGGTCAGATGGATATTACTCAACGCTGGGTACGTGAGTTCGCTATCGAAGAGCTTCCTCCTCTGACAGACAAAGAGCTCAAGGATTTGGCAACTCAACAGGCTGCCAAAGTAGGTATGGACTAATGGCTGTTTCAAATCCTGGCTTTAACCCAAGCGGAAGTGTGCTTGTGGGTGAGATCAAAGATGCAGCTCTTGCTCTGGAAGAGATCATCAAAACGATTGAACCTGGGCGCAGACGCAATATCGCACTTACCCATCTGGAGACTGCCTCAATGTGGGCAGTCAAATCAGCGGTGGTAGGTGATCAAGAATAAAGAGCAGGCTTGTTTTCAGGCCTGCACTTTTAAGAGATCCTTTGTGCTCCTCAGGCGGGGATCTCTTTTTAACATGAGGCAAGGAGAGTGGCATGTCAGATTGCAACAATGACGTAGAAGCAGAAGCTCTCTATGTTGCGTTAGGGGATGAGGCAGATTTTGCCATTCCTGTAGTAGATCTAAATGGAGCTCAGTTCACCATACCAGCTGAGCTAGACAACGATCTATACACGCCACTCTCACGCCTCACTGAGGCTGATCTAACCACCCGTAAGCTGGAAGGCACAGGCCTCTTTGATGGCCTCATGGAAGCCACCAACGCACAGCTACAAGAGCAGTATGACTCTGGGCGTATCACCGGCAGTGAATTTGCATCTGCGTATGTGAGCGGCCTCCAGTCTGCTATGGGCAATGCAGTTCAGTATCTGCTGAGCAGAGACACGACGCATTGGCAAGCAGTTGTAGCCCAACAGCAAGCACGTGCAGCAGAGCTCGAAGTCGTCAAGACACGTCTTATGGTCGAAGAGTCCAAAGCTCGGATGCTGGCAGCTCAGCTTGATGTGAAGACCAAAGCAGCTCAGTTGGCTCTCGGTAAGATGCAGCTGGTCAGTGAAGATGTTCGTACATGTCTGCTTCGAGTTCAGAAGAGCCAAGCAGAATATGAGTTGACGAATATTCTACCTATTGAGTTGGCGAAAAGTCAGTCACAGATTGCTGCCACGGATGCAGGTACAGCACAGACAAATGCTCAGACTGTTCTGCTGGGTACACAAGAAGCTCAGGCAGAGTATGAGCTGGCAAATATCTTGCCAATCGAACTGGCAAAATCACAGGCACAGATTGCAGCAACAGATGCTGGCACACTGCTGACAACTTCTCAGAAAGACAAAACGCTGTATGAAACAGCAAGTGTCCTTCCAGCTCAGATTGCCAAAATCAACTCTGATAAAGAAGTCAGCGACTATACTTGGGAAACTGTCATGCCTGCACAAGTTGCTGGGATCACGGCAGACACTGTGGGCAAAGTGTACAACAATGATTTCATCCTGCCTGAGCAACGTGCCAGCATTAAGGAACAGACTGAAGCACATAGAGCCAAGACCTTGGATACCCGCTCTGATGGGGTCACTCCAATCACCGGTGCAATTGGTAAGCAGAAGGATCTGCACACACAGCAGGTCAAGAGCTATCAGGATGACAGTCAGACCAAGCTCATCAAGATTCTCACGGACACGTGGATCACTGGTAAATCAATGGACGAAAATTATGGTACTCCATCCGCTTACACAGAAGGGTATGTCAACTCAGCCGTAGCTGCTCTACGGGCAAACCTTGGACTGCCGGCTTCCTAAGCATGGGTCTCTTCTCATCTAGTATCAAAACATATGTGAGCTCGACGGTGTATAACTTGGCTGGGGATGAAGATCTCCGGCCAAACTTCTTGAGCACCACTATTGTTGGTTCTGCTGTCATAAATGAAAATGCCAGTACAGGAAGTGCCATCATCTCTGCCATGTTCAAAGGCAATGGGATGAAGCAAAAACAGTTCTTTCTGTGGGCCAAAAATAGATATGCACTGGGCATGCCTACAGGGACACTGACTGGAGACAGTGGCGTAGATACAGTCACTGTTGGTTCAGGCATAGCAGGCATATTATCTCTTGGACCAAATGAAACACTACGTGTTACACGGGCCATGATTGAAGATGCGGATCCTCACTTTTTTGCTGAAGAATGGATAAGACAGAACTACCCAGCACATCTGAACAATGCATGGACTGTGGAGTTCAACAGCTTCAGCAACACATTGGATATTGCAGGGACTTGGGGCAACGCCACAATACCCGCATCGTCAGATCTCATTTGGGGAATGGATCGAAGCGGCGATCGTAAGTTGCTTTTGGCTTTGTACTCAATTTTGACAGAAGACCCAACAACAGGGGAAGTTACGGAGAGCATCCCTGAGTTTTTCACGTATCGCATGAATACAGGAAACGTGGTGTTTGACACGATGTCATCTACCTCAACGGTGATCGCAGAATTCTTTCCTGCCATTCCTCTTCGACTGAACAACATACCAATTGATGATGGTAGCTTGTCAGCTGTGTATGAGACCGTCAAACCCGCTTACAGGCGCTTGACCGGTAAACCGGTCAGCGACCTGCTCGCTACGATTGAAGACAATGAGGCGATTGAAGATGTAGACTTTGCTTTCTTGGTTCAGGCTGTTTCATTGAATGTGAAAGAGGAAGACTGCAAAGCGTACTTGTACAGTTTTTTCAAATACCTTGAGGGCATTCAGCAAACCAACAAACAAGATTTTACAAACTATGAAGCTGCGTTGGAGCAGTACAAACTGGATGCAAGAACCTGGGAAAGATGGTCTCTTGCACGTGAACGTGATCCTTTTAATCCAGCTTACCAGGAGCAGGCACCAGTTATGCCTGACCCTGCATTCACACCACCTACGATGAATGAGCTGAAGGTCATTGGTGATTTGCTACCTGAGTATGATTTCAGACTGCGGTGGGCATTTATCAATGAGACCCAGCACATCGGTAACGCAGCTCGACATGATGGGAACAAAGAACGGGAACACCTTGGACAGGGTAAGTACTGGTTCCACGTAGTTGACGATTACACGGTGAAGACACGGACGCTAAACACTCAAGGCGGTGAAGCAGAAAACGCTGGTCAGTATGAGTATCTGGACGTCCCCTACTCACGGGTTTACCTGCTGCATCAGCACAAACAACTTCAGTACAGGAAGCTGGAACTGATTGGGCTTGAGCACCGGAACTATGTCTATAATTCGAAGTCTGTGGTCATCACAGGCAGAGAGGCTTTAGAGGATGAAGATGAATCCGGATTCCTAATCCCCCTGCACTACCCTACCTTAAAAGCCATGAGTTTGGTCAAAGCCACTCAGATGACAACGGCAAATACCTTCATCGTTTTCAACTCGTACCAAGAGGTGAAGGTGAAATGGTATCAGAAGAGCATCTTCAAGATCCTCGTGGTTCTGGCTTCAGTTGCCATCGCAGTCATATTCCCTCCATCAGCAGGCCTAGGAAGCGTCACAGGCATCTTTGGGACCAATGCTGCGGTAGGTGCACTGGTTGCCGGCGCAGGAGCTTCTGTGGCTACAGCAGCCATTGTAGGGGCTGTGGTGAATGGCATTGCAGGGATGTTGATTGCAGGGATGATCCAAAAGTACTCAGCCAAGATCTTTGGTGACAAGCTCGGAGCCATCATCGGAACGTTGATTAGCTTTGTAGCATTCAACTACGGTGCTGAGTTTTTTCAGACTGGAAGCTTTGACATCGACTGGACTGCCATGATGCGTGCAGACAATCTCATGGCACTGACAGACTCTGTACAAAATGCAGCAAGCAACTGGATGGCAGCAGATACCGCGGAGATCTATGAAGAGATCGAAGGTCTGGATGCCAACTACAAAGATGAGATGGACAAGATCGCAGCACTGACAGAAGAGATCATTGGACTGACCGGAGAGCCGTTTGATCCAATGCTGCTGACAGATGTTCGTATGGAATATGGGGAGCCAAGTGACGTATTCCTTGACCGTACCCTTCTCACTGGTTCAGACATTGCAGAACTCACACATAGCCTGATTGACAACTTCGCTGATCTTTCACTCGAACTTCCAAAGAAAATGGGCTAAGGTAGCCACACCACACCACACCGCGTCATACCGCATCGGAGAACAAAATGGGACTAAACCTTCAACCATCCAGAGAGCCATTTCCTCTTTTGGGAAGCAGCCAACCTTCTGGCGGGTATGACTGGAACAGCTCTGCATTTGGCAATCAGCAGCCCATGAGTGTGTTTGGAACAACCCTTCCAGGCCCACAACAAGCAGGCCCAGCAGTACCTATGGTTCAGCCACTAAGCCCAGGTGATATGCGGCCGCGTGCACGTATGTCGACCAGTGGTGGTGGAACAGATGTAGCTCCATCAGGCTTTGGTAGTCAGTATGACAACAACGTGTCTATTTACGGACCACAGGCTGCACTGGATTGGCAGAACAAAGGTATGATGGGTAAGACGTTCACAACACCTGGAGGTGGACTGAACTTCGATAACATCAGCAGTGTCTTGAGCGGTGTTGGTGCAATTGGTTCTCTGTGGGGTGGTATCCAAGCGAACAAGATTGCAAAGGATTCTCTGAACTTTCAGAAAGAATCTTACGCAACAAACCTGAACAACCAGATCTCCAGCTACAACACAGCTTTGGAAGATCGAGCAGGATCGAGAGCCAGCTTTGCCGGCACTGCAGAAGCACAAGAAAAAGCGCAAGCATACATCGCAAAACATAAGCTAGGAGATTAATCATGGCAGCTGGTGGACGCCTCACATGGCAGAACGTTACGGCTCCTAGCTTTAGGGATGCTCTGGTAGGCACTCAGATGGGTGCAGGAATGATCACAGACGGCTTTGATAGCCTTGCTGGGATTGCTGGTGACATCCGTGCACGTCAGAAAGATGCAGCTTCAGCCACTGCCATCAGTGAAGCACTGAAGTTCAATGATGCAGGACAGTTCGAAAAAGCCATGGCAAATGGTGGATTGGCTGGTTTGGGCATTGACCCACGCAACCTGAATGAAGGTGCTCTGAAGTTCTTTGCAGATCGTGGCACAGAGCTTTTGACCCAAGACAACACACAGCTTGGCATGCAGAACACACAGCAGCAGATGAGCATTGCTGCAGCTGAAGAACAGTCTCGTATTAAAGACGAAGCTTTCAATATGCCTAAGCGCATTCGTGATGAAGAAGCAGACAAGCTTGCTTTCACCACCGGAGAGAGTGCTCGTGCATTGGGTCTCAAAGCTCAGACTGATGTTGGCACCATGGCAAACACAGCGCTGAACCGTGAAGAGGTACAGCAGCAGATCATTGACATGAAGCTCGATGAGACAACTGAGAAGGCATATCTTGATGCTCTTGGTAAGGTAGATGAAGCCAACTTTGCTGTGAAGGATTCTACACGTCGGGATGTCACTACAGGCAATACAGCATGGCGTGAAAACAGCTATGCTCTCGACACGTTTGATGCAAATATTGACACAACTGTATCAACAAATCCTGTTCTTCGTGCATTGGATACAGCCACAAAACAGTATGATGGTATCTCAGATTCAATCGGCGCTGCCATTGATAACGTACTTCCGCAAACAGATGATGCAGGCAATGCCTGGGTTGGGTATGCAGAAGGCAAAGGCACACTACGACAAAAAGCAGAAGAGCTTGTAAACGATTACAATGTTGCTCCAGAGCTTGTTGCTGCACTGATGGAAACCAACTTTGAAAAAGGGGCTGCTTTTCGTAGAGGTGATCCTCAGAATGTTGCTTGGGGCAAGATTGAAAACCAACTCAAGGAACTCAAAAAGAATGGTGGATACGCAGCTGCACAGGCTGAAATGACAGACGTAAAGCGTCAACGTGATGAGGTACAGCGACTGAGAGACGGTTACACACGAGCCACTGAGAAAGCCATGCGCTTCCGTGATGTGGATCCTCAACGGTATGCGGCCGCATTTGCTGAACAACGACGTGCAGCTAAAGCCATTGAAAAATATGCTGCCAAAAACAGCAACAAAGGTGGAGATGACACAAGCAGCCAAGCTAGTGTACAAACACCCACAGCTGCACAAGCGTTGGCAAACTCAGTGACAACACGTAGCCCACAAGCTGCTCCACCTCCTCTTCCTCCACGCGGTAGTGTGCAGGGGGGTGGTGGTTTTGAGCCAACTGCACAACAGATTTTTGATATGAACAATGCAGACACTTCTGGCGGTTTTACATTTACAGGACAAAACGGAGAAAGGTACTCTCCCTCTGTTGATGATCTCATACGAGATGCATTGAGAAATGGTAATCGGTAAGCAGCTCCCCTACCCTACTAAAATACCCTCCCCATAAGGTTACATAAAATGTCTGAACTTGATCGCATTGACTCTGATTACTTCTCAGGGCGGTTGGACTTTGGTGATGGACGGGATGCACCGGTTCCCACTTCTCCTGTTCAGCAGAAGATGCAAACGATCAAAGACAAAACCTCTGCCAAGAAGATGCAGATGGCTGGGGATGATTACTTCAAAGCACTGGCTGTTGCAGATCAGCAAGGCAACGACTTGGGTGAAGATTCTGAGATGGTTCAGGACTTCAACACGCTCGACGATCTGACGCTCATGTATAAGTATGGCGAGACAGCAATTCAGTCTCGTATGAACTTCCTCAATGCAGGACGTGAAGCAAACCGCATCAGCAGCCTGGAACGTGACTGGGGTGAAGTTGCTGGTGACACTTCTATTGGGGTAGCTCAGGGCGTTGTGGGCATGGGTACAGGCCTTGTACAAGGTGCCTTGGTAGCCAACGACGCTTTGAACACCGGTGTTGAATGGCTCACAGGAACTGAGTTTGCTGAACCAGTGGCTCCCCTGTTTGCTGAGCTGACTGCCAAAGGCAATGAATGGGCCAACAGCTTTAAGTCTGATCGGTATCAGGAGAAGAGCAAAGAGATGGCTTTGATCCAAAGTCTTGATGCTCAAGAGAACCAGCGTCTGTACGATGAGGATATTGCCAAAGGTGCGTTGGGTGCAGGCTTTCGTAAGTTTGTCCGTGATGCTGGAGACACCATTGGAAACTATGCACAGAGCCCAACAATGGTTGGAGACATCGCTGCTCAAGGTGTTGGCTCTCTGGCTGGTTTTGGTGTGCTGGCAAAAGTCATGGGTAAAGCTGGAGCTGTCAAAGAACTTGTTGCCGGTGGCATGACCAAGAAGCAGGCTCTTTCTGTTGTGAACTCTGGAGCTGCAAAGGAGATTGTCCGTAAAAATACGATCGCTGCTGTACCCATTGTGAACGGTGCAGTTGAAGGTGGTAGTGCTGCCAGCTCTGCTCAGTTTGAGATCATGAGCAAGTCACCAGAAGAGCTGGAAGGCATCGAAGAATATGATGCAATGCGGGAAGATGGTCTGACACATCGACAAGCACAAAAAGAACTCGCCAACACAGCTGGTCAAATCAGCGGTGTGATCGGTGGAGCTGCTGGCTTTGTGGTAGGTAAGGCATTGGATCCAGCCTTTGAAGCCAACCCCATGAAAGCTCTGAAAGGCAAAGGCGCAGGTAATGCACTGATTGCATCAGGCAAGACGATCGCAACAGAGACCCTGGAAGAAGGCGTCACAGAGACTGCATCGACCATCGCCAGTAACGTAGGTCAGAATGTTGCAGGTCTGGACGTAGATCCCTTTGAAGGCGCTGGTGAGGCATTTGCCACAGGTGCCATCGGGGGTAAGGTAACGGCCGGCACAGTACAGGCACCTGGGCTTGCAAAGGCTGCTCTGGGAGCTGCAGGACAAGGCGCAGTCAAGGCTGTCGGTGCTGCTGTTGAAGCTGGTTCTGAGAGAGCCAATAACGCCATCAAAGCTGGTGAAGACAAGAACCGGAATGAACTGGGTGTGGCTGCATCAGCTGCTGCTGAGACCATTCTGGACACCACCCCACAGGACACCGCACCAGATGGTGTGGAGTCAGCTCAAACCGTTCTCAGCAAAAAGATCAGCGATAACTACTATGTCTCTGATGAGGCAGATGCTCAGCTCATGAATGCAGAGATGTCTGGTGATGGGTTCATCAAACTCAGAGAGCAGCGCAAAGCTGCAGGTCTGTCAGAGAAGTTTAGCCAACATGACGTTGTGAATGTCCTTGGTTCCACCTTGATGGACAAGAAAGCAACAGACGTAAATAAGCAGCTTACTGCAGTCAGTCTTCTGAGTGCCTATGACGAAGTGCGTAAGATGACTTCAGATGAGGCCAAGGCTGCAATGGCTGAGCTGGGCAAAGACAACCCAACTGCACAGGACTTTGCCAAGATCCAGAAAGCCACAAATGAGCTGGAGAACACCGCGGCAATTCTCGAAGCCAAATTACAGATGCAGACGATCACACAAGAAGATCTGAAAGCTTGGATCGGATACGATGTAGCTGGAACTGCAAAACCTGATGATACCCAGGTTGAGTTTGTGGATCTGGTGACACGGTACAATCCAGGCATCCTGACAGTGAGTCAGTATGATCAGATCCTCGAGCAGCGCAAAAGTGGCTTGAATCCTAAGAGCTCCATTCTCATGAAGAGCCTGAAGAGCACACGTGAGATCGTAGCTGACATCCAAGAAGCAACTCAGATCAAAGCAGCGATCACCGAGAGCGCACAAGGCAAAGAGAGCAACTATAAGCCTGACTCGAAGATGGTCAGCATGGATGTGAATGTTGAAGGCAACCGGAACAACAGCGGTAAATCCATTCTGCAGCACCGTGCAGACATCATAGATGCTGTAGCCACCGGCCGTACAAAGGATGCGCGAACAGCTTTGCGTGACATGTACGAGTTTACCAGAAGCCAGATCAACAAGATGACTGCGCTGAACACATCAGCACAGGCCTACGATCCAGAGACCAAAGCCTACAAGAAAGTACGTTTCGATGCGTACAATCCTGACAAAGGCATCCGGTACAAGACAGACAAGAAGCAGTCTCCTTTCTCGGATCCAACCAATTCAGCATCTGTGGTTCAAGCCATGGATACAGCTGCAGACACAAAGCTCTTGGTGAACGCCTATAACAGCCTCCTAGAGACCTATGGTGAACAGCTGGGTAAGCTGCCTAAGGCCATGGCTGAGAAGCCTCTGGTGGCCCCTGCACTCGATTCATCCATGGCTCTCATTGCACTTCCAGCCCCGGCTACGGTTAGTGATATTTCCGTTTTGGAAGACACAAACGAAGGAGCAAGTGCTGTGGCTTCAGCCACGAGCACTGCTTCTGAGAGCGTGACTGATAAAACGGAAACATCAGTAACCAATGACGAGGGCGGTAATGATACATCTACCCCATCCCTCTCAGAAGCAAATGAAGCCCGTCGTGAGGCTAAGTTTGCCAAGGAGCAGGAAGCTGTAGAAGACACCACACCGACCCAAGTCACAGCAGTACCTGAAGAAGCTACAGGCGAGACGGCTATGGCTGCTGCTCTGATTGCTGCAGGACTGGTGACAGAAGACACCACACCAGCTCAAACCAAACCAAAGAAGAAAAAGAAGAACGCCAAGAAAGCAAAAACTGCTGAGCAGACAAAGCTTATCGAGCAAGAAATTCAGGATGCCAAACCGGAAGAAGCTGAAAGTGCCGCGGAGACATTGGCTGATCTGATGCCTGATCTGGAAACAGACACAGACGGGAACAACTGGTTCCTGAAGTCTTTCCGTCGACTGAAGGACTCCAAGCTCCTGACACTGAGCAATCCATTTGCCTGGATCAAAGAGAACTATGATGCCCTGGGTGTTGACCAGAAGGTTGAGTTTGATGACCAGCAGAAAGAAGTGCTGAGAGACTTCACAGAGAACCAAGCTCCCAAGATCATGCAGATCGTGAATGGCTATGCAAATGATGCATTGAACGCCACACGTAATACCAGAGACAAAAGCAAGATGGGGAATGACATCCCTGCTTCTGGTGTGAAATCCATTCCTAAGAAGTGGCTGCAGGATCTTCAAAGCACCGGTGATGTGCTCACGTACAACAATGCTCTGCCCCTGAACTTGGGCAGCCGTGATGAGAAGGATGTCTTCTCACTGGATGAGCGTGTCGCTCAGGCAGCTGTCATGGCTACAACAGAGTGGATGCTCCAGAACAGAAGCGTACCTTCGCCTTATCTGAATGATGAAGAGATCGCCAAGCGTCTGGGTATTCGTCAGAAGGCTGTGACACAAGAGATGCGAGATGCTGTGAATGGTGGCATGTTCATTCAGCGTGCAATCGACGAGATCTCCCGTAAGATCACAAACCTGATGGGTGTGAAGGCACTCAAAGGATCCAGCATTTCATATACGCAAGGTATCCCAAGGGCTCTTGCTGTAAACATGTTGGCTGCTTTCGAAGAAGCTCAGTTCATCAACATCAGTCAGCCTCTGGAGTATGTGGACAGCAAAGGTGCCAAGGGCTCCTATGCATCAGTGAGCATCCGCAACACTGAGTACACAGAATGGATGGCAGACTCGTTTGTAGGCATGGAAGACATGTTCACGTCTGCCTTCCTCCCAAGCAGCTTCAAGGCTCGGATCATTGGTTCTCCTCCAGATCCAGCCAGCGTTGCTCGGACACAGATGCGCAATCCCCTGGTCAAACTGTCGCCAGAAGAACGCAAGGCAATGGCACGTCTGGAAGCTACACCCTTCAGAGCAAATGCGCCTTTGTGGGCAATGGCTCAAGCACTCGGTAAAGACCGGATGGCAAAGCTGCGTGGGTTTGTAGAGGTCAACGAAAAGACCATGAACAAGGTGGATCGCAAAAGCATCGAAGGTAAAAATCGATCGATCCTGCGAGGCTTGAACGGTGTTGCCGGCTACATGGATGAGGCAGGTGGGACAGACAAACCTTTCTTCTTCAAGTGGGGTATGTCTTCCAACGGTCGTTTGTTCCAGCAAGGTCCGATTACACCACAGGCAGACAAGTATGCTCGTGAGATGATGACAGCCACAAATGCTGTGATCGACATGAATGATCCAACCTATGAGACAATGTTCTGGCTCACAGTGGCTCAATCGATCGATCAAAAAGTTCATAAGCAAGATGTAGAAGTAAGCGTGCACAATGCTATGGAAGCTATGAAAGATCCAGACGGGCTAAAGCCCGCCGTGGATCTCATGATGAAGTATCAAACTGAGGGTAAGCTGACAGAAGAAGAGATGGACACGATGATGTCTGCCTTCTCAAACAAAGCATCTCCTGAGTTCACGGATAAAGTGTTCCACGCTGTAAACGTGGTAGCACGCCTAAATAACGCCTCTGAGAGCGAGAAGGCTGCATTCTCAACCTCCCTGTCCTTGGAAGCAGATGGCGTCACAGACGGCCCTGTGAACGCTGTGGTGCATATGTCCACAGGCGAATTCAAGGCACGCCAGCTCAAGATCATGGCAATGGGTGGCTTGTTCTTCTCTGAAGATCGGATGAGCCTCAACGATTACTGGAAGATCAACAACGTCGATCTGTACACAGAAGCCACAAAAGAAACTGAAAA
>Ga0208544_10001723_pt1 | contig 14780 bp, 19 predicted proteins | sample DEB08_DNA_9_FD_184526 | JGI IMG/M metagenome (GOLD analysis project Ga0208544, IMG submission 184526) | Aqueous microbial communities from the Delaware River and Bay under freshwater to marine salinity gradient to study organic matter... | ecosystem: Environmental > Aquatic > Marine > Coastal ... | reverse complement strand
TACTTGCCTGGTCGCATGATTGAACTACCAAGCGGTCAGTTAATTGAAGCTGACGCAACCACTACCGAACTATCTAAAGAGGAATTCTCGGACTTTGTTAATGCAGTACTAGCGTTTCAAGCAGAAAACCAATGAATCCAGTTAAAACCCCTCTTGGTGAGATAATCGATTCAAGCTCAGAGGAATGGCGAGAATGGTGTGAGGCTAGCCACGTTCTTAAACTTCCAAGACTTAATGACCGTCAGCTTTACATAGAAGCTGTTACCAAAGTGCGTGGTCAAAAAGCCTCTCAAACATTACAGGATAATATCCGTGTCATCTGGAATCTATCGAAATCCTAAGTTGCTTGCTATGGCTCGTGAATGCCCTGTGTGTATGAATTGCGGTAAAAGTAATCACGATGATGTAGTAGCAGCTCACAGCAATCAATTGCGAGACGGAAAGGGTAGGGGCTTAAAGGCACATGATTATCGTATTGCATTTTTGTGCTACGTATGCCATCTTGAACTTGACCAAGGCAAAGACATGAGCAAACAGGAACGTATCGAAATGTGGGAAGAAGCGCACCGCAAAAGTATCGGTTGGCTTTGTGAATCTATGAGGCTAATTGTTAAATGAAATGCCTATCTAAAGATTGTAAAACCACATCTTTGCTCATGACCGTTGAGTTATGTTACCCGTGTTCTAGGATAATTGAACAGGGTAGGCGTGAGTGGGTAAACCTGACAGACGTGGAGATAGCACAAGCCGTAGGCAGTCCACTTGATGAAGTGTATTTAGCTGATTTTCGTAAAGTGATAGAAAAACTAAAGGAGAAAAATACATGACTGACTTACGACAAGCCGCTGAGATGGCGTTGGATGCGTTGAAAGATATGAACTGTGGTTGGAAATATATCCGTGAAAGTCATGGGGATTTATACGGGGTTGGATGGGATCGGGCGCAAGGAAAAGCAGATGACGCTATTGAAGCACTACGCCAAGCACTCTCACAGCCTGAGAAATCACAAACGGCAGGATATGCAAAAAAAATAGAGCAGTTAATTAAAGAGCGTGATGAGTTACGCCAAGCATTAGCACCCCCCCAACCGTGAGTGGGTAGGTTTAACCAATGATGAAATTGATAACTTAAATTTATCAAATAAGATAAAAATTAAACAATTGATTTTGCTTATTGAAGCCAAATTAAAAGAAAAAAATTTATGTCGATAGAATCTCAAAACGTAAACATATCTTAATAACGTGTACACACAACGTACATACATACATATACAAATATATAACTTAGTTTATTAACTGATATACTTTCCGAAATGTGGCGAATCGTTGGGTGTCAGCGCCCCAATAGTTTTTTATTTATTCTCAGCCAATCGTGCTTTATCGAGGATTCGCCACACCACACACAGCATTAAACACATCAATAAACCGTGCGCCCGATTCTAGCGTCTGTGGCGTGTCTTTGATGGAGTAGGTAGGCAAGTCCCTTTCTAACTCTCTGCAAATAGCCCTAGAGGTCTCTGAGCCGCTTGGCAACGCGCAACCGTTCAATAGCACTACGGTTATCACCATCAGCCCTGCGAACCCTATCCGCCAAGTCCTCAATTGTCCTTGCTTGTGCATTATCAGCCTCTCTCATGTCGTTTTCTGCTGAGTCATAACCTTGCTTACGACCATAGGCGTAAATCGCTAGAGCGCTCAATATAGCGCCTGTAGCCGCAATGATGTAACCTTTGAACTTTAGCCAGATTGCCATACACCAGTCCTCATTTGCGTTGCCATTTCTTGTGCGCGATTAGGTGTTTGTTGCGCCCATAATGATTCCAACATATTGTCTGCCGCACCATCATAGTTGCCAGCTTCAATTAGTCTGAGAGTATTTTTAAATTGCCTTACTCCGTGAACGCCCATTTGAAATGCCATGTTTAACAAGACTGCTTGCCGTGGCTCATCAAGAGTCTTAAAGAACGGTAAATAATGTGTAAGGCTTTCATAGACCCCAGTTATGTCGTTTGAAAGCAAATACTCCGCTTCGTCTTTTGTGATGCCACCGTTCTTTTCTTTGTCAATGAGCCGACCATATCCAATCGTTAAATATCCAAGCGAATCTTTATAAGCGTGGCTAACAAAACCCTCATGCCTTCTAAGTTGTTTGGTCGTTTTGGCTATCAAGTTTTGATTGCTTGATAACGCGAGCGATTGGAGAGGCAACGATGCAGATGATGGCAATGAATCTAAGGATTTCGTCACCGACTTGGGTTGTGACTTGTTCGGGGAGAACAGAGATAACAGTTGCGACAGCATTAGGAAACGCCTCCAATAAAGTAAGTATTGCACCACCAATTATAGACAAACGTACAGACCACCATTTAGACCAATCTTTTGCATTTTCTACTAGCATATTTTTTGCCCTCGAAAATAAGCGTGACCGTCTAGCACGGCACACAATTCAGGCTGAATTAAACGCCCGTCAACAATAGTCAAAACAGCAAACCCGCTACAATGGTTGGCTGGGTTATTTTCCCCATAAATCATGTGGTCACCGTCAGTTTCGGCTAACGTTCCTGTGTCTACACCCCACCTTGTCCCGTTATAGTCAGAAACAATCGTAGCTTGCAAACGATGTAGATGCCCACTTATAAGATTTGTCCCTGATTTCAGCGCATTGGAATAAGTTGCGTGTATGCCGTTGTGCCAGCGATGTTTTATCATCGTGTTGCGGTTTATCATTACGGACATACAAAACAGCCACCTTGGAAAATGGTCTTTTAGACTAAACCCTGCGACACCTTCAAACTCAGGTGCAAGGTTAGCCAACTTAGATTCATAGCGCATGTCGTGATTTCCGAGGGTAAAAATACACTTAGCATTACCTGCGACCTTTTCAATCTCGCCAAGTCTGTCAGCAACAGACTCTAATTCTTCTTTAACTGTTGGTGTTTTAACAGTTGCCCAAGATGCTTTAGGGTAGCGGGATATTGAAGCCCCATCAAATGCGTCACCGTTCATCACAACGATTTCTGGCTTATGTTTTTTTATGAGTTTAACAAATGCTTGGTGAGCTGTGCTGATTTCATCAGGCCAATAATGCGCGTCTGACGCTACAAAAATAGTTGCGTTTTCAATGTCAACATCCATTCGTGACATATAGTCTCGAACGTAATAGTCTTGAGCATTGTGATGAGAAGATATTAAGCGAATCTTGTATTTATTTTCAAGATTGCGTCTTCTATTATGAATATTGCGAACATCAATACCAAGTTTTTTACTAACTAAAGTAGGTGATTTTAATTCGTTCCAAAGTTCTATAAATTCATAATCTGTTAACCGTTTCATGAAGACCCTTTAACGTTTTAAGAAGCCTTCGATGACAACAGCGGTCACCAAACCGACAACAATCCAAATGAGTTTATCTACTAGTCTAAACACAGCACCACGGCTAACGGTGATTTTTTCAATATCAGCAACACGGTCTTCCATATTTAATTGACGCGCATCGTATGTGTCCATGCGGTTAAATAGCGTAATAATTCGTTCTTCCATCCTTGCTAAAGAAACGACTGCTTCACTTAGCTTGTCAAGTTTCTGCTCTATGCGTGCAAGTCGTTGCTCTTCCATATATGTATCCAACCAAGATTTGTTATTAATAACATAAGTTTAATTTAATTTATGCGAAATACTTAGCTTTCTAATAACTTGTTTTGACTTGCAAGTAATTGACCTGTTGTCGCATTGGCTTGTACCATTTCATTGCGGAAAGACTCCACCGCTGCGCCTGTATGCCGTTGTTGCTGACTGTTTTCAATAGTAAGAATAGGCATCCACGCAATAGCGCATCCGTACTCGTCTATCTCTTTTCCTGTGTTGGGATTATTGCCACGTAATTGAGTAAACCACGCACACTTCATCTGTATGCAGTCTTTCTTAATAAGTGGGCAAAATGTGCCTTGTTCTAGCTTCATGTTTTTGTGCAGATAATTACGTCAACATACTGAACGGCTAAATCAAGGCTGTGTGTGTGCGCTGTGCCACCGCCAAGTGCAGATGTTGTACCTGATACAGAAATAGAGTGAGCGTGGTCACCGACACCGTTAATGCTAATGCCAGTCAAAGCAGAACTTAATGCTGCGTTATTTTGAATAAACCCCCTACCATCAGGCAACGATGCGCCAGAAGAACCTGCATCAAAAGCTGTACTTCTCCCGTTGGCATGGGTATGGCTTGGGTCGTTAACAGTATGGCTGTGAGCGCCAGCATTGCCAGTTGAGCCACCTCCACTAAAGGTATGGGTATGACTTGGTATTTGGTCTGTTGTAAGTGTCGTATCGCCAACGTTTTGCGAACTAAAGGCTGTTGTAAAGTTAACTGAACCACCAGAACCAGCAGTTCCAGTAATAACACGTAAAGCTTTATTGTCGTGAGTCGTATCTTTTGTCCAACCAACAGGCGCAGAGGTTTGTTGAAATAACATCTTTGTGCCACTTGCAAACGCGTCTAGCAGCCTACCGTCAAGCGTAGATGCACCAGACAGCGCAGATGTACCTGTTACCGTTAAATTGCCACCAACGGTTAGACTATCACCCGCGACACCTGTTTGAAAGTCTTTTAACTGAGCCATCAACTCGCGAAAAGCGTTATTAACAAGACCAGGGGACATGCCTTCTGCGATATTAATGCCGTCTATATCGGTGTTGCCTGATGCCGTTGCATCAAACTCTGATATTTTTGTCTTTGCCATTATTGTTCCAATCCAAATACTGCACCGTAACCAAGATTAATTGCCTTGCGTTGCAACTCTTTATTCAATGGTTCTAAAGATGTCTCGCTTGCCTTTGCCATTAAACGACTAGCTAACTTAGGGTCTAACATTGCGCTGACCAATAATTCACGTATCTTGTCGTCTGTGCCATTGTAAAGCCAGTTCATAGGAGCCGCTACCTTTTGCAATACAGACGGCACTTCACCAAATATCTGTTTGCCAATAATTCCACCAATCACATTAGCGGTAGACATATTCTTAAACGTGTCAGAGCCAGGCATTTTGGTAGCTCGATTCAAGACGCCTTCATCTAAGTCTTTAGCAATCTTGTCCAATACAGCTATTTGCGCTTTAGATAAACCCTCAAAGTTCTTACCTTCCTTCGCCGCGCGTATGGCTCTTGCAAAAGATGGCTGAGAAAGGAGAAAACTGCCAGGGTTTTGCGGGTCAGGTATTGTGCTAATGACTCGTGACCTAAAGTCTTGCGCCGCGCTCATGCTTTCAATGCCCTTGCTCATACTTGCGTATTTGCGTAAATAGTCTTGGTAGCCAGGGGCGGCAGATTCTATAACATCATCAACAGATTTGATAATATCGTTGAGTTCTTTACGTGACACTTTATACGCTGACGAGGATGGGCCGCCTTGACCTGATTTGTCTAATAACCCACGTTCCATAGCCCGTAGGTCTTTACGAATCTCATACAAGTCTTGTGGCGTGTTAGCTCGTTTTATATCTTGGTAAGCATCTTTAACAACGGCTTGAACAGTACTACGCTTACCTTGTGGCGATTTTAAAATGCTATTAACTTGTCTGCCCACTATTAAATCAATTGCCGATTTAAAAGTAACTGGGTCAACGTTAGATTGTGCGAACGCATTTTCACGCAATGGGTCAGTAATGGCGTTGCGCCGCGCCTCTGCCGCAGTTATGTCTTCCGACTCTCTAGCCATGCGGTTAATGATATTCATACGAGCTTGATTGGCAGTAGATTGTTGCTCTGCAAATCGACCTGTCATGTCAAGACCCTTAATAGGTGTCTCGGCTGATATTAAACCTAAGTCTTTAGTAGCTTGTGCGGTAGTTGGTTGATAGCCTGGCACTTTTTGTTGATAAGATTCACCACGTCGAATAGCAGATAATGGATTTCGTGCCAAACCTGTTAACACTTCACCAGCAATTTTTTCTTGGCCAAGGTCTGTGAACGGTTGTACCATTCTCTTGGCAAGCTCTGGCGTCTTACTAGCTATCATAGAGCCGCCTGATGGAGCAATCATACCTGCGGCAAGCCCAAGACCCATCTGCGCTAATGGAGGCGCTCCACCCTCTCTAGCCGCGCCTGATGCACCCGCACCGCCAATCGCGCCCGTTGTTTGCAATCCTAAGTTCTTCATTAAAGCGGCTAACGATTCAGGAGCAAGAGTTTGTGCTAGTTTAGCTGTACCGCCAACACCAGCCATAGCTGAAGCTACGTCTTGAGATACGCGCTCAGTTGGGGTGCGTGGCTGTGGCACACCTGCCGTGTTCATTAGGTTTTGTAAAGACTGACTAGCAGGAGGAATGTTTGTCCCAGCAATCATATTGATAAGCTGATTCATTGCATCGCCAGCCATCATTGGAATGGCAGACGCCCCTGTAACTGCTGCGCGACCCGTTAACCCTGCTTGCCGACCAACTTGCGATAATAAACTTGGGTCTGGCGCAAACTCGTCTTTAGGGTAAGAGATGCTGATGCCAGGCGCTGACTCGGTAACAGTTTGACTTTGTTGGTACAGCCTAGCGGCTTGCTTGTTAATCTCATCTTGACCCATACTAGCGGGGAAAGCTACTTGCCCAACATTAGGAATTTTTACGATAATTTCTTCCATTATCTTTCCTCTACTTTGCCCGTTGCAGGATTAAAGACCTTGGTCTTAGGCTTTGCTGTAGATTGTTTTTCAGCTATGCCAGCTTTCTTTTTCATAGCTTCGGTTGCAATAGCTCTAGCCTCTCGTTTTTGTTCAATAACGGCATCAGAATCGCCTACCTGTGGGAAATAGAGACGGAATTCAGCTTCCATTTCATCTTTACCAATGACAGCACCTGACTCGCTACGTAATTTAGACCGAATCCAATCATCTGCAGCTTGCTCGTATTTTTGCGTGTCTTTAGACTGCACAGTTCTCCTAAAAGAATCACCGACAAATGGCATAGCACCAGCCAAAGCAGACCCTACCTGCGGGTATTCGCCCTTATCTTCTAGTGGGTCAATAATCTTTGTAGCGGCTTCCATGCGGTCATAATATCCAACCGAGCTTTCTTGTGTGGCAGTTGGCTTAAAATCTTTTGGAGCACCTGCGCCAACATCGGAAATAACGCGTCCTGTGTTTAAATCTACAATGCGTTGCACAGGTTGACCATTTTCTTGGACTGTAACTAATTGAGGATTTACATTAGCTTCACCAACAAAATTAGGGTCTCTAGTAACTTGCCCTGTTTTTGGATTAAAAATTGTTCCAGTTTTCGCATCAAATTGTAAATTAACAGATGGCGCAGACTTAGGTGTTGTAGATTCTAATGCCTTCATAATAGCCCCCACTTTTTCAGGGTAGGCGACAGCCAATTGACGCATCATGTCATAGTTAATCTTACCGCCTTGTATAGCGTTTGGTAATGCTTCTTTAAACGCTTTTTCGGCTTCTGTAGCTTGCATCATTTGCTCAAACTCACGACCTTGCAATGCCTGTTGTTCAGCGCCTTTAAGTGATTCTTGATACCCACCAAGCCCTGCCATACCAGCTTGCCCTAAAACTTGACCCGTGCCAACAGGTTGAAAAGATGGCCCACTTGCCATTAAGCCCATTAGACCAGCCTGTAACAAACCTGAGTTTAATGCACTTTTTTGAGCCGTTTTATAATCTTCTTCACCGAGCAGACTTTGTAAATAATTAGCCATGTCGTTGCCTTTATAGTAATGAAATAGGTCTATTAGCAGAGCGTCTACGAGAGCCTTGCTGTTGATATAACTCTTCTAGCGGGTCAGTCATAGCGATAGCTTGCCCTTTCCTAATTGATGGTGCAGACATATCGTCTTGTGGCTGTTTAGTCCCACCCATCTTTCCTAACATAGGCGCTAAACTTGAAAATGAATCTAATAGCCCTGCCGTTCCCGTTTCCGCAAGAACAGGCGCTACGTTACTTGCAACTAAATGAGGTGCAGCCCAACTTGCTGTAGAGGGCAACGCGGCAGATGCAAATTCAGGCAATAAGCTAGAGGTAATCGTTGATTCTAAGGCAACAGGAAATGCTTGCGCCGCACCACCCGCCGCGCCACTCGCCGCACCGCCAGCACCGCCAGCAACTCCGCCCAAACCGCCACCAATTCCACCCGTAATACCACCCATAAGCGCACCCTGCAAAGGGTCGCCTCCCGTGAGTGCAGATGTGCCACCACCGATTGCCGCGCCAATTAATACAGGTTCTAATCCACTCATACGTTACCCCAATAATCCAAGACCAGCACCCGCCGCCGCACCAAGCCCACCGTAACCCTCTGGAGCTAATGCCGCACCCGCCGCCGCACCTGATAATGCGCTACCGACTCCACTTTTATAAATGGGTCTCGATGTTTGCGAACCCATTGGTGCACCATAAGCGGCAGACAAGTAAGATTGAAGTGCTGAGTAAGGCGCGGCTTGTTCAAAGTTAAATCGTTGCATCGCATCACCCAATGCCAATTCTTGATAACCTTCTTGCATTTGACCTAAATCAATTAAGCGCTGAATGTCTGCATAATCTTGAGATGCCATGTCGGGTGACATACCCGCCGCTTGTAATTGGCGCTGATAATCTTGAGCAGTTGTTTGACCTAAACCACTTGCCGCGCCCAATTGTGTTTGCAACGATTGGTTAGACAATTGACCAAGGTTTTGAATAGCGTTTTCTTGCAAGCCACGCTCTTGACCGTAATTTTGGTAAGCTAAGTTACCAGCCGTATCAGTTAGCGCTTGAGCATATTGTCCCATTGCACGGTCTTGCAAGTTACCCATCGCGCCTGAACCGTAACGCCCTGCCTGTGATGCTTGAGAATTAAGTTGTTGAATCTGGTCTTGAAACTGTGTTTGTGCGCCACGCGTAGCAGCGTCAAATGCCCCGCTAAAGAACGGATTGCCACCAAGGTAACCACCTGTAGCTGTGTTAGCAGTCAACCCCATAGCGGGGTTATACGCGGCTCGGTTATAAATGTCACCAAACGCACCTGTAGCGGGGTTGATTGCCGTCTGTAAGTTACCGACCACGTTTTGTGCGCCAGCAACAAGTGGCGAACCCGCTAAAGCTCGCTGTTGTGCCATCTGCATACCTTGTTGCGTCATGTCTGATGCGCCAACGTAGGTCTGACCAGGGTAGAACTGAGTTGGCCCAGACTTGTACAAGTCTTGCGCTTCTTGCAATCCATACTGCACGTAAGGTGCAATTGTCGGGTCTAACTCCGTCTTAACTGTCTGCGTACCGCTTGAACTAGGACTACCGCCCATAATTAATCTCCTTCGCCCAACTACGGGGCTTAAAACCTAACTTTGGGGCAACCTTTGACCAAGCTGGTCGCCATGAATCAAATGTAATTCTTTCGGCATTAGCCGATTTAGCAATCTCTTCTACCTTCTCAAACCAAACCTCAATATCGCCTTGCAAACTACCCGATGCACACCACACATGGAACGCATTGTTAACCGTTACGCCAACAATAAAACCGACTGTATAGTTATCTTTATTTGCTAACCATAAACCTGCTTTGTTATTTACTAAACTTGCGTACACGTCTTCAGGTATCCAAGGCTCTTGGGTCTTTTTTAACAAGTCACACAAGCCACCCCTAACGTATACCCAAACGTTCCTAATTTCTTGTGGCTGTACATATACAAACTTCATGCAACCACCACATACGCATATTGCTTATCAACATCTGTGTTCGCCCAATGATTGATTGTAGCTTGTCCGTTCGTCTGATTGGTGATATATACATTACTGTATGCTTGCGGAGCTATATAACTCATTTTAGCAATAACGGCAGGTATTGACGGTCTAGGTATCACAACGTCAGCAGGGAAGTTCTCTAATACTATTGTGGTTGCGCTAACGTAACCAACTATCTCTACGTAATCGTTTTCTTCAAGCTCTAAGTAAGTATTAAGAACTCCCACAACATGTGATGGTTCAGTTGCTGACTTTCTAATTGGCATAAAAAACTTTCTTGCACTTTCAGGAACGTCTATTCCATTCACTCGATACCAAATGTCTGCAAATTCCACTACATTAGATAAACTACTTAGCAATAAAGACACAAATACATCATATACACCAGCATTGCGAACATTTAACCGTGTTGTGTCACTTATATATATGCCACTTGAAACCATTGTTGAATCAAACTCAACGATGCCAACTACGCCAGCACCCGATGCTAATTGCCCTGTATTGTTACTAAACTCGCCATATGGGGCTGTATCTGCAAACGCAGAACCTGACGCGGGTAATAATATAATCTTACTGTCTCGACTAATAAGTGGGTCATACAACGTAGTCGTGGTCGCGTTACCCGTTGCAAGCGTAACAAGACCTGTGTTATTGGTTTTGCCAGTTAACACGCCATTCATAACCTCTGCTACTTCGCGCGGTGACCCGCCCTGCGGAGGCAACCTTCTAAACATTATCTATTGCTCACAGATTGAGTCTCAACGTCAACAGCCATAACATTGCTCCAAGTGCCAGTTGGTACTATTTTAAACCTATGATAGCGACCTACAGACCTTAACGGCACTCTGTTTTCAGTACTAGCGGGTAATTGGCTACCAAATACAACATCTGCATCTAATCGGTTACGTGACGCCACAGCAACGCTTGCAGAACCCTCATCTACCTGTGGATAAGCTAGTTTTGCAATGCTTTGCATACCGTCTTGTATGTCACCTGTAATAATCTCGGCTGGCATAGGTGTACCACCAAACAATATGATTTTATCGTTACGCACACCCGATAAGATAGCTTTGCCACCCGCCCATAATCGAGAATCTAATGATGCAGGAACACTCTCTATGCCACCATATATGTTTAGTTGCTCAAGTGTCGTGCCTGTTGTCGTGCTAGGCGCGACATAATTGCAAGTTGTGACTCCATGTGACCAACCGTTGACCTTCCAGTTATATATTAAAAAGGATAAAGACCCACTAGTATTAGGGTAAACCCATATAACAATTTGTCTCTCAGGGTCGATAGTGGCGCTCATTTGATTTAATGTGCTTTCTACTACGTCATTAAAGAACCATCTGTCTACCTTTTCGCTACCAATGCTCATAATAGCCGTGCCATCACACACGTAAAACCCGTCAGACGATAAGAAATAAGTTTTATTCTCATACTGAGCAACGGAGTTTGGCTCGTAGCAACCAAGGGTTTTAGAAAGTGTGTCAAACTGAAAGAATAATGGTGCGCCAATGTATGACATACGCACAACAGATTTTTCAAGCAGGACTAATCCAAACTCACCGCCCGTAATGGCTTGAATGTTGCCACCGTCAGGTATTACTTGGAAGTCTGATTGTGATGTTGCCCCCGCAGTCCAAAGTGTTTCATTGTTAATATCTGACCAATAAATTTTATTTGGCTCGCTCGTATTTCGACTAGCCACAACAAAATCCCGTACAACTGTTACATAAGACGCAACAGGAGCATCGGCTGATAAGTCAGCCCAATTAGTAGACGTTCCAATTACCCACGACTGTAGTTTGTTTTGACCGTTAGCCCCAATTAAGGTGTTGCCAAACTGTATAAAGTTCCATCGTGTTGTTGATACATAGTCAGTCAGAACTGTAGCCACTAAGTACGAAACATTATCTAAGTCTAAATTGTTAGGATTAAACTTGTAGATTCTATTTTCGCTCGCTGCGAACAATTGAACCGTGTCACCGAACTTGCCCGCAATGGTTGTCAGCAATGGCTGTGAGGCAGAGTTAGAAAAGTCTTTTACGGTTGGGAATGGCCCATACCCAGATTGTTTTGGGAATACATTAAATGCTTCTTGTAAAGCACCCGTTAACCCTGGCTGGTCTGGTAGCCACTCACCTAGAACTAACCGTTTCGTAGCCATATATTTGTCCCTTGTGGCAATACAGACCAATTCTCGCCAATTAACTCTATGTCAACAATGTAACTAGCATTACCATCTATGTTAGCAGATGTAAAGGTAGTACGTTGAACAAACAAATCAGCGGTAGCTAAACCTTCTAAGTCTGCAAATGCTGAGTAAATAGCTACAGAAGAAAAGTCTACATCTGCCTCGCCTATTACCGAGCTTGACACTAAACGTAAACGTATCGCATCAGAGTCCGTTGTAGCGTCACCCGTAATAGATGCGTCTGTAAAGGTGAACCTATTTGCTTCTAAGTTAACAATAGCAACGCTTGTGACACTCGCCTCACCCATAGCCGTGAGGAACATATCGGTATTGACTTGTGCCGTACCGTTTGAAGAACCGTTTACAAATACTATTAGCGTTGTGCCTACCGATACCGTGCCGACTACATTGACGTTAGCCGAGGTTAAAAACCTTGCTATAGCATTGGCATTTACAGTTGCTACGCCTGACGCAAACGCAGAGGTTATCTGTGCTTTAAACGCTGAAGACAACGGTTCTGTTGAATATGGGAATATGCCTAGCATATTAGCCCCAGACTCGCATTGGGTATGGCTGTGGGTCGATAGAGAACGGCTCTAGTGGCTCTGAGTTTTCGTTTCCTACTACTCGCACGTTTACAAACCAACCGTCATAAGGCACGGGTTCAGGAGGGTTCTCAGGGTCAACGATTTCCTGTGGCTCGTATATGATGCCAATTGTGTCAATGTTTGCATATCGGGGAATTTCATAAAACCCAGTCACAACATCATCTTCAACTGCGGTGACAATCCTCTGCATCAACACAGAGTTCGCTTCTGCTTCGTCTGCGAATTTTAAATATAAATCAATCATTGTAATACTCCGTTAATTTTGATTGTCCAGTTTTTACCCTTTAGTGAGGTAATCGCATCGGTTGTAGGTGTGGTTAATGCACCTGTAGCTACGTTGTAGTCAATTGTAATCTCTGTATTGCCAGCGGGTGCTGATGTGCCTGATGTGTCGATAGATACTAAGATGTTTTCTACTGAAGTGGTGGTGAGAGCAAAGCAATTGTCCCAAGTTAAAGAAAAACAACCAGACAGCGGAGTGCCAGTCCAAGAGTCAAAGAAGTTAGCTGGAAAATCTGTCATGCTAGTACAGCCATACCAACAGAGAGTAAAGTTAGTACCCAAATTCATGTTTATAAGAGGAAAGCTAGTTAGACTAGTGCAATCTCTAAATGTTGTTGAAAAGGTAGTGCCAGCTGACATATCCACCAACGGAAAGCTAGTCAAACTAGAGCATCCACGCCAAGTTTGAGTAAAGTAAGTACCCGAGCTCATATCTATCAACGGGAAAGAAGTTAATCCAGTGCAACCGCTCCAAGTTTGAGTGAAGTTATCAACTGAACTTGTATTTATCAATGGGAAAGATTGAAGTTGGGCGCAATTAAACCAAGTACGAGTAAAATTTGTTGCTGAACTAGTATTTATCAACGGAAATGATTTGAGTTGACCACATCCGTTCCAAGTGCCGTCAAAATTTGTGCCTAAACTAGTGTCTATTAACGGAAATGATGTAAGGCTAGAACATACGTGCCAACTTAAAAAGAAGCTAGACAATCCAACAAATGTAGCATCTAAACTTTTTAGATTTGTACAGCCATAAAACACACCATTACAATCGACAAGCATATTACTAGGTGCAGAACCAACCCCCACAACCATTGGCGCATATGTTGCTTCTGAATTAATTCGAGGTCTAAACCAAGTGCCCGTCATCTGCCTAAATCTAATCGTATGTGGGCTTGCATTCGTAAACGTATGTACAGCAGTAGTAAGTGTTTCAACCGTACCATCACCCCAATCAACTTGTATAGAACCGTCTGTCGAAAAGCTCGGCAATGCAAACGTAGCACCTACAATGCGCCAAGACCACCAACCGTCATTCTCGACCACAGCGTTGATTTCGTCTTGGGGCACGTTGTTTGGGTATACATACAGTCTCTCTATAGGCACATCACCGTTTAGGGTAACAGTACCAGTAGATACGCTTGTCACACCAAAGGGCTGAGAGATAGCTGTAAATTCGGCTGTGTTGTATGCGTCTACGTTTGTGAGTAGGAATGAATCTGCGGCTCGTGTGACTTGTGAAGCTACGGTTTTTATGTAGGAGGTCGGGAAGGCGTTTGCTTCGAGTTGTGCACCCCATAGGTAGATGCCTGAGTATCCGTCTCCTGTGTATGAAGAAAGAAGCGAAGATGTTCCATTATTAATAACCAAATTAAAATTAGATATTGCTGTGGATGTTGCCGTTACGGTTATGCTACACCGATAAAAACCATTCCCAACGTTAGTAATAGTTGCTGTTGTAGTGGTCGAAATATCGCTAATAGTTCCAGCGTTTAAGTCAAAAATAGCACCTTTGTTGGCTCCAAAACCCGTAGAGCTAGTTACAAGCACTAACCTTCTTGTACTCGCAGATTTAGCAAAAACAGTAAAAGTGTATAAAACCCCTGACGTAACCGCAACCCCACCACCAATTGTTAAATAATGAAGGTCTGTTGCTGTATTTTCAACCAACTTATCGCCAGTCAAAGCTCCATCAGGAGCAACAACAGTATTAGAAGTTATGGTTAATCCGCCTTTTACCCAACTCGCATTCGCAAAATCCTCACTATACTTAACCAAATTCGTACCTTGCGATTCCCGTATCAAGCCTGTACAAGCACCCGTAACAGGGTCATAGCCAACACGAGCAACGTTATCAGGAGCAGTCTGCAATACACCGTTCTCATCATAATACGTTGCTACACTTGCTCTGCTAGATGCTACTCGTGGGTCTAGTACTTCTGTGTTCGCTATGTCAATAAGTAACTGTGGGCGAACGGTAGGGT
>Ga0208544_10001722_pt1 | contig 14781 bp, 10 predicted proteins | sample DEB08_DNA_9_FD_184526 | JGI IMG/M metagenome (GOLD analysis project Ga0208544, IMG submission 184526) | Aqueous microbial communities from the Delaware River and Bay under freshwater to marine salinity gradient to study organic matter... | ecosystem: Environmental > Aquatic > Marine > Coastal ... | reverse complement strand
CCCAAAACCCCAAAACCCCAAAACCCCATCTGAGAGAATGAAATAAATGTATTGATGATTTAATTGATAAATGTATTGGTGCTCGCATCTGATTGGCTGGATTGGAGTGTCTGGAGGCGGTGACCAGAAACGGGGGTTTAAAAGGGCTGACACTGGCATTTTAACTAATAATAAAATAAATTCCTTTTGAATTCTTCGAGAAGAAGTCAGAGAATGGCAACTAGGAAAGACAAGGATACCGAGACCCGCTTGCTGGGCCTCGCTACCCTCATCAAAGAGATCTACATTCCCGCCATGGGAAACAAGCAAGACATCACACACGTCATGAACAAGTTCATGGCCCAGATTCACACCTCGATTCACCAGGCCTACGGTAACGTCGAAATCGACGTCCCCGAGATTCCTGCCGATATGAGCAACGAGGAAGTCTTAAGAGACCACAAGCTTATGGATAGACTCCAGGCTGCAGTCGTAAGTACAACCTCCCGTATAAGTCGCCACCCAACCCTGTGCTCCATGGTGCACCCTATTCCTCTGCTTGTGCCACTAGTGGCTACGATCGGAGCGTTAGGCTATCCATGTAGACACTAACGGCGGCACTCCAGAGTGAAACGGCGCTCTTTTGAAATTCAAATGACAGTTTTTTAACATCTTGTTTTTTAATTCTGCGTGTATAGGACGAGTGGTCAAGCACTATTCAGAAGACTCTCGACCAGGAGGAAGCCAAGTCCAAGCGTATTCACGACACTGCCTCCGGCGAGACCGAGTACTGGAGCCAGAGGTCCGCCTCCTTCAACACTCTCTACCAGCAGCTCACCAAGCAGAGCGTCAAGAAAATCAGAGATGTAAGTTGATACCGCCCAAATTTATTTGAATTTTCGTCCTGTCTGGCACGATGACCGCCACGTGTCCACTTTCCACCAAAAGTCTAATGTCTCTCCCCCTCCAACTCCTCTTGATCCTTACCCATGTCTTTCTTCGTTTAGATTATCTCCAATAGCCAGTAGAGCCAGAACAGCGAGATCTACTCGATCGAGCAGTTCAACGAGAAGTATAAGATTTTCTCGAAGCAGCACTCCGAGGCCAAGGACTTCGTGAAGTTCTTAACCACGCTCGAGCGTCAGTTCAAGAACATTACTCGTGGAGACCTAAAGTCCATCGAGGAGACACTCCCTTCGCTGCTCAACGGCCTCAAGCTGATCTGGACCATCTCCAGACACATCTACCAGGCCGAGTCCAAGTTCGAGGAAATCCTCGAAGCCATCTCCAACGAGATCTGCTCCAAGGTGCGCGGCAAAATTCAAATCAACACGATTTTCAAGACCCGCGACATCGACGCCGCTATCACCCTCATTGAGCAGGGCATCGCCGTCTTGGACAAGTGGATCCAGGAATTCCAGAGAACTAGAATGAAGATCGAGAGTGAGACCTCCAACCAGCTCTGGAACTTCAGCAAGCTGAAGGACATCTTCCAGAAGCCCAAGCACATGAAGACGATCTTGGAGGACCTCAAGGAGGCCTGCATCATCCTCAAGGAGTTCCAGGCTATCTTGGGACCTGATCTTAAGGCTGTCACTGGCTCTTCCACTCAGATCGACGCTGTCTACGACGACGTTGTCGAGCAGACCCGCAAGTTGGAGAACTTCGTCAACGACGTGTTCAACCACGAGTACCTGCAGGAGTGGCACGCCACCTTCAACGCGTTCAAGCAAGCCGTTGAGACCATCGATGGAAAGACCTCCACTCTCATCATCGACACCTTCAAGAGCAACCTCAGCTCCTCCCAGGGCGCCTTCGACCTCCTGTCGAAGTTCAAGAACGTGAAGACTCGTAAGAGAATCGAAGACGTGCTCTCACAGAAGTACCAAGATGTGCTCGTGCGCTACGGCAAGGAGCTCAAGGACATCGAGAAGTTGTTCCAGGAGAACCATAAGAACCCTCCTATTCCCAAGAACATGCCTCCCAACTCGGGAAGCATCGCCTGGGCCAGGTCTCTGATCACCCGTATCAAGACGCCCATCGACAAGTTCAAGACCAAGGCCGACATCCTCACTTCCTACGAAGAGGGTATCAACGCCGCCAAGGACTACGTCCGCATTGCTCGCATCCTCAATGAGAACCACGAGCAAGACCTCTTCAAGCAATGGAAGAACAACAACACCAACGACGCCATCGAGATGCTCAAGAAGCCTATCTTGATCAAGGTTGGCGAGAGCGGCAACAAGCGGTACAAGGTGAATTTCGACCCCCGCCTCAAGGTCATCATCAGAGAAGCTAAGTTCCTCGACCGCATCGGCAAAGTCATTCCCCACACCATCATCAACATCGCCCTCCAGGAGAAAGACTACATGCGCCAGATCGACAAGCTCAACCAGCTGTTGAGAAACTACGACTCCGCGCTCGGAAACTTGCAGCCCATCCAGAAGAAGCTCCTCGAGAGCCAACTTGGCGAGCTCAACACCCAGATGGACAAGGGTGAACAGAACCATAACTGGTTCTCCCTCTCCATCGCCGAGTACATCGAGCGCTGCGTCGCGGCCATTGACGAGTTCAAGGCCACGAAGACTCGTGTCCTGCAGCAGGCCCAGAACATTGAGAAGAATGTTCAAAACATCGAGAACGCCGTCTTGATCAGGTCCATCGACTTCGAGAACCAAAAGATCATGAGCCACACCGAGTTCACTGAGTTCTTCGAAGCTCACAGAGTTCGCGTGCTTCAGGAGCTCGTCAAGGACTACCAAACCATTGGTGAGACCTACTTGAGAACCATCGAGGACGCTGCCTTCAGAAACAAGGACACTGAGGACCCAAGTGAGCAGATGAAGACTTACTACCAGTACTGGGAGCGTAGGATCTTCAACGCTATCACCAAGATGACCATTCGCGCCCTTGCCGCCAACAAGGCTCTCTGGTAGAGACGTGACAAACCTTTGATCACGATGACTGCCTACTACAACCATCCCGAGATGAGCTACATCCCCTCAGTTGAAGAGCTGAGAACCCAACTCGACAAGTTCAACCGCAACATCCTCGAGTCGGCCAAGAAGTTTGGTCGCTGGTGGGACGGTTTCTGCAAGATTTTCGAGGAGACCACCGACAAGGAAACCTCCGAGAAGACCATCAGGTACACCTTCTTCGATGACGCCACCCACAACCCCGTCATCACGCAGCTCAACCTTGAGATCGTCACCCTAACCAACCAGATCCAAAAGAAGTTCGAGTACTACTCCGACAGATTCAACGATCGCACCGTCAAGACCATGTACGACAAGAACGAGATGACCAAGATGCAGAAGTTGATCGAGAAGAACCAGTCTGTGACCGACATCGAGAAGAAGATCATCGGTTTCAGACAGTTCAAGCAGTCCATCAAGAAGCAGAAGCAGGACTTCATCCAGAACGCCCTCATCAACGTCGACTACACTGGCGTCAAGGCTGGCTCCCTGGAGAAGGCTGAGGAATGGCTTGCCATCCTTGGTAGAGTTCTTACCGAAATCTCCAAGAAAGAGCTTGCTTAGATCAAGGGCAAGACAGCCGACTACGAGGCTCAACTCGAGAAGGAGGTCAAGGACCAGCAATCAATCAGCAAGGTGCTGAGCGTGATCGCTGAGATCAGAGACACGTCGATGGACATGGAGCTCCGCATTGCTGAGGCTCAGGAGCAATTCAGAGTCCTTCGCATGTACAGCTACGAGATCGACCCTGAGGATCAGGAAGAAGTTGACCAGATCGGTGAAAACTGGGCTGAACTCGTCGAAAAGGCCAACCGCAAGGATCACGAGGTCGGCAAACAGAAAGAACTCTACGCCAAGATCACCTAGAACAAGGTCAGAGAGTTCCAAATCAAACTCGAAGAGAGATACGCGGAGTACAAGGAGAACGGTCCCGGTGCTGACCACGTCTCTCTTGAAGAGGGTGTGCAGTCCCTTGCTGACAGCAGAGCTGCTTGCCTCGGCTTTAACTCCGAGAAGGACGCTCTTGTGCACTCCGAGAAGATGTTCAACCTGGACATCTCCAAGTTCCCTGAGCTCATCGCTATGGAGCAAGCCAACGAGACCTACACCAAGATCTATTCCATCTATGAACAGCACAGAGCTATGATCAAGGAACACTCCACTCTTCCCTGGTAGAAGCTCGACGGTAACGCCCTCGACTTGAGTGCTACCAAATCTGAAAAGATGGTCAAGAAGCTCCAGCAGTCCATGAGCCACCCCGAGTCCTTCCCACCCTTCGTCAAGCTGCGATCCACGATCAGTGGCTTCAAGCAGTCCCTTCCTCTGTTCCTCGAGCTTAAGAGCCCTGCCGTGCAGGAGAGACATTGGAAACGTATCATGGAGGAAACCGGAAAAGACATCGGCGAAATCAACCTCAAGACGATCACCCTAAACAAGGTGTTCGAGCTCGAGCTCCAGCAGCACGAAGACAAGGTCAAGGAGATCTGCAAGGAGGCTAAAGAGGAGCTCAAGAACGAGGAGTCGATTAAGAAGATCGATAACATCTGGAAGAACACCTCCTTCGAGATCACCGCCTACAAGAAGGGCAACGAGTTCAAGGGATGGGCCATCCGCGGCTCCGACGATATCAAGACTCAAATCGAAGACAACACCATTACTCTCCAGAGTGTCGGTGCCAGTAAGTACAGTCGCAGCATTAAGCCCAAGGTTAACCAGTGGGAGCACGACTTGAACCTGATCTTCGACTGCATCGTGACCTGGATGCAGGTACAGCTCAAGTGGATGTACCTCGAGTCCATCTTCGCGAGTGACGACATCAGGATGCAGCTGCCCGACGAAGCCAAGAAGTTCAACAAGACTGACACCCAGTACAAGAACATCATGACCAACGTCCACAAGAACCCCAACGTGCTCCAGTGCTGTGTCAAGCAGGACAGCGGTGGCCGCAAGAACGAACTCATCGACATCTCCATGCAGCTCGAGAAGTGCCAGAAGAGTTTGACTCAGTACTTGGAGAGCAAGCGTATGATGCTCTCTAGGTTCTACTTCATCTCCGATGAGGATCTCCTCCAGATTCTCGGATCCAGTGACCCCAAGGCCATCCAGCCTCATCTCCTCAAACTTTTCGATAACTGTAAGGAGTTGACGTTCAGTCAGGGTAACAAGATTATCACGGCGATGACCTCCGATGAGGGCGAGAAGTACTTCTTCGAGAACCCCGTCAAGCCCGAGGGCTCCATCGAAGACTGGATGATTAAGATCGACGAGGAGATGAAAAAGACTCTCCACGTCATCGCCAAGAAGGCCGTCTTCTCCTACGCCAAGGAAGAGCGTATCCCCTGGGTGAAGGACCAACTCGGTATGATCGCTCTCGTGGGAACCCAGATCTGGTGGACCTTCGCTGTCGAAGACGTGTTCAGACGCGTCTAATCGGGCGACAAGCACGCCATGAAGAACGAGCTCGCCAAGGAGACTGCTGATTTGAACAACCTGATTACTCTCGTCAGAACCGACCTCGAAAACCTCAAGAGAAAGTGCGTGAACACCCTCATTATCTTGGATGTGCACGCTCGTGACATCGTCGATAGATTTGTCCGTGATTCCATTCTTGACGGCAAAGCCTTCGATTGGGAGTCTCAGCTTCGTTTCTACTGGTCTATCCAGAAAGACGACATTGAAATCAGACAGTGCACTGGTCTCTTCGAATACAGTTATGAGTACCAGGGACTTAACGGCCGTCTTGTCATCACTCCTCTCACTGATAGATGTGTCATGACTTTGACAACCGCCCTCACTTTCAAACTCGGTGGCGCCCCTGCTGGTCCCGCCGGTACCGGAAAGACCGAGACCGTCAAGGATCTGGCCAAGGCTCTCGCGTTGAGATGTGTTGTCACCAATTGTGGTGAGACGCTCGATTACACAGGCATGGGAATTATCTTCTCGGGCCTAATCCAGACCGGTTTCTGGGGTTGCTTCGATGAGTTCAACCGTATCAACCTGGAGGTGCTGTCCGTCGTCTCCGCCCAGATCAAGACTGTCCAGAACGGTCTGATCTACAACAAGACCAAGATCACGTTCCTTGAGAACGAGATGCGCCTCATCCCCACCATCGGTATCTTCATCACCATGAACCCTGGTTACGCTGGCCGTTCCGAACTGCCTGACAACTTGAAGGCTCTGTTCAGACCCGTGACAATGGTGGTGCCCAACTTGCTCCTCATTTGCGAGAACATGCTCATGTCTGAAGGCTTCACCCAAGCCAAGGTGCTCGCCAAGAAGATGACTGTGCTCTACGCCCTCGCCAAGGCCCAGCTGTCCAAGCAGTACCATTATGATTTCCAGCTTCGTGCCCTCAAGTCGGTGCTGGTCATGGCTGGTATGCTCAAGAGAACCTACTCAGACTTCCCCGAAGATGTCGTGCTCATGCGTGCTCTCAGAGACATGAACATGCCCAAGTTCGTTTTCGATGATGTGCCCCTCTTCTATGGTCTCATTCAAGATTTGTTCCCTGGCCTTCGTGCTGAGAGAGTCGGTAATGAAGATCTTAAGGACAGAATTAGTGAGTATCTCGACAAGGAAGGCATGAAGCACAACGAGGAGATCGTCTTTGAAGATCAGGTCAACAAGTGTGTGCAGCTGTTCGAGACCATGGACACTCGTCATACCACGATGGTGGTTGGACCCACTGGTGCCGGAAAGTCCGTGATCATTAAAGCTCTCGGAGAAGCCCTCGGCGAAGACACCGATATCCCCACCAAGTTCGACGTCATCAACCCCAAGATGATCACTAACCACGAGCTGTACGGTGTGTTGGACCCTGACAGCAGAGATTGGACCGATGGTCTTCTGTCCAAGATCTTCAAGGAAGCTAACAAGCCTCCTGATGAAGAGACCAAACCCGTGCGTCGCTGGATCATCTACGATGGAGATGTCGATGCCATTTGGGTTGAGAACATGAACTCCGTCATGGACGATAACAGAATTCTCACTCTCGCTAACGGTGATCGTATCCGTCTCCAAAAGCATTGCAAGATGCTCTTCGAGGTGTTTGACTTGCAGTACGCCTCCCCTGCGACCATCTCCCGTTGCGGTATGGTGTACGTCGACCCCAAGAACCTGGGCTACTTGCCCTACTACAACTGCTGGCTCAAGTTCAAGCTGGAGAAGTACAACGACACGATGTACGAAAGCTTGAAGGAACTGTTCATCAAGTACATTCCCCCTATCATGGACCGTATTTACGAAGGTCTCAACGGTGAAGACCTCGTTGAGCCCCTCCAGTTTATCACTCCTCGCACCAACCTCAACCTGGTCATCCAGCTTTGCTCCTTGATCGACTCCATCCTTCCCGAGCCCGAGAACAACCCTCCTCAGGAGTCCACCGATCTCGAGAAGCTCTACCTGTTCTGCCTCACCTGGTCCTGCGGTGGCTCCCTCGTCCAGGAAGACCGTGACAAGTTCAACACCTTCTTGTCGCAGACCTCGCAAACTATGATGCCCAACAACCTGTACGACAACTGTTACGACATTAAGAGCATGACTCTTGACCTTTGGGAAAAGAAGGTCCCTGCCTACCAGCCTCCCGCTGATGGCAAGTTCCAGTCCGTGCTTGTGCCCACCGTCGACACCACTCGTTACGCCTGGCTCATCAACTCCCTCATGACCACCAAGAAATCTGTCATGTTCTGTGGAGAGTCCGGAACCGCAAAGACTGTCACCGTCTTCTCTTCCTTCAGAAACTTGGACCAAGATAAGTACATGTTCCTTAACATCAACTTCTCTTCTCGTACTTCCTCCATGGACTTCCAGAACATCATTGAGGAGAACATTGACAAGAAGACCTTGAAGAGTTACGGACCTAAGGCCGTTGGCAAAAAGATGGTCATGTTCGTCGATGACCTCAACATGCCCACCATCGACAGATACGGAACGCAGCAGCCTAACGCTCTCCTTAAGTTCCTCGTCGAGCGCAACCAGCTCTACCAGAGAGGCGGAGACTTGGAGCTTCGTGACATCATTGATGTCCAGTATGTTGCTTGCATCTCGCCCCCTGGCGGTGGTAACAACAAAGTCGACCCTCGTGTCATGTCTCTTTTCAGTGTGTTCAACATCACCTTCCCCTCGAAGGAAGCCACACAAAAGATCTACAGCTCCATCCTCAGCAAGCGTCTCCAGAACTTTGCTGAAGATGTCCAGGCTGTCGTCGACCCCGTCACCCAGGCAACCCTTTCTCTGTACTTCAGATGCCAGAAAGAGCTTGCCCGTACCCCCTTGAAGTTCCATTACATCTTCAACTTGAGAGACCTGTCCAGAATATATGAAGGTCTCTTCCAGGCCGAAGTCGAAATCATTGAAAACAAAATGCAGTTCGTCAGACTTTGGAGAAACGAGTGCATGCGCGTCTTCTCTGACAGACTCATCAACCCCACTGACAGCTCCCTCGTCAACGATGACATGATTCCCCAGCTTGTGAAGCAGTACTTCAACGACATCCAGGAGGAGGTCATGGTGAACCCCATTCTCTACGGAGACTACGAGCAAGCCGACCCCACCTACGAGGAAGCCGAAGACCCCAGATTGTACAAGGACCTTGGCAGCTACGCCGACGTCAGAAAGAAGATGGACAAGATGCTTGAAGACTACGGTTTCGAGAACAAGCCCATGAACTTGGTGCTGTTCAACGACGCCCTGGAGCATCTGACTAAAATCCACAGAATCATCCGTTTCCCCAGAGGTTGCGGTCTTCTGGTCGGATATGGTGGCTCGGGTAAACAATCCCTGACCAAGCTCGCGACCTTCACCGCCGGCTACGAACTCTTCACGATCAACCTCATCCGTAACTACAAGGAGGAGGACTTCAGACTTGACTTGCAAGAGCTCTACAAACAAGTTGTCAAAGCCCCAAGAACTTTCCTGTTCACTGACTCTCATGTCGCTGAGGAAGGTTTCCTTGAGCTGATCAACAACATCTTGACCATCGGAATGGTCCCCGCTCTTTTCCTTGAAGAAGAAAAGGAGTCGCTGATCTCTCCCCTCGACGAAGAGATGCGCAAAAAGAAGCTGCCTGACACTAAGGAGTTCAGATGGCAATACTTCGTGAACAGGTGCAGAGAGAACCTTCACATCGTCCTCGCCATGTCCCCCGCTGGCGACACTCTCAGAATCAGATGCAGAAACTTCCCCGGACTCGTCAGTAACACCAATATCGATTGGTTCTTTGCTTGGCCCGAGGATGCTCTTGCCGATGTCGCAGAGTACTTCTTGAAAAATGTGGACCTTGATGAGTAGCTTAGAAGACCTATCACTGACCACATCGTGCTCATCCACCAGTCTGTCCAGCAGTACTCGGTTGACTTCGAGACGGTTTACAAGAGGAAGAACTTCTCTACTCCCAAGAACTACCTCGACTTCATCAACAACTACACCAAGTTCTTGACCAAGAAGAGAAAGCAGCTCTCAAATGCTGTCGTTCGTCTTGAAGGTGGTCTCACAACTCTCGCCAAGGGTCAAGAGGACACTCAGACTCTGAGCGAAGACTTGACTGAACAGAACGCCATCGTCGCCGACAAGAAGGCCATTGTCACGGAGCTCATTCGCGACATTGAAGAGAAGACGAAGACTGTTGAGATTAAGACGAAGGCCGCCGAGGAGAAGAAAGCTCAACTCGCCATTGCCGCCGTCGAAATCGTGAAGGAAGAGGCCATTGCTGCCAAAGCACTCGAGGCTGCCGCTCCTGCTCTTGCCGCCGCCCAGGCTGCCCTGCAAGAAGTTCAGCAAAAGGATCTGGTCGAAATTAAGGCTTTGGCTAACCCTGCTGAGTCCATCAAGATCGTCTGTACAATCTGTTTCATTTACCAGAAACGAACAGAAAGTCAGCGAGACGACTCTTGGGCCAGTGTCAAACAACATTTGCTCTCAGACCCCAGGATGCTGGTGAACCTTCAAGGTTATGAGATCCATAAGTGTAAACCTGATCAGGCTAACCGTGCCAAGAAATTGATCGATCGCCTCTCCAAGGACAGTAAAGGTTTGGTAGGCGAGGATCTTGAAAAGTATGTCAGAGTTAAGTCTTTGGCTGCTGGAGGTCTATTCAAGTGGTGTACAGCGACCACCAACTGTTACGATGTCTTCAGAGTCGTCGAGCCTCAAAAGAAAAAGGCCGAACAACTCAACAAAGATATGAAGAAGTCGCAGCAAGAATTGGAGGAGACAATCCAAAATGTCAGGGAACTCCAAGAAGTTCTCGCCACTCTTAACAAGGAGAGAGACGAGAAGGTGGCTGACTTGAACATCCTCGAAGCGAGATCGCTCGAGATGTCGAGGAAACTCGAGGCTGCTTCCAAGCTTATCACTGGACTCGGCGCCGAGCAAGTTCGTTGGACTTCCGACATGCAGAACTTCAAGATCGACAAGGTCAAGCTCGTCGGAGATTGCCTCACCGCATCTGCCTTCCTCAGTTACTCTGGTCCTTTCAACTTCGTGTTGAGACAGAAGATGATCTTCGAACACTGGAAGAAGGACCTCGAGCAGAAGCAAATTCCCAACAAGGAAGACTTCAAGTTGGACGCATTCCTGACTGACGACGTCGAAAAGTCCAGATGGGCCTCCGAAGGTCTCCCCTCAGACGACCTGTCTATCCAGAACGGTATTCTGACCAACTTTGCTAGTAGATGGCCCTTGTGTATCGATCCCCAGATGCAGGCCGTCAGCTGGATCAAAGAGAAGGAGAAGAAGAACGGTGCTTTCAGAATCCTGTCCTTCAACCAGGGCGACTACATCAAGGTGCTCGAGAACTGTATCCGCTACGGTTCCCCCGTGCTGTTCGAAGCCATCGACACTGAGCTCGACCCCATGATCGACCCCGTCCTCGAGAAGAACATCGTGAGAGAGGCTGGTGAAGAGATCCTCTACCTCGGAGACTCCAAGGTCGAGTACAACCACGACTTCAAGATGTACCTCACCACCAAGATTGCCAACCCCTCCTACTCCCCAGAAGTGTTTGGTAAGACCATGATCATCAACTTCAACGTCACCTTGCTCGGTCTCAGAGATCAGCTTCTGAACTACGTCGTTGGTTACGAGAAGCCCGAACTCGAGAAGCAACGTAAGGAGCTCATCATGGAGACTTCTGCGAACCAGGCCGAACTCAAGGAGCTCGAAGACACTCTTCTGAGTGAGCTGTCCGCAGAGACAGACGTGCCCCTCGTCGATAACGTTCCTCTGATTGAAGTTCTCGAAAGAGCTAAGAGTAAGTCTGTCACGATCGCGGCTGCCCTCGAAAACGCCAAGATCACGACTGCCGACATCAACACAAGCAGAGAGTCGTACAAGAGTGTTGCTAAGCGCGGAGCTATTCTTTTCTTCGCCCTGACTGGCTTGTCCGCCATTTCCGAGATGTACGAGTACTCACTGTCGAGTTACTTAACTGTGTTCATGAACGCTTTGGAAACCTCCAAGAAAGATAACGTGCTCTCCGCTCGCCTGCGTTTCATCACTGAGAAGCTCACCCAGCTGGTGTACGAATTTACCTGCATGGGTATCTTCGAGAGCCACAAGCTCATGTTCTCGTTCCAGATGACAACCATGATCATGGATGGTGACGATGAACTGAACCGTGAAGAGATGGACTTCTTCCTTAAGGGAAACACTTCTCTTGATTCAGTCTCGCCCAAACCTTTCAACTGGATGTCAACAAACGGCTGGAAGGATGCAATCAGGCTTCAAGAGCTTGGCGGATCATGGGCTAGCTTGCTCAACAACATCCAGGACAACGAACCCCAGTGGAAGCGCTGGTACGACATGGAAGCACCCGAAATGGCTATCCTTCCTTGCCGCTACTCCGAGTCCTTGAATAAGTTCCAGCAACTCTGTCTCTGCAGAATCTTCAGACCCGATCGTGTCTGGAATGCCATCAAGAACTTTATCATGGACCGCATGAACGAATTCTACGTGAAGTCTCCTCCTCTCGTCTACGAGAAGATCTATGCCCAGTCCACCGAAAAGACTCCCATTGTGTTCATCTTGAGTCCCGGTGCCGATCCTCAGGGTGAAATCCAGCGCCTTGTCGAACAGACTGGCATTGGAATGAACAAGTTCCGTTTCTTGGCCCTCGGTCAGGGTATGGAAGGCCAAGCTAAGAGTCTGGTCGAACTCGGCGCTATCAAGGGCCACTGGGTCATGCTCCAGAATTGTCATTTGCTCACCAAGTGGCTCAAGAAGCTTGAAGCAATCATTGAAGGACTGCAAAAGCCCGACAAACAATTCCGTCTTTGGTTGACCACTGCGCCAACTGACAAGTTCCCTCTCGGTATCCTCCAGAAATCCATCAAGGTCGTCACTGAGCCCCCAGATGGTCTTTCCGCCAACATCAAGCAGAACTACACCAAGCTCAGCGACGAAATGCTCGAAGAATGCCCGAAGAAGGAATTCAAGTCGCTTGTGTATGTTCTTTCCTTCTTCCACGCCACGATCTAGGAACGTAAGAAGTTCGGTAAGATCGGCTGGAACGTCAACTACGATTTCAACGACTCTGACTTCCGCATCTCCTTCCGCCTCATTCAGCTTTACCTGAACAAGGCGATTGAGACTGGCGACGAAGAACTTCCATGGGAGACTCTCAGATACTTGATCGGAGAGGCTATGTATGGAGGTCGTGTCACTGACGACTGGGATCGCAGAATTCTCAACACCTACTTGGACGAGTACATGGGTGACTTCATCTTCGACAAGAACCAGAGCTTCTACTTCTCTCGCTCTGACTTCGAGTACGTCATCCCCGATGCCGAGAACATGGAGCAGATCAACCTCTCCATCGACGAGATCCCCATCTTCACTAACCCCGCGGTCTTTGGTCTCCACTCCAACGCCGAGATCCAGTACTACACGAACTCGGTCAAGGCTCTGTGGATGAACACACTCGAGATGTAGACTAGTGACGGAGCTACCGCCGGAGCTGTCAACAGAGAAGATTACATCGAGAAGGTCGCCTCCGACATCCTCGACAAACTGCCCGACGTCTTCGACATCTACAACATCAGGAAGCAGTTTGATACACCCTCGCCCACTCAAATCGTGCTCCTTCAGGAACTCGAGAGATTCAACATTTTGCTCGAGCTCATGCAGAACACGCTGATCGACTTGAAACGTGCCCTTATCGGTGAGATCGGTATGTCCAGTGCACTCGATGACCTTGCTAACTGCATGTTCAACGGTTACGTGCCCCCTGCTTGGAAGACCAAGGCCCCCGAGACCTTGAAGAACCTCGTGAGCTGGATCGAGCACTTCCAGCGTAGATACCAGCAGTACAAGGACTGGATCGAAATCGAAGAACCTAAGGTCATCTGGCTCTCAGGCCTGTCGATTCCCGAGTCGTACTTGACCGCTCTTGTACAGACCACTTGCCGCTCCAAGGGATGGGCTCTTGACAAGTCCACCCTCTACACCACTGTGACTAAGGAGAAGAGCGCCAAGAACATCAAGAAGAGACTTGAGCATGGAACCTACATCCAGGGTCTCTTTATCGAAGGCGCCCGCTGGAACGGCGAGAAGGATTGCCTCGACTACCAGTTCCCCAAGGAGCTCATCATGGAAATGCCCCTCGTCCAGATCATCCCCATTGAAGCTAACAAGCTCAAGCTGAGAGGCACTATCAAGACACCTGTTTATGTGACATAGGCTAGGAAGAACGCTATGGGCTTCGGACTGGTCTTCGAAGCTGACATCAAGTCTGACATGCACGTGTCCCATTGGATCCTTCAAGGTGTTTGCCTCGTCCTTAACACGGACTGAGCGGCATGATCTACGAAGTCGATCCCCACCCCTCCGACCTTGAGAAAGTCATAACTTTGGCGAAATATACTACATAATTAACTGCCTAAGAACCTTTCTTGTCTCACAATAAATCAAACAATCTTCTTCACTTCTTCACGATATTACAACCTTTATCAGTATTATTTAAATTAATTTGCAAAAGACAAGATGTCGCTGATTGCCTTTCAATGGACTGAACCTACTTTTGAGTCCACAGACATTGTGAATTTCATTCCGATTAAAGCTGATCTAGACATCAACTCAAACATTGAAGGCCGCTAGCTTCTCTACGTCGACCCACGTTTCCATGAGCATCTTAAACTGGTTGATGAATAATCAAATGCTTACAAGGAGCTTAGTATGTTCGACGGCTATGCATACTATTAGCAGATGCCTTGGATCAGGCCAGAGGATGCAGAGTTTGGTCGGGGGATTTTGACCGAGATTCCAGATCGTGGCTACGTCGGCTGGGCGTGCAACTACTCCCTTCCTGATCCTCTTGCTGACCCTGTTCCTGAGGTGGGCACTTACACTTGTAGGAGCAGGTTCATTTCTTTAGCTGACTTTCATCTTGACTATGTCAACGACTTGAGCGCAGAAACCGATGGCGATAACCTATACCAGCCTTACAGAGTTGAAGGCAACTGGACATGCCACATGACTGTAAACCTGGAGGAGAAAGACGAATAAACTGGAGTCGTATACACCAAAGACTTGGCAACGTGCACAAGTTGGCTTCCGAGAGAAGAGTGGGCAGGTGCTGACTTCCCACCAATGTTCCGCTTTGACCCCACTCTGGCTTCTCTTTAGCAATACGGTTGGAAAAAGGGCAAAACAGATAGCACTATGGAGTACAAAGACTTGAATAAAATTACCCTACTCTCAGCGTCGTTGACACAGCCAGCGGCATGGTGTGTGATTGGACTAACTGCAATTCTAAATTTAATTCTTAAACGCTGAAGTGGGACATCATCAATCTAATTCCATGCACGGGGTTTTGGGGTTTTGGGGTTTTGGG
>Ga0208544_10001721_pt1 | contig 14793 bp, 19 predicted proteins | sample DEB08_DNA_9_FD_184526 | JGI IMG/M metagenome (GOLD analysis project Ga0208544, IMG submission 184526) | Aqueous microbial communities from the Delaware River and Bay under freshwater to marine salinity gradient to study organic matter... | ecosystem: Environmental > Aquatic > Marine > Coastal ... | reverse complement strand
CCTACGATGAGTTATCATTCCGGCGCAACGGTATATCCTGGTAATACTCAATTTGGCGGTAATCCAAGCTCTATGGGAATAATCAGAAATCCTTTAAGTTAAGTAATATAGGCGATTAGGTATAGATATGGCTGACAACTTATCATTGTTAGGTGGAAGAATGCCTACACAGCAGCAAGGTCCACAACTAAGCACAATATTGCAAGGCTTGCAATCAGCTTACGCTGGTCAAGGTCCACAGTTTTTGCAGCAAATGCAGCAGCAAGAGCAATACGGCAGACAAAAAGCTATGCAGGATTTTCAAATGCAAGAAGTCCTTGCCAAGTCTGCTGCTCAAGATGCTGTAAGGATCAGAGGTTTACTACAAACTGGAAATGTAGGTCAGGCAATTGAGTTACTGCAAGACAGGACTCAGCTAGAGAATAGAATTGGAGCTTCTAGCGAATCTACTCAAAATATGATTCAGATGCTTATGAATGATCCTATGTCAGCTATACCTTCTCTTGATTCTGCAATAAACAGCGCGTATCAGATTGGCTTAATACAGATGCCCAAGCAAGACGAACTAACTGTAAGCCAACTGCGTGAAGTAGGCACTAGTGCTAGAAAACTTAATCAAAACGTAGACGAGATAACGACCGCTTACAACAAGGTCAAGGGCTTAGAGAAAGAAATGAGAGCCAAAAGCAGATCAGCAATCAATGCGGGCATCATGAACGTAGCTCGACTGATATCACCGGGTGTTGTTACGGATGCTGATGCTAGGCAAATTGCTGGAGCGGATACGCCGATATCTGCGGTTATTGCTGCATTACAGGGAAGAGGCGTAAATACAGAACAGTTGATGCGAATTGTTGATCCAACAAATCCAGATACGTTTGACGTTGATCAGCTTATGGCTGTGGCTAACAGCGTGACTGCGGCTGGCATACCATCGATATATGATGCTTACTCAGATTTGCAGAGGACAGCTACAGACTTCGGCGCTAACCAAAGATTTATGAGCGCTTACTTCAATCCAGAGTCTAAGAGAATGCAAACTTTGGCTAATATAAGAACAGAAGTTAGCTCTCCCGCCTCAAATATGATTCAGTTTGAAAGCGAAGAAGACTTGAATACTGCATATCAAGAAGGACAAATAACAGATGCTGATTTGTCTAGGGTTAGAGTAAAAGCCGCTGATGGAAATTATTACCCAACAAGATTTACGGATTGATTTATGGCTCCTCAAACGAAGACATTAATAGCAGATACAAATCAGGCTCCTGTTTTTACTAGTGCTCCTGCACCTCTAAGAGAGATAGGCGAGCCTCAAAGAAGTCTTGTGGCTGATATACCTCTTACGCCCGAGCAGGAATCTGCAAGAGAGCTTTACCCTACAAGAGTGGGCGAGGTGCTCCCTGACAGTGGAGTTGTCGCTCGCACAGGATTGGGTGCGCTCAGTGCTTTAACATTTGATCCAAACGAATTCGCGCAGATACTAAAGGTTGCTGATCCTAGAATACAGGTAAGCACAGGGCCAAGAGGCGGTGTTTACATTAATCACCCTGAGAATCCTCAGACCTATGTTGTTAATAAGCCGGGTTTAAGCTTAGGAGATGTTCCTCAAACAATAGCAGCAATTACTGCGGCAACTCCTGCTGGTTTTGGTAGAACTGTGTTGACCAGGGCGGCATTAGAAGCGGCAACGCAAGCTGCAATAGAATTAGCCCAAAGTAAAGCTGGTGGCGAGTTTAATGTCGGAGAAGTAGCTATGGCTCCGATGTTTAGCGTTGCTTCAGATTTGCCCGGAGTGGTCTCTGCGGGAAGACAAGAATCTGCAATGAGAGGTCAGGTAGCCGGAACGCTCGAGGAGGGAGCAGCTCCTGAAATATCTCGCGTAGCAAGAGAGGCAACAACTGGGCGGGCTCCGCAAGCTGCTGAGCGTATGGTTGATGTTGTTCAACCTGATCCTGTTAGGGCTAGGGCTGTTCAGGAACTAGGGTTAGAAGAAATTACTCCGGCAAGAATCGTTTCTGGAAATCCTCAGTACATTCAGGTTGAGCAGGCTGTGGCTCAGATTCCTGGCTCAGCAATGGCTAATTCGGAGAAGCAGTTTATAAACGAATTAGCCGCTAGGGCTGGAAACTTCATAGACGAGTTTGGAGGGAGCCGGGACTTAATTGCCGTAGATGATCTCATCAAGAAAGAGATGAGCGATATAATGGACGGTCTGAGGGCACAGTCTGATGCTCTTTACACAAAGATTAGCGCAACGATTGATCCTAGAGCTAGGATAACTAATTTGCGTCCGCTTAGGGACGCGCTTAGGTCAAAAGCAATAGATGCAGGCGGTGTAAGAAACTTATCTCAGCCAGAACAACAATTGTTTAGAGAAGTGCAAAAATCAATGTCAGCAACTGGTAGAGCTGGGCAGATGACTTACTTTCGACTTGATGAGCTAAGGCAAAAAATAGGAGAGCAATACGGCAGCGCGTCTAGAGGTATGGTTCAGGGAGACACTGCATCATTCCAGCTCGGTAGATTGTATGACGCTCTTACAGAGGCGCAGGATCAGGCTCTTAGAGACCTTGACCCATCTATGTCTCAGGTTTGGGAAGCAGCAAAAGGTCTTGTCGCTGAGAGAAAAGGTCTTGAAGAGATAGCCAAGAATGTTGCTGGCAGGAATATGGAGAGGAATATTGTTCCTCAACTAACCAGAGCTATGAATCGGTTATCTGAGGGAAACAGTCAATTGTTCAAGCAGGTTATAGAAGCGGTCCCAGAAGGTATGAGACAAGAAGCTGTAGTAACTGCTCTTGGTGGTATTTTTACCCGTGGAGGCAGAACGAACGTGGAATTATCTCCCGGTCAATTTGCTGCTTGGTGGAATAAAATTAAGAGAGACTCTGGAGCTAGGGATTTGCTTTTTAGAAATCTTCCTTCTGGCGGCGCAAGGTATCTCAATAACTTAGCGTCTATATCAAAGGCTTATGCAGATGCAACAGCCTCTGCTCCCAGAACTGGTATAACTAATGCAATGGAAATGATGAATAATGACAACGGATTCATCAGCAAGTTTTTTGGAGAAATTCCCATTGCTGGCGCTTGGGTAAAATGGGCTTTGGATTCTGCCCCAGAAGATACGCTTAAAGCCGCAAGTCAAATGATGGGTGATCCAAGTTTTAAAAGAATTATTGTTAGGTCTGCAAGAGGGGAACCCACAGATAGGGCTGAGGCTAGCTTTATTAAAAGCAAGGTATTTAATAACTGGGCAAACACTGTTCCAGCCAACATCAAAGAAAGAGCATTAGCCGTAGGTGTGGCTAATTACTTTTTGAACAGTACAAGCGGTGAAGAATAATGGCTAGATTTAATGAAATAAATGCACAATATTTTGATGACGCTGGCGATCCGTTAAGCAACGGTAAGATATATTTTTATGAGACGGGTACGACTACTCTTAAAGATACTTTTAGCGATATTAATCAAACTATAGCTAACACCAATCCAGTTATATTAACTGCGGCAGGTAGGCAACCAAACATATTCTTCAGCGGCACAGCTAAGTCAATATTAGTAGACAAGAATAATGTGCAGATACTAGTCCGTGACCCGGTAGGTCAGACAGCTAGTGTATTTGGTGATGGATGGGTAGCTACGAAGATATACAGTGCTGATGCCGTAGTATTAGGTAGCGATGGTCAATACTATCGATCTCTAGCCTCCGGTAACCAGAACAACGATCCGACTTCTACGTCTGGATACTGGACGCTACTTTACTCAGTAGAATGGAACTCGGGCATAACCTATCAGGAAGGTGCTGTAGTCACCTATAACGGCGAGCAGTACCAGAGCCTCCAGAACACCAATCTGAACAATAATCCGTCCAGTGCGACAGCGTACTGGGTGCTACTGAGCTTTGCCTGGCTGTCTACCAAGACATACGCAATCAATGAAAATGCGGTAGGTACTGACGGCATTCTCTATACGTCTTTACAGAACTCTAACACTGGCAACATTCCGGCAAGCTCTCCTGCCTACTGGGTAGGCACATCTGCGGCGGCAGCGGCAAGTGCTACGGCGGCGGCAGCATCTGCGACAGCGGCAGCAGCTAGTGAGACAGCAGCGGAAACAGCAGAGACTAACGCAGCAGCGTCTGAGACGGCAGCAGCAGCTAGCGAGACAGCGGCGGCGGCTAGTGAATCAGCGGCGGCTACAAGCGAAACCAATGCAGCTTCTAGTGCCTCAGCAGCGTCTACAAGTGAAACCAACGCAGCGGCTAGTGAGACTGCGGCAGCAGCGAGTGCTAGCGCAGCCTCTACCTCTGAGACCAACGCAGCTTCAAGTGCTAGTGCGGCCTCTACTTCAGAGACCAATGCAGCAGCCTCAGAGACAGCAGCGGCAGCTTCAGAAACAGCAGCAGCGGCCTCGGAGAGTGCGGCAGCTACCAGTGAGACTAATGCAGCTAACAGCGCGTCAGCGGCCTCTACAAGTGCCACAAACGCATCTACCTCAGAGACTAACGCAGCTACTTCCGCAACTAATGCAGCGACTTCCGCAACAGCAGCGGCGGGTTCGGCTACCTCGGCAGCTACCTCGGCAACTGACGCAGCGGCATCCTTGGATGAATTTACCGATTTGTACCTTGGCGCTAAATCTACTGCGCCTACGGTAGACAATGATGGCAACCCACTTCAGACAGGTGCTTTGTACTTCAACACTGTCTCTAACACGATGTTTGTCTACACAGGCTCTTCGTGGGCAGCAGCAGGTTCAGCAGTTAACGGTACAGCGGAACGCCAGGAGTACACAGCGACTTCAGGCCAGACTAACTTCTCAGCAACCTACGATGTGGGTTTTGTAGATGTCTACCTGAACGGCTCTAAGCTAATACCTACTACTGACTTCACAGCCACAGACGGCGCTACGATTGTACTAACTACCGGAGCTACCACAGGCGATAATGTCTCTATCATTGCCTACGGTGCGTTCAATGTTGCTGATGTGTACACACAGGCTCAGAGTGACGCTCGATACACACAGAAGTCTAATAATCTGTCTGATCTTGATAACGCAGCCACAGCCAGAACAAACCTTGGCCTAGTTATCGGCACAGACGTAGAAGCGTTTGACGCAACTATCCTAAAGTCAGCAGACATTGGTGTAACTGTTCAAGGCTATGACGCTAACACTACTACGTCTACAAACACTCAGACGCTTACGAACAAGACCATCAGGGACACTGTCTACGCTCTGTCAGGCACAGCCTTTGACGCTACCAACGGCGCAGTACAGACCAAGACTCTCTCGGCCAACACGACTTTCACAGACTCTCTAAGCTCTGGTGACGCAATCGTCCTACAGCTTGAAGCAGGTGCATCCTACACAGTAACGTGGCCTACAATGACTTGGGTTACCTCTGGCGGTAACGTCGCTCCTACGCTGACTGCGAAAGACACACTGGTGTTCTGGAAAGTCTCCTCCGTACTCTACGGTGCTTACACTGGCAGCTACGTTTAGGAGTAACGCATGAGCAAATTAGCCAAGGCGCTAACAGCAGCGGCAGGTAATGCAGGTGAGTCTCTGTACGTTGAGGACGTGTTCTCGACTTATTTGTACACGGGTAATAACTCTTCACAGACAATTACTAACAACATTGACCTTGCAGGCGAAGGCGGCTTGGTATGGTTTAAAAGAAGGTCTACTGCAAGAACTCATATTTTAATTGATACTGAGCGTGGTAAGACAAGTTACTTACAAAGTAACGAAACTGTTGCCGCAGAAACAGGCATTACAAACACTATTACGTCTTTTAATTCTGACGGTTTTTCTATTTCTGACCAACAAGACATAAACGGTAACGCAGAAACTGTTGCCTCATTTACATTCCGCAAGGCTGAGAAGTTCTTTGATGTTGTAGGGCCGTTTACAGGGAATGGAAATTCCTCACATTTAATTAGTCATAATTTAGGCTCTACACCTGCTTTTATGATAATGAAAAGAACTGATAGCACTAGCGGTTGGATGACCGCTGCCTCAGATGGAGCGGGAAATTACAAAGCAGCCTTTAATTTAAATTCTACTGCTCAATCTTATGTAACAACGCCGATTTCAACTGTTTCGACAGATAGCACTGTGGATGTGGGGTATTGGAATCCAAACTGGGACGGAGCGGCAAATTTATCCGGAGCTACTTATGTTTTATACCTATTCGCCTCAGACGCAGGAGGCTTTGGAGACGATGGTGACGAGAGTATTATTAAGTGTGGGAGTTTTACGACTGATTCCTCTGCTGTGTTTTATGAAAATCTTGGATTTGAACCGCAGTGGGTATTGGTAAAGAGGTCTGATGGCACCAGCGCGTGGAATCTTTTAGACAATATGCGTGGTTTTCTAGCAGAAGGCACTGCGGGTGGAAAATATTTAAGACCAAACACAAGTGGAGCAGAAGGTAATTTAAGTAGTACAGACAGTGAATATATAAATGCCACTGGATTCGGTGCGAATGGTAATGGTGTTACTGGTAGTGCTAATGCAACTTTTATTTACATAGCCATACGCCGCCCAATGAAAACGCCTGAGTCTGGGACTGAGGTTTTTAAAGCAAACTATGTTGATAACGGTGCGTCATTTCCAGATATGCTTTCTGGCTTCCCTGTTGATATGTATTTCAGAAGATATGTAAACACTACAAATAACCCGTATTGGTTTACAAGGCTTCTTGGTACTAATGTTTTAAATTCCACTACTAGTGGAGCAGAACAATCCTTCAGTGCCAACAGCACAGCTATGGATAGCAATGTTGGCGTAATGAATATTTTTAGTACAAACAATACTGATTTTTATGGTTGGATGCTAAAACGCGCCACAGGCTGTTTTGATGTGGTTGCCTATAGCGGTTCGGGTAATTTTCCTCAGAATGTAACGCATAATCTAACCGTAACGCCTGAAATGATGATTTTAAAATATAGAGACGGTTCATCAAATTGGTATGTTTATCATTCTGCGCTTGGCAATACAAAAATTTGTCAGTTAGACAACGACACAGCCTCAAGCACATCGGGTAGTTCTTGGAATAATACATCACCTACAGCAACTCAATTTACAGTCGGCTCACTTCTTAATTATCCAGTTGCAGGAAAATACATAGCCTACCTCTTCGCCACACTAGCAGGAGTAAGCAAAGTATTTTCGGTGACAAAATCAAGCGGAAGCAATGCTGATGTAGACTGCGGTTTCTCGGCAGGTGCTAGATTCATTCTAATCAAGCGTACAGACTCTACTGGCGACTGGTACGTCTGGGACAGCGCGAGAGGTATTGTTGCAGGTAACGATCCTTATCTCTTATTAAACTCTACAGCCGCAGAAGTTACATCTACAGACTATATTGATCCTTTGTCTTCTGGCTTTACTATCGTAGACGGCGGTTTGGCTAATGGAGACTACATTGGACTTGCAATAGCATAAGGAAACTATTATGGAATATCGTATTCAATCAACTGGCGAAGTCAAAACTCAAGGCGAAGTCAGAAGAATGCACAGCAACACATCACTGCCACGAGTGTGGGACGCAGACGTTTGCGAGTTCTTAGGGATAGACCCTGTACTCGCAGCACCCAAACCGGAACCAAGCGCAGCCTACAAGCAAGTAGGTCGTAATGGCGCAGTTCAAGACGCTAACGGCAACTGGGTAGAGGCTTACATAGAAACAGATATGTTTGCAGACACCACAGAAGACGGTGTTACTACTACTAAAGCAGAGCATGAGGCGGCTTATCAGGCACAACTCGATGCAACTGCTGCGGCAAGCGTCAGAACACAGCGTGATGCTAAACTAGCCGAGACTGACTGGACGGGTATGTCTGATGTTACAATGACCGCTGAAATGGCTGCGTACAGACAAGCCCTGCGTGACATAACTACTCACGCAAACTTTCCCTACTTACAAGATTCTGATTGGCCGGAGACTCCATAATGAGCAAGTCACGAGACATAGCCGATAGCGCGGCAACGATTAACTACATTGATGGCCTTACGTCTGACGCTCAAGGTCAACTTGATGCCAAGGCTACTCTTGATGGCAGCCCTACATTCACAGGCACTGTAACAGCTACTGCGTTTAGTGGTGACGGCTCTGGTTTAACTGGTGTTGATTCTCTGCCAAGTCAGACAGGCAATGCAGGTGAGTTTCTTACTACAGATGGAACTAGCGCATCTTGGGCTGAAATATCTGCAAGCCCGACACTTGAAGCTACAGCGTCAGGCGCATTAGCCAATGGCGATATGGTAATTATTAATGCCAATGGAACTGTTAGCGTGGTTACTCAGAGTCTTGGGCCATCTGTAATTGGCTCGCCAACTGTTTATAACTCTTCAGGGACTACTAGATATAATAACATTGCTTATGACAGCAATGCTCAAAAAGTCGTTATAGCATATAGAAATGATGGAAATTCAAACTACGGCACAGCAATTGTTGGCACTGTTAGTGGAACATCTATAACTTTTGGAACTCCGGTTGTCTTTAATTCGGCAACAACAAATATGGCTAGTGACAGCATTGTTTTTGACAGCAGCAACAATAAAGTAGTTATTGGGTTTAGGGATGATGGGAATAGCTTATACGGAACAGCAATAGTAGGAACAGTAAGTGGCACATCAATTAGTTTTGGGAGTGAAAGTATTTTTCTTAATGCCCAAGCCGAAGATATAGCAATGGCTTTTGATAGTAATAGCAACAAAGTAGTTATATTTTATCGTTATGTTGGTTTAAGTAACACAGGATACGCCTCAGTAGGGACTGTTAGTGGCACATCAATTAGTTTTGGAAGTAGAGTTGAGTTTAATAACGGCGAAACTCTCGAAACAACTTCAGTTTTTGACAGCAGCAACAATAAAGTAGTTATATTTTATCGAGATAACGGCAACTCAGAATACGGAACTGCTAGAGTGGGGACAGTAAGCGGAACATCCATTAGTTTCGGGTCAGAGGTTGTTTTTAATACCGGAACATCGAATATGATGAGTGCGGCATTTGATTCGAATAGCAACAAAATTGCACTTGCATATAATGACGAACCGGATTCATATAAAGGTAAATGTATTATTGGAACAGTAAGTGGCACATCAATTAGTTTTGGCAGTCCGGTCGTGTTTGAGTCATTAAACGCATATTTTTATAATGCAGTCACATTTGATAGTGTTTACAACAAAATTGTTGTTGCTTGGATGCAGAATAATGGAGGAACTTATACAAGCAAAGTAGCCGTAGGAACAATAAGCGGAACATCTATTAGCTTTGATACTCCTGTTACTTTCTTAAGCGGATATTCTCAGAATGCAACAATAACATATGACTCTAACAGTGAATCAGCAGTAATAGTTTATTTGGATAATTCTAATAGCGGCTATGGAACTGCATCTGTTTTTCAGCCTGTAACAGCCTCTACAAATTTAACTAGCGAAAACTTTATTGGAGTTGCTGATGCAGCATACTCTGACGGTGCAACGGCTAAAATTCAATTAGTAGGTTCTGTAGATGACGCTCAGTCAGGTTTAACGGCAGGTCAAACTTATTATGTGCAGGGAGATAATACTCTAAGCGAAACTCCCGCAAATCCATCGGTGATTGCCGGAACAGCCGTATCAGCCACAAAACTCATTGTCAAAGGATAAATTATGAAGACTATTATAGATTTAGATAACTGTTCAAAATATTTGTTTGCGGACGACAAAGCCGTTGTAATCAAAGCCGACTGCATTGAGATAGGAAATCCTATTGAGTTTATTATTAGTGACTTAAAATCAAGCAACGCTACTCTTATTGAAGGCGTAACTGAGCCAGACGATTGGTATGGCTGCAAGTATAACTGTGCCGCTGATGGCACTTGGTCTTTAGTCGAAGGTTGGGTAGACCCGCGCATAGAAGAAGATGCTGCTTAGGGCAAGAGTATGAAAAGTGGTCCATGTGTTTGTGTTGATTTTAATTATTGGAGGAGACCAAGAGTCTGAAACGTGTGATCAGGCGATGTGCTTTTACGACTTAAACCGCTGTAATTATTTTGCAAACAGACTGCAAAGACGTACAACACCTAGCACATCTAGTCCGATCTCAGCTTACTGTAAGCCGATTTTAGTAGACCCAAAGCAAGATGGGATAAGGATTTACTGATGGCAGCAGAGATTATAGCGGCAGTACAGATGTGCTCTTCGGCCTACCGTTTTATGAAGACGGCGGTAAACGAGGGCAAAGAATTGGGTGACATGACCAGAGCTTTGAGTAAGTTCTGGGATGCGCGGGAAGAGGTCAGTGTACTCGAACAAAAGGCCACTAACCCGAGCAAAATAGAAAAATTGTTTGGTGGTAAGTCAGTTGAAAGTCAGGCTCTTGAGATAACACTCCAAAAGAAAAAGGCTCAACAACTCGAAAGAGACCTTAAAGACCTTTTCTACTGGTCGGGCCATGCAAACCTTTGGCACGATATGCTCAAGGAAAGAACAAAGATACGGAATATGAGAATCGCTGAAGCTAAAGCTAAAGCAGAGACTAGAGCGGCAATGATCGATATTGTGGCGATTGTAGGCACTTTTTCAGTTCTTTTTGTCGCAGCGATGTTTATTATTAATCTGGTAATAAAATGATTGAATTTCAAACAGGGTTTAACGTGTTTCTGGCAATCGTAAGTTTTGGCGGCGGCTGGTTAGTCAATCGGGTCTTCGTACTGTTAGACCGCATAGATGCCGACATGAAGCAGATACCTGAGAAATATGTTGCCAAGGATGACTATCGTGAGGACATCCGCGAAGTGAAAGAGATGCTCGGAGCGATATTTAAAAGACTTGAGAATAAGGCTGACAAATGAAACTTGATCCTGTCCTTTTAAAGATTGCGTGTTCTTGGTCTATTAAGGCTTACAATGACAAGAATAAAGACGCGATCAAAATAGAAAACAGGATTACAGGAGCCACGGCTTTTGTAATCAAGCGCAAGACCATTGATATCATTGCGTTCCGTGGTACAGAGAAAAAGCTAAACGATATTCTCACAGACCTGACTGCCATCCCAGTTCCGTATGCTGGCAGGATGTGCCACGCAGGTTTCGCTCTACAACACGCTTCTATCTGGAAAGAGATCAAGAAGCACATTGACCCAAAGAAGCGCACATTATTTACGGGACATTCACTCGCTGGGGCTCTCGCCGAGACTTCCTGTGCAAAATTAAGCGGTAAGCACGACAATCTGAATTTGATTACCTTCGGTAAGCCGAACGTGTTTTTCAAAGGCTTTAAGCGACCTATGAAGTTAGATACGCAAATTTCTTGTGTTAACGGCAGCGATGCTGTGGCTAGAATTCCTCGTCTCTGCTACGGCCCTAGCAAGTCCCAAGATATGCTGTACTTCTCAAATGGCGGCGTGGACTATATCAACCCCTCTTCATACCTTCGCAAGAAGGATCGGGGTATAAAAGACCGCATCTCAGACCACTTTATGGACGGGTATAAAGCCCGCTTAGTTAAGTTTTTGGAGGACCAGAAAAATGGCAAGACTGGCGTTGATATTTAGTATGGCTTTACTCGTGTCTTCGTGTACTACGGTTGAGCAGGTCAAAGCAAACAAAGAAATTTACTGCTCTCAATTCTACAAAGGCATGAGAGCCGTAGGACGAGGCGCACTGTCTGCCACTACGGGCGTAGTCGTACCGGATGTTTGTGACACGATTGACGCTATTGTCGAAGAAGAAAACTCTGACGCATGATTAAAATTGGTAAGCTACTTAAGTCCCTAGCACCCACTGTTGCTGAAGCTGCGGGCGGCCCCCTCGCCGGAATGGCGGTCAAAATGGTGGCGTCCAAGATGGGTGTGCCGGAAGCAAGTGCCGAGAAAATAGAAGAAATTTTAGAGACACAGCCTGAAAAAGCTGTATTGGTAAGAGAAGCTGATCAAGACTTCAAGACCAAAATTAGAGAGATGGAAATCGACTTAGAGTCTTTTAAGACAGAAGTTGACGACAGGAAGGATGCACGAAAAACCTTTGGCGATGATCCTACCCCTAAGATATTTGCCATGCTGGCGTTAATTGGGTTTTTAGGCTACGTGTTTATGGTTACCATACAGCCCCCCGATGCCAATGACGACGGCGTAGTTAACTTGATTCTGGGCTACTTAGGTGGTCTTGTTTCTGGCATATCCGCTTTCTTCTTCGGTGGCAGCAATGGAAAGAAGTAAGATGGAAAAACTATTAGAAATGCTTAAGCGCCATGAAGGCGTACGGTCTAAGGTGTACCTGTGTTCTGCCGGTTACGAAACTATTGGTGTGGGGCGAAATATCTCAGAATCTGGGATTGGGCTGTCTGACGAAGAAGTTGACATGCTACTAGAAAACGACATTGCCAGAGTAATCAAAGAGTTGGCCTCAGAATATCCGTGGTTCAACGATCTTGATGATGTCAGAAAAGATGCTATGATTGACATCAGTTTTAACCTCGGAGCTACGCGTTTGCGTGGTTTTCGACGCGCATTGGCTGCGATGGAAGCAGCTAACTACAAAGAAGCCAGCACCGAATTCTTAGACAGTAAATGGGCCAAGCAAGTGGGTGGCCGTGCTTTGGAGCTAGCAGATATGATCGCCAGTGGCGAATATGTCTAATCCATATATATTTACCGCTACTGTCTCTAAAATTGTAGACGGAGATACGATGTATGTTACTGACATCAATTTGGGTTTTGGCATCGTGCATCGCGGTGATAATGGTCGTGGCATTTGCTTGCGTCTTAATGGAATCGATACCCCGGAATCTCGCACTAGAGATTTGGAAGAAAAGCGTTATGGACTCGCAGCCAAAGCGTTTGTCAAGGCGTTCGCGCCAGTAGGCACTGAAATTGTTTTAAGGACTTACGAGAAAGGTAAGTACGGCAGATGGTTGGCTGACATCAAAGTAGGTAATAAGTGGCTCTGCAGAGAGTTGATTAAGCACCATCATGCGGTTGCTTATTACGGTCAAAACAAATCAGAGATACAAAAAGCCCATTTAGCAAATAGGCTTAAAGTATGTTCCACGTGAAACTACTCAGCAGGCAAATAGTTAAAAATTAAATCACTGTCACACTCAATAGTCACCCTGGCGGTATCTGTAGCCACGTAGTAAGTTATTGTAGGCATTTCAGCAATGTGGCAGTCAATGTTATCGACTTTGATAATAATTGGCGTAGGCGGCTCCACAGGAGCTTCTTCTGTAGCGAAAATCGATCCGAGGATATACGAAAGTATGCCAATAGCCATAATCGCCATGATTGAATAGTGAATTTTTGTCATAGTTAATCTCTTTCGCCTTTCAGTGGTTTAATCGTAAAAAACTCTTGATGATCTGGGTTTTTTGCTCGAAACATTCGGGCGTAGTAGGCTATAAAGTTATTAGATATCTTAAAATCATCGCCGCTTGTTTTAATGGCGTAATCCCATCGCATCTTGTTGATTACTAGCCATGCTGATGACTTCTTCACACCTGATTTAATCAACTCATGCGTCTGCTCTTGGAATTCTAACCAGATGTGTGGGTTTTTCTTATGCCAGTCCCACCACTTTTGTTTAATGTCATCAGTAGCGGGGGCTGAAAATTTATTCTTATAAATGCTCATCGTTTCCCCTAAAATGGAATATCGTCATCAAAATTATCAATAGGTGGGGTGGCTGATCGGTGACCAGCCTCTGGTTGATCGCCCCCTCGACCACGGGGAGTGTTAACGCCAGATTCGCCTTTGTGCATATCTAAATTATTGACAATGACTACGGGCTTGGAGTGCTTAACCCCATCCTTTTCCCATGTCTCCAAAACAAACTCTCCCTGCACAGTTACAGGCTTGCCTTTGAGAAGGTACTGAGCCAGCTTGTCAGCTCGATCACCCAACAGCTTGCATTCTACCCAACTTACCTTCTCATATTGGCCGTAGCCCTGTTTAACGGGCAGAGGGAAGCTGCCTACACTCTTGCCGTTGGGCGTAACCCTTAAATCCAAATCCTTGCCTAGATTACCGCTAAAAATACATATATTCATATTTTACAATCCACTTAAAATTAATAGAAATATTCCAGTTAAAATCACAAGTGATCCTACGCCATACAAAAACTCGCTCATCTTCTCGCTAATCCTCATTTGCTTTCACCGTAGTAGGCTGCTCTGAAATCCGATGACTTCATTACCTCCCTGTCTTTGGTGGGAAAAGACCCGCCTTTCGATGGTGCGACCCACAGAGCCTCTTGAACGTGTTTTGGCAGCGTAAACCATTCCTCTGCTGCAGACGATAAGTCACCATCTGCAATGCCAGTAAGAATTGCGTCAATAGAGCTTGAATAGTCTTTTTGGTAGTCAATAATAGCCGAATTGCCATCGTCATCATCAGTCGGCACTCCGGCGGCTGCTTGCAAACTCAGCCGACGACAATAGGTTATTCCCGCTGCATAGCCGTGAGCGTCCTGCTTGCAAGGAATTAAAAATTCTGACTCCAGCCATTCGCCAGAGCTGTGCATGATCCGTGTAGCAACTCCTACGCACCCGTCCTGAGATACTGGCAACTGGACAAAGCTCAAGCCGTTATCAGCAAATGGCTTTCTGACAGCAGCTATGACCGATGTGAGGTCTGCATACTTGGACTTAAAGAATGGGTTCTCAGAGTCCTTAATTGCAGAACCCATTTGACTTTGCGCCTTTGAAAGAGCTGTTGCTAGCTCAGAAATTGATTCAGATTGACTAATCATTTAGTAGGTTCCCCTGCTCGGCGTACAGGCCGGTCATATAGATGTTGAAAAATTCTTC
>Ga0208544_10001720_pt1 | contig 14811 bp, 12 predicted proteins | sample DEB08_DNA_9_FD_184526 | JGI IMG/M metagenome (GOLD analysis project Ga0208544, IMG submission 184526) | Aqueous microbial communities from the Delaware River and Bay under freshwater to marine salinity gradient to study organic matter... | ecosystem: Environmental > Aquatic > Marine > Coastal ... | reverse complement strand
TCAAGCAACGGCTTGCATCCCTACGTGACAGTGTCCCCCAGATTTCAGACATTCGCGGTCCAGGTTTCATGAACGCGGTGGAATTCAAACGCGTGTCTGATGGCACCCCAAATGCTGAGTTCGCAAAGCATGTAAAGGATCTTGCGTTTGAGCGGGGGCTGATCCTGCTGACTTGCGGTGTCTATGGCAATGTCATTCGCTTTTTGTCGCCGATAACGGTTCAGGACGACGTCTTTGGCGAAGGGTTGGACATTCTGGAGGCTTGTTTGCTGGAAGCCGGGGCAAAGCTGGGCTGACCGGATCATTGAACGTCTGAACGATAGGGGAGACGTAAAACCATGTGCGACGGATCAAATTCCGGCACGGCCACACCCACGGTCCTGATTGATAATAAACGCACCCGCGTGACCGAATGGCGGTTTGCGGCGCGCGGGGACAACACGGGCTGGCATCGCCATGACTATGATTATGTCGTGGTGCCGGTTCAGGACGGCATTTTGGAAATCACCGACAATCACGGTAACCTGACCAAAGCGGAGCTGAAAACGGGCGTGCCGTATTACCGCGATCTGGGTGTGGAACATGATGTTGCAAATGGAAACGACTTTGAATTCGCATTCATCGAGTTGGAATTTCTGGAGGATACCACGGGGTAAAACCGCATAAATCGGGTATCTGCGATCCAAAAGTTTATGCGCATTTCACCAAGTATTCGGCTGGCGTCCGGATAATACTGCAGTCTGGGCGGCCTTCGATCCAATCGGGATATGCCCAAAATGGGGGAAATATGTACTTTTCGACGGCTCAATGTGATGAGACCAACAAGAATGAACTTTGGGCCCGGACCCTGTCCGAGACCTATTTTCCGTTGTCCGCTGAATGCCATAATGAAGCCGAGTTCGAAGGCACGCTAAACTCGTGGTCTCTGGGCATTCTTGGCCTGTCGGAGATGGAATGTGACGGGGTTCTATACCACCGCAGGCGCACCCATTTTGCCAATGAAAAAGACAGCAGCCTGCTGATCACCATTCCGCATAAAGGTGATGTGCATTTCAAACAATCCTCACGCGACACCAAATGCGCGCCCGGTGGTTTTCTGGTTGAACGGGGCGATATGCCCTATGAATTCTGGCATGGCAAACGCAACAAGCTTTGGGTGCTTAAGGTGCCAACCCCAAGTGTGCGCTCGCGGTTGGGTGCCACAGATCGGCTGGGTGCGCTGACCTTTGATGCGACCGAAGGGGTGGGGTCGTTCTTTGTGGGTGCCGTGCGCAATACGATCCAATGTGTCGACCAAATCAACGATGTGGCCCGCGATGTGGCGGGTCAGCAACTGCTTGATCTGCTTTGTCTGGCAATGCGCAGCGACGATCGCATTCTTGACAGCGCGTCGTCGACCATCCGCGCAGCGCATTTACAACGGGCAGAGCAGTTCATCCGCGACAACCTTGCCAACCCGAACCTCAATTCGCAGTTGGTCGCGGAATCCTGCGGTATCTCTTTGCGTTACCTTCAAAGGCTGTTCGCCGAGAACGATCATTCCATCGTCGGCTATATCCGTGACAAGCGGCTGACGCGCTGCGACGAGGCGCTGAAGATGGTGAACGACACAGCAACTGTGGCAAATATCGCCTACAAATGGGGCTTTTACGACCAGGCCCAATTCTGCAAACACTACCGAAACCGATTTGGCTGCACGCCAACGGACACCCGCAAGATGAGCCGTTTAGAAGCGACGAAGGCAGTCTAAACCCCGCCGCTAAAAAGCAAAATTAGAACTGCTGAAATTGACCCTCTGTGGAGCCATGGCTTTGCTGTGTTCAAAAGTGGGGTCCAGATGAAACCAAGACGGGAAGAGATAATGACAAAAACAAGGGTCGCAGTCGATGTGGGCGGGACGTTTACTGACGTCTGCATTATGGACGAAGATACGGGTCAAATCCGTATAGAAAAAACGCCGTCAACGCCGGACGACCCGATGCGGGCCATCATGACCGGTGTGTCCGATGCAAAGGTCGATCTGTCCCAGGTCTCCATGTTTTCGCATGGCACCACGGTTGCCACAAACGCCCTGATCACCCGCAAACTGCCACGCACGGCGATGGTCTGCACCGAAGGGTTCCGCGACGTGGTCGAAATCCGACGTTCCAATAAAGAAGACCTGTGGGACACGTATAAAGACGTCGCCAAACCCTATATCCCGCGCCGTGATCGTCTTACGGTTAAGGGCCGCATTGATGCGGCGGGCAAGGTGATTGAGGCGTTAGATGAGGACGAGGCGCGCCGCGTTGCTGAAATACTCAAGCGGCGCGACGTCAAAGCCATCGCTGTCTGTTTTATCAATTCTTATGTAAACGGCACGCATGAAAAGCGGATGAAAGAGATTTTGCAAGAGGTCTTGCCTGATGTGCATGTCTCGATTTCGTCTCAGATCATGCCAGAAATTTTTGAGCACGAGCGGTTTTCTACAACAATGGTGAACGCGGCCGTGTCGCCTGTGGTGGTCGATTACGTCTCGCGCCTTAACGACAAATTGGCGGACGGCGGATACGCCCGTGACCTGCTGTTGCTGCATTCAGGCGGTGGGGTGATGACCCCGGCCAGCGTCAAGGATTTCGCCGCACGTCTAGCTGGATCAGGCATTGCCGCAGGTGCCATCGCCAGCCGTTTCATCGGCAATCTGTGCGGCTATGAGAACTCCATCGGTTTTGACATGGGGGGCACCAGCACGGATGTGTCGCTGGCCTACCAAGGTGAATCGACGGTCACCAAAGACTGGTACATCGAATACGGCTACCCGATCCGGTTCCCCAGCATTGAGGTGCTGACCATCGGCGCTGGTGGCGGTTCTCTTGCGTGGAAAGACGAAGGCGGTAGCCTGCGTAACGGGCCTCAATCGGCGGGCGCTATGCCGGGACCGGCGTGCTATTCCAACGGCAACGAAGTGGCCACCAACAGTGACGCCAATGTGGTGCTGGGTCGTTTGGGCACCAGCCTTGCAGGCGGCGACATCACGCTTGACCCCAAATTGGCAGAACAGGCGGTGCGCGAAACTGTGGCCGACCCGTTTGGCATGGAATTGCATGAAGCGGCCGAAGCGATCATCGACGTGGCCAACGCGAATATGGCCAATGCGGTGCGCTTGTTGTCGATCACGCGGGGCTATGACCCACGTGATTTCGCGCTGGTGGCCTTTGGGGGGGCAGGGGCGCTTCATGGTGCTGCGGTTGCCAAAGAACTGTCGATCCCAGTTGTCATCATCCCACCAAACCCCGGCGTGACCTCTGCGATGGGCTGTTTGCTGGTGGATATCCAGCATGACTTCTCTGACAGTTTTATGACTGAAGCGGCAACGACGAAACCGGAAGATCTGGAAACGGCCTTCGCCAAGATCGAAGCCGAAGCGGTCGAACGCCTGCGCCATGAAGGTGTTGCCGTTGAGGATACCGTACTTCAGCGTACGGTAGAAATGATGTATCAAGGACAGTGGCGTTCGCTTGCCGTATCTGCCCCTGCTAAAGTCACAAGCACCAGTGATCTGGTCGATGGGTTCCACAATCAGCATGAACGGGAATATAATTTCCGCCGCGAGGACGCACCCGTCAGTATCTTCCGCGTCGGCGTCAAGGCAACGGGTGTGGTGCCCAAGGCAGAACTGCCCTCTTACAAGGTGGTCAAGAACACGCCAAAGGCAATCGGCCAACGTGATGTCTGGTTCAAAGCAGAGCGTTGCGAAACGGACGTCTACGACCGCGCCAGCTTTACTGCAGGTGCGGAATTCAGTGGCCCTGCAATTGTTGAACAGGTGGATTCAACCGTTGTCGTGCCGCCAAACACCAAGGCGACCGTTGATCAATACATGAACATTCTTATCAAGGTGGAGGATTGAGCCATGAATAGCATCGTAAAACAGGAGTTGGACCCGGTCACCTTTGAGGTTCTCAAGAATTCATTCATCACATCCGTAGACCAGATGGCCGAACAGATGCTGCGGACATGCTATTCTTTCGTGATCTACAACCGTGACTTTTCAAACGGTTTGCATGACGCGGATGGAAATTGCGTGGCCCAAGGCAACGCCGATATCGCGGTGCACGTGGGCACATTGCACTACACTTGCAAGGATGTGATCCGCGCCTTCGAGGGCGATATGTACCCCGGCGATGTTTATGCAATCAACGACCCTTACGCGGGCGGCACCCACTTTAGCGATGTCCGCCTTGTCCGTCCGATCTTTGACGAAGAAGTGCTGATAGGGTTTTCACAGTCCAATGGCCACTGGTCCGATCTGGGCGGCTCTGTGCCGGGATCGTTCAACGTGGCCGCGAAAGAAATGTTTGGCGAAGCGGTGCGGATCACGCCAATCCGGTTGTGGCACAAGGGTAAGTTCTGTGCCGATGTGGCCAATATGCTCGCGGCCAACACCCGCGATCCGGCATCCATCATCGGTGATATTCATTCGCAGGCGCAAGCAACGCAGGTGGCAGAACGTGAGTTGCGGCGACTGGTTGGCAAGTATGGCCGCAATCAAGTCACCCAAGGCATGAACGAGGTGCAGGACTACGTCGAGCGCTCCGTACGCCAGCGTATTCTCGATCTGCCTAATGGCACATGGGAGGCGGTGGATTACATCGACCGTGATCCCGGAGCGGGCGAAGGGATGATCCCGATCCACATCAAGATGACAATCAAGGGCGATCAGATCACCTATGACTTTGAGGGCAGCCACCCGACGATTGCATCGATCTACAATTCAGGGCATGGCGCGACCTTCTCGGCTGTTGTTGCAGGGATGAAGACTTTCTTCCCAGACCTGCCAATGAACAGTGGCTTCTACCGGATGGTCGAGATCAAGACACCCAAAGACAGCGTGGTCAGTGCAGAATGGCCCATCGCTGTCACCGGTTTCCTGATGCCCTTTGAAAAGATCATGAACGCGATCTTTGAGATGTGGTCAAAGATCATGCCAGAACGCGCCATCGCTTGTGCCTTCAACCTTGAGTATCTGCTGGCGGGCGGCAACGACCTGCGCAAACCGGAAAAACCGATCTATATGTTTTATGAATGGTTGCCCGGCGGCTGGGGTGGGCGCAACGGCAAGGATGGCAGCGATGTTACGACCGCCTGTTTTGGCACGGGTCTGATGTCTCAACCCTCTGAAGGTAACGAACGGGTCAACCCGACGCGGGCGGATGAGTTCCAGATCCTGCAGGACAGCCCCGGCCCCGGTAAATGGCGCGGTGGCGCGGGCGTGATCAAGGCGTCAACGCTGCTTGAGGCTGACAACACCGTTATGTCCTACATCTGTGACCGTGAACGGGCGGTTGTCTGGGGCATTGAGGGGGGGTTGCCCTCAATGCCGCACGGTCTGAACATTGTGCATGCCGAGACGGGGGAGGAGAAATGGCTGGGTTCCGTGTTTTCCAATTATCCGATCAAGAGCGGGGACAAGTTCACCCGCCCCACTGCGGGCGGTGGCGGATATGGGGACCCGATGGACCGTGATCCAGAGCATGTGAAGGAAGACGTGATCGACGAATATGTTTCCGTCGAACGGGCGGAAACGGACTATGGCGTTGTAGTCAAAGTGGTCGACAAAGACATGTTGGAATATGAGATCGACACAGAGGCGACCGCCAAAGCGCGTGCACATATCCGTGCCAATCGTGTGAAATGGGCGCGCATGGACCCAATCGAAGTGTCGCAGATGTATGTTGATGGCAAGATCAACTCAATGGATGCGGTACGCAGATATGCGGTGATCCTTGACTGGGGCACGGGAGAGTTGATGTCGAACTCCACACGCCAGTTCCGCGATAGCTTTGAAGGGCGCTCTGTCGCGCATTGGAGCTGAACATCACTGAAGTAATCCACAGATATCAAGAACCCCTCAGCGCAATCGGCTGGGCAAGCCGCTCATCGTCCGTTCTGCTTATCGCAGCCCGGAGCACAACCGTGCCGTTGGTGGGGCGACGTGGTCAAAGCACATGAACGGCGCGGCGTTTGATATTGCCATGGAGAACCATGATCCCGTCGCGTTCGAGGCGGCGGCACGCGCTGCCGGCTTCCTGGGTTTCGGGTTCTATCCGCGCTCGGGTTTCATGCATGTCGATCTTGGCCCCACCCGCGAGTGGGGTGAGCGGTTCCCGGTCCGGTCGACGGCCGTCGCCGAGGACACGCCGCCTGCGCGCGAGGTGCTGGCACAGAGCCGTACCATGAAAGGTGGCGGTGCGGCCGGGGTGGCGACGCTCGGTGCTGCAGGCGTCGAAGTCGCACAGAACGTGCTTGCCGAAACCCAATCAGCCGTCCTGCCGCTGGTGCCATACCTCGACACGCTGCGCTGGGTGTTCATCGCTGTAGCGCTCATGGGCATTGCTGTCACGATCTACGCCCGGCTCGACGATTGGAAACGGGGGCAGCGATGATCTCGACCTTTCTCGGTGGGATTATCGCCAGCCCATTGATGCGGACCGCCCTGCGCTACGGGACCATCGCCCTCGCCATCGTTCTGTTCCTGCTGTCGATCTGCCGCTCCGGCGAGCGCTTCGGGCGGATCGCTGAGCAACTCGAAGACACGGAGAAGGCCAATGCAATCCAACGCAGGATGCTGGAGGCGGCGGCTCGCAGTCAGCGGTTGCGGACTGCGAAGGCTGCAAGCGCCACCCACTGTGCGGACCCATCTTTCGTCAACTGATGTTATTGCGACTTGAGGTCCCCCCGCGTTCGAATTGTAAACCTGATCTGCCTACGAGTAAGTATCAGCCGCATTTTCGACTGGCATCTTTTGCCAAGTACTTTCAATTATAGCAGTTGTTATCGCGTGCCGATTGATGACAATCTATCAGGATAATCTGGTGGGAACGTCCAGATGGCTTTTCCTCCCTCGCGGATCAACCCGCGTTCCTGCGCTCGGTAAGGTGTGAGAAGCGTAATAAAGATGTCGCTACTGGCCCAAGGTGATGTCCGAAAAAAGGAGTGACCGTTCCCTACTGAAGATTCTTCGGCATCTGTAACATCGATAATTTCAAGTTTGTCCAGCGCTACTAGAGCTTCTTCAAGTTCCGGCCAGACATCACCTTTTTCTGACCAGCTTTGTCCAAGCCTGTCTCGGCCGAAAAACAAGCTAGACATGCCTAGAGCCGCATCTGTCCCGGACGTGTAGATCGAAAGCTGGTCGACTGCTTTGAGAATGCCATCCGCCAGTGCATGCCCCACAAAACTTCGATCCAAATCGCTACTGATTAGGATGACATCACCAAGGCGTGGGCCACCACCTGAACGATTGAGGAGGGCGATCTGGTAGGTTACCTCAAAAGCTAACCGGGAGCCTGCGCTATATCCGATGATATTGATCCGATCGGCTTCAGTGTTCGCTGAAAGGAATTCGATGAGCGACCGGAGGTTTCGCCGCGTCGCCGTAGCCGAGAGTGTCCGATCTTCTGTGTATGAGTAATTTGGCCCATGCTTCACCAACGAAGGAGCATGACGACAATGACGATTTCCAAGGAACTTTTAGACGAGCTGCTTAACGGCGTTAAGAACGCGGATGATTTGCTGGGCGATCAGGGCTTGATGAAGGAGCTCAAGGTTCGCCTGATGGAGCGGATGTTGGGCGCGGAACTGACCGAACATCTCGGCTATGAGTCGGACACCCAACCCGCGAGCCAGCAGAGTAACCGTCGCAATGGCACGTCGCGCAAGACGCTGAAGGGCAATGATGGGGCGCTGCCGATTGATGTCCCCCGCGACCGTGAGGGCAGTTTTGAGCCTGAGTTGATCAAGAAGGGACAGACCCGCATTGACGGCATGGATGACAAGATCATTCATTGCCCGGCAGGCGATTGCAAAGCAATCTGCCGAGAGGGGGCCTCTATGCAGCCGGATTATCGACCCGCGACATCCGGGCCCACCTTGAGGAGGTCTACGGCCTGAAGGTGTCAGCCGATCTTATCAGCCGTGTCACGGATGCCGTTCTGGAGGAGGTGTCGGACTGGCAAAACCGCGCCTTGGAACCGATGTATCCGATCGTTTTTCTTGATGCGCTTCGGGTCAAAATCCGCGACGCCGAAAGCCGTCAGGTCAAAAACAAGGCCGTTTATGTGGCCCTGGGGGTCACTCCTGAGGGCGAACGTGAGGTTCTGGGGCTATGGGTTGCCAACAACGAAGGGGCCAAATTCTGGCTCTCTGTGATGAACAACCTGCGCAATCGCGGAGTTGAGGACATCCTCATCGCTGTGGTTGACGGCCTCAAGGGCTTCCCTGACGCCATCAATGCAGCCTTCCCTGATACGACCGTCCAGACCTGCATCGTGCACCTTGTGCGCCATTCCCTGAACTTCTGTGGTTGGAAAGACCGCAAGAATGTCGCCAAAGATCTGAAGCGGGTTTATCAGGCCACGGATGATGTCGAGGCCGAGAAGGCACTGGCTGATTTCGAGGCGGAATGGGGCCAGAAATACCCCTCAATCGCCCCAAGCTGGCGGCGCGCATGGCAGGAGGTCATACCGTTCTTCGCCTTCCCGCCAGCGGTGCGCAAAATCATCTACACTACCAACGCCATCGAAAGCCTAAACCGCGTCATCCGCAAAACTACCAAAACACGCGGCAGCTTTCCGACAGATGACGCCGCGACAAAGCTGATTTACCTAGCGATACGCAGCTTCGAGAAGACTGGCAGGGCCGTCAGAGAATGGGTTGCCGCACGGAACCAGTTCGCTATCCTATACCCAGAACGGTTCAACATATGACCCGTTTCAACTGCATGGGCTGAGCCTCATACACAGAGTTTCGGATACTCCCCCGTAGCCGTCTCCTGGTCTTTGAAATAAGCAAGCCGATTTGGCGTTGCGGCCCAATTGTATGCTACAAAAGCACCCTGATACCCCAGAAAATGTTCCAATTCTCTCGCGACAAGCGTCGAGTATTCAAAATCAACATTATAGCCGTGAACATAGATATGAATGTCTTTGTTGCTCGAAAGTGCGAGTTGTCTGTCGATCTGCCGGGCAAACTCTCTACCAGCTTTTTCCATCGCGGCTGCGCTAGGCGCGTCAGGGTACAACTGTGAAACGCTATATGGCAGAACACCAATTTCAGTTATTTTGTCCACATTGAGCAAATATTTCCGGTCACGATTTCCTCGCATGGTGATGTCTATAAACTGTTCCCAGTTCTGAACACTGGGGGAAAGTCTGACCGATGCGGTGCCCGCTCGGGAAAGTTGCCCACGGCGATTGCTGTAATAAGCCGGCTTGTCTCCCGGGCCGGCTTTTCCTCTGTCGGTCACATAGAAAAGTTTGGATTGTGCTTGCAGCTCTCCGTCGATCTTTGCGGGAAGTGGATTGAAAGTACTTTCCGCGTACACTGTCGGAGAAGGCATCAATTCAATTTCGTCGTAGATATTTTCACCACATCCGAAAAGCACCAGCACTGGCATCAATTTCAAAAGTCGATAAAGCCTCGCCGGATTAAGAAAAGACGAAGAGCTGAGACGTTTAAACTGACATTCCCCAAGTAGAACGTCCTCCCGCCCACCTTGCCGCTGTTCTGCGCTCCTATCAAGCCTCTTGGACCCATGGTGCCGTTGTTCGGGCATCTGACGCGCGAACTGAGCAGGATTGCCGGTCTCGGCGGCGAGGTTGATCCGGATATTGGTCTGATCGACCCCCGTATGGATAGACCGGTCGAGCCGCTTTTGTTCAGGTTTTATCATTGACGATGTTGTCATTCGGGAACCGGCGGTGCGCGCAGCCAATGTATAGCCTCAAGAATGCGATTAAACAAATCTCCGCTGACCGCAACTTCAGCAAGCTGGAAGGTGATGGCGCGGGCATGTCGGACGACCCTTGCGCCAGTTTTAATCAACCTCGTCTGCAGACTGGTCAGTGACCAATCAGCCACCTCTTCGGGTAGTGCGGCCCCTTGCAGGAAAACGCCAAGATTGTAGGCCAGTGCGTGAAGCTGAAGGCGGACCTCGTTCTGCGCCATGCCCTTGCAGGACAATCGCGTCCAGTTGATAGCTTGCTTGCCTTCTTTGATATGCTGCTCTGCCGTTCCGCGTTGGTTGTAGAACCGGATGATCCAGTCTGGTTCCATGGGTAGATTGGTGACAACAAAGCCGACACGAGGAAACAACTCGCCGGGGTGCCATTCCACCTTCGCGATGACCCGGCGGGGCTTGTCCCAGCATGCCGCCCGATACTCGAAGTCGCCGTAGATGCGCTTCACGCCTTTTGGCGGACGACCCACAGGGCGCTTGATCAGATGCGCAATCTTACCCTGAAGAAGGCGATTGGTCCGAAGGCGGATGGCGTAGAAGTAGCTTCCCGCTTCCAGAGTTTTGTATAGCTCCGGGATGGCGAACGCTGCATCCCCCCGGAAAAACCGCATCAGGTGACGATCCGCATATCGCGCGATGACGGGCTTCAGAACTTCTTCCCATCCATCTGCGCTGTGAACATTGCCGCGGCGAAGGGCGCAGCGTTCCAAATGACCAAACTGGTTGAAGACGAACAGCGGGTGATAGCACATGCAGCCGAAATGCCCGTTCCAAGCGGTGCCTTCTTGTGCGCCATGGGTGGGACTGACTGAACTGTCCATGTCGAGCGTGATCCACTTGGGCGGTTTGCGATTGTTAAACCGGTCGATCCAGTGTCCTGATAAATCCGCCAGCACAGTGCGATTGTCGGTTGCCGGTTTTGGAATCCGGCAGGCGCAGGGCGCGCTCGTGGAAGTCGATGTAATCCCATTTTAGCGTCATGATTTCACCTAGACGGCAGCCGGTCAGGATCAGCAGCCGGGCAGCCAGAATGGCGGATGGCAACTCGATGCGCTCGTTTTCCATCTCCCGCAGCACTTCGTCGATCCTGCGCAGCTCGGCGGCGCTGAGGAACCTCTCACGCTTCTCTTCGGGGTACTTCCGGATGTGCTTGCGCGGGTTCGACCCATCCGGCCGCAATCCCCACATCTCGGCCAGCACAAACATCTTGGAAACTACCTCGAGGCAGCGGTTTGCCTGATAGGGGATGTGCCGCAGATCGTGATGGAACTTGGCTACATCGGCGCGGGTGATTTCTGGCACAGCCAATCGGCCGAGTGCGGGCAAGATGAAGCGCCTGAGGTTGCCGCGATATTCTTTCGCAGTGCTGGCTTTCAGGCGCACCGCGATGTGTTCTTTGTCGAAGCGCTCCGCCAGATCGCTGACGGTGGCGGCGTTGCGCTTGGCGGCACGATCAGCTGCAGGATCTTCGCCGTTCTTGACGGCGGCGATGATCGTGATCGCCCGGGTGCGGGCCTGATCGCAGGTCAGCACAGTGCTGGGCCCGAGACTCATGCGTCGCGGTCGTCGCCCTGCGCGATACTGCACCACGAAGCTTTTGCGTCCGCTGGGCATCACGCGCAACCCGAAGCCGGGAATGCTCTCGTCCCAGATGAGGAACTCCGTCGCCTGCGGCTCAATAGCATCGACAGTGCGTTTGGTCAGTTTTGGCATAAGTGCTCCTGCGCAATGATGATGGCTGGCTCTTACAGTGGTCATCATTTGCGCACAGTCAACGAACACATTGAAATTGCGTAATAAAAGGAAAATCTGCGTAGCCGTTAAAGCAGCAAAACGGGACTCTGTCGGAATTCAAACCAGTATTAGAACCGAATCAGTGTTGGCGTTTCGTTCGTCACATACCGCTGTTAGTGTGGTTCGAAATGGATATGGGTTTCCAATGGCATCGAAGACCACCCTGAACGCAAAGAACCTCGAGATGCTTGGCGCTGCGCGTCTGGCTGAACTGCTGATCGAAATCAGTACCGGCTCTGCCGTGGCCAAGAGGCGGTTGCGCCTAGAGCTGGCGGGAGCGCAAAGCCCGAAAGAGGCGGGGCGCGAGGTGGCCAAGCGTCTGACCAGCATTGCGCGGGCGCGCAGCTTTGTGAACTGGAAGAACCGCAAGCCCCTCGTCACCGATCTGGAGAGCCAGCTTCGCGCGATCAAGGAGCAGATCGCCCCTGACGACCCGGCCGAGGGGTTGGCGCTGCTGTGGCGATTCATGCAGGTCGCAACCCCGCTGTTCGAGCGCTGCGATGACAGCAGCGGCATCGTCATCGGCGTGTTTCACGACGCCTGCGCATTGCTGGGTGAGATCGCCCTTGTCGCCGAGACGCCGCCGGAGGCGCTGGCCGATGCGACGGTCGAAGCCCTGCGTGATAATGGCTACGGCCAGTATGATGGGTTGATCGCAATCGTCACGCCCGCGCTGGGTGCCGAAGGGCTAGAGCTTCTCAAGCAGCGGATAGAGACGATGGCAGCGACGCCGGTTCCCGTGCCACCGAAAGGGGAATGGGAGGCGATGGGTTATGGCAGTGGTGGGACCACCTACGCGCATCAGATGGAAGAACGCTCCCGACAAAGCATGGTGGGGATGGCCCTGAAGGATATCGCCGACGCGATGGGCGACGTGGATGCCTTCATCGCCCAATACGATCCAAAGACGCGAAAGGTGCCAAAGATCGCCGCCGAAATCGCGGCGCGTTTGTTGGCGGCAGGCAGGGCAACGGATGCGTTGGGGTTTGTCGAGCGGGCGGAGATCACGGAAGGTTGCTGGATCCCCCGTGAATGGCAGGATGCCCGCCTGGCCGCGCTGGAGGGTCTGGGACGTGATGACGAGGCACAGGCCTTTCGTTGGGAATGCTTTGAACGGGACCTCTCGGTTGATCATCTGCGCGCCTATCTGAAACGGTTACCCGATTTCGAGGATATCGAGGCAGAAGAGCGCGCGATGGATCATGCAATGAAACACGCGAGCCTGTTCACAGCACTGCAGTTTTTTCTTGCGTGGCCGTCGATCTCGCACGCGGCAGACCTTCTCATCCAGCGCCACCTTGAAATCGATGGCGACCGCTATGAATACCTGGCACCTGCTGCTGAAACTCTATTGGAGCGTCACCCGCTGGCGGCCACGCTGGCCCTGCGCGCGATGATTGATTTCACGCTGACCAAGGCCAGATCGAAGCGCTACGGCTATGCGGCCGAGCATCTGGCCACGTGTGCCGAGCTTGCGGGGAGGATCGAAGATTTCGGCGAACTCGAAACACACGACGCCTATCTTGCGCAGTTGAAGAGTCAGCATGGCCGGAAATATGGGTTCTGGTCTCTGACCGAGGCCTGATGACAAAGCGCCTGGATCATCACGCTTCGGTTCTGCCGCAGCGTGATACCTCGCCAAAGGCAAATTGTGAATGACAAGTGTTCACTTTACGTTCTATTGTGGCGTAATTCCGGATTACGAACGAGCGCGTCATGGCCGATCAGATAGTCATCACCGAGAAGACCAGCCAGGCGAAAGACGTCCGCGCCGCCATTGGATCCCGCTACGGCATGGTTCTGCCCGCCGAGGGACACTTGTTTGACTTGCTCGAACCAGAGGATGTGGTGCCGGAATGGAAGCGTTGGTCCCCGGTTCTGCTGCGCCCCGAGGGACTTTACGGCACATGTCCGGCAAAAGGTGGAAACAAGGCGGCCAAGCTGAAAGCCATTCGTGAGGCGCTTCGCTCGGCCAAGCAGGTCTGGCTTGCCACCGATTGCGACCGGGAGGGGCAGCTCATCGGCCAGGAGATCCTCGAACATTACAAGTATCGAGGGCAGGTCATGCGGGTGCTGTTTACCGCTCAGGATGCCCAGACTATACGCCAGTCATTCGAACGGGCCAAACCCAATTCAGAATACGCCCGGCTCTACGCCGCCGCTGTTGCACGCCGCCAGGCCGATCAGATCTACAATCTGTCACTGACCCGCACCGCGACCGTCATCCTTGGCAAGGGTGCGCGGGGCGTCATTGGGGTCGGGCGTGTAAAAACGCCGACCCTGGCGATCGTCTGCAAACGCGAACTGGAAATCCGCAATTTCGTTCCTGTGACCTATTTCAAGATCGTCGCCACAGCTATGGTCGAGGGTGGTGAGTTCAAGATGCGACATGCCCCACAGGATCGAATTCTGAAACGTGAAGTTGCGGAGGCCGTGGTCTCGGCCGCCCGCAACTTCGAAGGGCCGCTCAGCGTGCGCGTCGAGGACAAGCGGCAACAGCCCCCCAAACTGCACGATCTGCCGTCACTCCAGAAACTCTGTGCCTCACGCTTCGGCTGGACCGCGGCAAAGACTCTGGAGATCGCTCAGGAGCTTTATGACGGTCAGGGAAAGAAGATTATCACCTATCCGAGAGCTGAAGTGCGCTACCTGCCCGAGACCCTGATCGGGGACGTGCCGCTGATCATTGCCGGACTGCGGGCGGGAAAATCGTTCAACACGATCCCCGTGCCAGCGGTGCCGGTTATCCGAAAGGGCAAGAGCGGTAGTTTTTATGACAAGGGGTTAGAGGGGGCAAGCCACCACGCAGTCATCCCCAACGTCAACACGATCGAGAGCTTGCGGGACGTCTGGCCGCGCCTTTCGAGAGACGAGAAAAAGCTGTTTGATGTGATCGCGCGGGCGTATCTGGCCACTGTAATGCCGGACTTCCGCTATTGCCAGACAACCGCGACGCTCGACGTGGGCGGCTTTCCGTTCAAGGCCTCTGGCCGCCAACACATCGATCTCGGTTGGCGGGCGGCGTTTCCGGAATGGCAACCTGCAGATGAAAAGAGTGACGATGCGCAGGTGCTTCCGCAGATACGAAACGGCGAGACCGCACGGTTACGGAACCCGGCCATTGAGGACAAGGAAACCCGGCCACCGCCGCGCTATAACGAAGGCACTTTGATCGATGCGATGCAGCAGGCGTGGCGTTTTGTCGATGATGAGGTTCTGCGCGACAGGCTCAAGGAAGC
>Ga0208544_10001718_pt1 | contig 14814 bp, 12 predicted proteins | sample DEB08_DNA_9_FD_184526 | JGI IMG/M metagenome (GOLD analysis project Ga0208544, IMG submission 184526) | Aqueous microbial communities from the Delaware River and Bay under freshwater to marine salinity gradient to study organic matter... | ecosystem: Environmental > Aquatic > Marine > Coastal ... | reverse complement strand
GGCTAGTGGCGTCACGGGTGGCCAGCCAGCCCTGATCGGTGCCGTCGCCAAAGCCGGTATTGCCGTAGGGGCCGACGGCTTATTCATCGAAACCCACCCGGAACCCGCCAAAGCCAAGAGCGACGGGGCCAATATGCTGCCGCTTGATCAATTGGAAGCGCTGCTGGAACGACTGGTAGCTATCCGGCAGGTAATTGTCTAGTCCAGGCAGCAGGGGTTAAAACAACCTATTTGTAGGACTTCGGTGCCAAACAAAGAAGATTGTTGGGCGAAAATTTGATTTTTTGCAAATAATATTGTACATTAAGGTCTAATTCTGTTATAAGGTGAGTTCGCATTCCTTAATGATTCAAAACTACTCATCATGAAAAGATCCCGTACCCTTCTCGTTGGCTTAGTACTGCTGGCAACAGCGGGCCTTTTCGCGCAGACTGTTGAAAAAACCTTCGTGCGTTCCTTCAATATTACTGGTGCACAAGACATTAAATTACAATTGGAAGGCGCTGTAGATATCCAGACCTGGGATCAGCCCAGCGCCCGGGTGCAAATGACCGTCGGGTTGGACAGCAACTCCGAATCCATGCTACGGTCTCTGGCCCAGGCGGGTCGGTACAACCTGCGGGGGCAGCTCGCCGAGGGCGCCTACACCATCAACGTACCCGGCCTTTCCCGGGAAGTGCTGGTCAATGGCCAATCCCTTAACGAAACGGTCAGCTACGTGGTTTACGTGCCCGATAACGTGCGCGTAATCATCGACAATACGGCCTCGGCAGCAAATTTTTAGCGCCTTTTTTCGGATGTAAGGGCTGGAACAAGGCTTGATCCGTAAATCAGTGGCTATTGCCGTAACAATCAATTGGCCAGGCGCGTTATAAGAGCGGTTCATTTCTCACCAGAGAAATGAACCGCTCACCTTTTAAACCAACTGCTGCATGCGCCGTTTCCCTTTACTTCACCTGGCCTGGCTCCTGGCGGGTATGTTTCTGACCCAAGCCGCGGTGTTTGCCCAAATTCACGACCAACTTCACTGGGTATTCCCCGTAGATTCCGTCGCAGAGGTTCGCCTGGATCTGGTCGATCCCTTCGAGGTGGCCAACTGGGAAGGAAACCAGGTGATGGTGACCTCCGAAATTACCGTTTACAATGCCTCCAAAGGGATCATGCGCTTCTTTATCGAAGAGAACAAACGCTACGACGTTGTTGCCGATACCCTCCAGCCACAACAGATCCTGAGACTGAAATCTTACCAATCGCGCCGCGCTCCCATCCAGTCGAAAGGCGAAACCTGCTACGAACAAATCCAGGTGAAGATTTTTCTGCCTACCAATTTTGCTCAGGTAGACGGGAAACTTTGGCGCAGAAAGGAGGAATAAAATATCCATCGTATCTTTGTCTCCGTTTCCGCTTTTTTCGGATCAATACCGAACAGCTATTATGATCAAGACACTAGAAATAAAATTGCGTCCGGCAGAAATGTCCGACGAAGCGCTCCTCAAAGAACGCGTAGCGCAGCAGCTGCGCCAACCCATTAGCCAACTGGACGCCGTACACGTGCTCCGGCGCAGCATTGATGCGCGGGGGCGTTCGCCTTTCTTTCGCGTGCAGGTGGCTGCTTACCTGGGCGAAGCTTACCAACCCGAACCCGCTATCCTCGACCAGTTCAAGCCCGTAGACGAAGCGCCTGCGGTGCTGATTGTCGGGGCTGGCCCGGCGGGCATGTTTGCGGCCCTGGAACTCATTGAGCTCGGCCTGAAGCCCATCATCCTGGAGCGCGGCAAAGACGTGCGCGCCCGCCGCCGCGACCTCCGGGCCATCCAGCAATTCGGCCAGGTAGATCCCCACTCGAACTACTGTTTTGGGGAGGGCGGCGCCGGCACCTATTCCGACGGTAAGCTCTACACCCGCTCCCACAAACGCGGCAATATTGAAAAGGCACTGCGGCTGCTGGTGGAACACGGCGCCGCTGGCGATATCCTGGTGGATGCGCATCCCCATATCGGTTCCAATAAGCTGCCCAATATTGTGGCCAATATTCGGGAAACCATTCTGCGCTACGGCGGAGAGGTTCATTTTGAGCACCACGTGACCGACTTCATCATGGAGGGCGGCGCCATGAAGGGCGTGGTGGTGAACGACACCCTGGAACTGCCTGCCCAGGCGGTGATTTTGGCTACCGGGCATTCGGCCCGTGATATTTTTTACCTCTTGCACCGGCATGGGGTGCCCATCGAGGCCAAGCCTTTTGCGTTGGGCGTACGCATTGAGCATCCGCAACCGCTGATCGACCAGATCCAGTATGGCCAGCGTGAGCGGGACCGGGAGTTGCCCGCTTCCAGTTATCGGCTGGCCAGCCAGGTAGGTGGGCGCGGGGTTTTCAGTTTCTGCATGTGCCCCGGCGGACTGGTGGTGCCCGCGGCAACGGCGCCCGGCGAGCTGGTGGTGAACGGGATGAGTATGAGCAGGCGCGACTCGCCCTACGCCAATTCGGGCACGGTGGTTGCCGTGGAGTTGGAAGACCTGGCGCCCTATGCCCAGCACGGGGTGTTTGCGGGCCTCGCGTTTCAGCAGGCGGTAGAGCAGACGTTCTTTCAGCACGGCGATGGCAGCCAACGGTCGCCTGCCCTGCGCCTGCCCGACTTTGTGCAGGGGCGCATTTCGGCTTCGCTGCCGGGTACGTCCTACATTCCGGGCCTCTACGCCGCGCCGGTACACGAGCTGCTGCCCGCCGCTATCTACGACCGCCTGCGCCTGGGCGTGCAGGAATTTGGTCAGAAAATGAAGGGCTATTTCACCGAAGAAGCTACGGTGATCGGTACCGAAAGCCGGACGAGTTCTCCGATCAAGATTCCCCGCGACCGGGAAACCTACATGCACGAACAAGTACCGGGCCTTTTCCCCTGCGGCGAAGGCGCTGGTTACGCCGGGGGTATCATCTCGGCAGCTATGGACGGACAAAATGTGGCCCGCGCCGTACACCGCTTCTACGGGTAATTCCACCCCCTTAACCCTTAACCCCCTTTACACTTTTACACCTTTACACTTTTCCCACCTCTAAGATCAACCACCATGAAAAATATCTTCGATTTACTCGGCCGGCTTTTCCTCTCTTTCATCTTCTTTTGGGAAGCCTACGATATGATAAAATACGGCAAAGACACCAAGGTGATGATGACCGAATACGGCCTGACCTGGCGCCAGGATCTGTTGCTCTACGGCGCCATCTACTTCCTGATTGTGGGGGGCGCGCTGATCCTCACGGGCTACCGGGCCAAGTTGGGGGCCGTCATGCTGTTGGTTTACTGGTTGCCAGTGACCTTGATCGTGCATGATTTTTGGAATTTTCCCTTGCCGGAACAGCGGCTGGAGGGGATTCAGTTTATGAAAAACATTGCCGTTACCGGTGGCCTGCTCATGGTGTTTGCCAATGGGGTAGGGAAGTACAGCGTCAAACGGTTGTTTGCTACCTCGCGGGTGCGCAATGCCTGAGTTGACCCAATGAAGGTTTTTTTTGAATAAATTATCCGTTAACTAGACGCAGCATGTCTGGTTTTTTATTATTTTACTGCTGTTGAGCGGAATTATATAGATTCGGGAAGGGTACTTGATTTGGTGAACTATGGGAAAGTCACCTGCGTTAATATTTAAAATAATGAAAATGATGAATTGGCAAGAATATATTGATTCGAATCCGGAAATCATGTACGGTAAGCCCGTTTTAAAAGGAACACGGATACCGGTAGATTTAATTATTGAAAAATTATCACTGGGGGAAACGATAGAAGAGCTGTTAGCTGCCTATCCAACTATTAGCAGGGATAAAATATTAGCTTGTTTGGCGTATGCTACGGCCATAACGGTGAGCGATTGAATGATAAATTTACTGTTATTAATAATAATAAAATCCGCATTAAGAATCGTTGAAGAGGGAATGCTGATTTGACACATCTTCCGCACCCCACGTCAGTAATTATTTCAATTTAACTCATTTGGCTATTTATTGACACCAAAATAGTGTCATTCTGGATTTGCCACTAGGAGTATTTGCGGTTTTCGTGAAATCGTGATATAGCAACATCTGATTTTCGACCGTTTTTGAATAATTATTGAGTTTTTCACTAGGGGTGCGGAAGATGTGATTTGACTTTAAGTGGTGTTAAATTCCCGATTGGTCCAGAGCAGCGCCCAGAAGCTACTCATAGGTCGGCTTTCCTTTTAAGACCGGCTTTTATTGCCGAGAAATGCCACCGCTCCACCTACGATGAGCAGCACACCCACAAGTGGCGACCATTGTACAAAGTGATTCTTTTCTTTGTTTATTTGGATTGGCCCCAGGTCAACGACTTTTTCAGTAGTTACATAATTGAATCCCGTATAGGCCAGCATGGTGATCCCAATAACGAGGAGGACAATTCCTAGTGTTTTCGAGTTCATTGTTCGATTTTTTGGTAAAATGTTTTTGGTTCACTGTCCATTTTTAAGCCAAACTGAACCTGATAGACCTTGTAAGTTGCTTATCAGCTTAGCCACAAAAAATGTCAGCGCAGGATGATTTTCAAAAAAACCTCCGGAATTACTTCCGGAGGCGGGGGGAATCCTTTGATTACCAAATTGGCAATTTACCAGATTGTACTGTTTTGGGTATCTAGGAGGTATTAAATATTTATGCTTTTCAAGGAAGACAAAAGTCCGAATACATTCAACAGCCAAATGACCACGGCCACAAGGACCACAATATTGACGACTCTCTTGATTTTACCATCCATCGGGATGTAGTTGTTCACGAGCCAAAGCACAACGCCAATAACAACTAGCTGAACTAAGACATTCAAAAGGGGCATAATGGTAAGTTTAGATTGATGGAGAATAGTAAGTGGTGGATTCCTTTTTAAGTAATTCGGCTGTATCGAATTGTGCTCAGAGTAAGAGAATCAGGAGCAGGACAATAATGATTATTGCTCCGACAGAAAGATAAACGCCATTGTTGGCGGCTTTCAAGTCTTTTTTTAGCTCACGTACTTCTTTCCGTAATGCTCTTTTCTCAGTACCGCTCAGCGCTGATTTATCCACGGCATTGATCTCATCTAGCCGGGAGAGTAAGACCTGGGCTTCGGTGGATTCAACGGGGTTGTTGCCAGGCACAGTTGTTGCGGTCGTTGCCGTGTAGGCTGCCAATTGATTGGGGATAAATGACAACAGCAGGAAGGCGGTCAGGGTACACAGGATTATTCTTTTCAAGTTCATAAATTTCTTTTTTGAATAAAAGAGGAGTGGCGGGCAATATTGCCCATTAGGTTAACCAAAAATAAAAACTACGCTCCGATGGAGTCGTCATTGATTTTTACCTTGGTTTGATACGGGAATTAGATTAGAGCAGGAATAAATTCAAAATAAAAGTAATTACTTTTCTTCTTATTTACGTTACACAATTTCCTGAAATTGTTGTATAATTCACACATTTTCAAGCGGGATACGTCTTTTTTGCTTGAGTTTTTTAAAGAAGGAGGGCGTTAAGCCCCTCACTTTCTTGAACTGTTTGGATAAATGGGCCACGCTGCTGTAGTTTAGCCGATAGGAGATTTCCGTGAGATTCAGTTCATCGTATAACATCAATTCTTTTACCCGTTCAATTTTGTGCGCGATAATGAAGTGTTCAATGGTGATGCCCGTAGTCTCCGAAAAAAGATTGGCGAGATAAGTGTAGTCATGTTGGAGTTTTTTAGCGAGATACTCAGAATTTTTTATTCTGGGCAGTTCCTTTGAATAATGCACCATCTCAATGATGGTGTTTTTTATTTTTTCAACCAGTACGGCTTTTTTATCATCCATCAACTCCAGCCCTAACCGGGCCAAAACGATTTTTAATTCCTTCCGCTGCTCATCCGTAATCGGCGAATCGACTTCCACCTCTCCTAATTCCACTATTCCGTGTGGTACTCCGAGTTGATCCAACGTTGATTTTACCAACATTTTACAGCGAATGCTCACCATGTATTTAATGTAAAGCTTCGAACCATCATTTTGCGCCATTCTACTGGTGTTTAATTGGTAACCAGTTATTGGTAGGTTTTTGTTCGATTTTATCATAAAAATGCCTGGTTCAGCAATCGCTAAACCAGGCATTTTGTCAGTGGAGGATCCTGCCGATCTACCAGAAAATGGTATAGAGGAAGGCCAGGATGAGCAGAATTGCAAAGGCGCCGACGTTGTAACTGGTGCCGGTTTTGAAGACGCCGGGTTCCAGTTCAATACCTTTGGGGTCGTCTTTTCCTTTGCCCTCGGCGTAGCTGATGACCACGATCAGGGCACAGGTGAAGAGGAAGGTGAGTCCCATTTGGTGCATCCAGGGAATCTGGCTGAGGTAGCCGAGGAAACGTCCCAGCCCGGAGGCGTTGTCGGCTATTTCGCCGGAAGCGGTTACCGCACCCATGATCTTGCCCAGCTTGAAGACGAAGGCGAACAGGATGGAGAGGACAGCTGCCCAGAGCGCCGAGCGGTTGGTGGCTTTTTTCCAGAAGAGGCCGAGCATAAAGATGGCCAGGATGCCGGGGCTCACCAGGCCGGTGTACTCCTGGATGACGTTGAAGATACCTTTGGAGTCGCGCAGCAGAAAGGCGACGATGATACCGATGATGATGGCGACGAAGGCGGTGATGCGGCCGACGTTGACCGTGGTGGTCTGGGACGCATTTTTATTGATGTAGACCCGGTAGATGTCCATGGTGAAGATGGTGGAGATGGAGTTCATCATAGAGGCCAGCGACGACACGATGGCTGCGGCCAGGGCGGCAACCACCAGACCCCGGAGCCCGGTGGGGACAAAGGAGCGGATGAGCCACGGGAAAGCATTGTCGTTGGCTTCGTAGGGGTGGCTCACGCTGAGACTGTCGCGAATACCCTCAATGATGGCCGTACCATCGGGCTGGGAGTACATGACCCAGGCTACGATGCCGGGCACTACGACGATGAGCGGAATGAGCAACTTGAGGAATCCGGCAAACACGAGGCCGCGCTGTGCCTCGCGGAGGCTCTTGGCGGCCAGGGCGCGCTGGATGATGTACTGGTTGAAGCCCCAGTAGTAGAGGTTGGCGACCCACATGCCACCCACCAGTACGGCGATGCCGGGGAGGTCGTTGTAGGCGGGGTGCCCTTTTTGTAAGATCATGTGAAACTTGTCGGAAGCCACGGTCATGACGTGTTCCAGCCCGGTGAGGGCATTGCCGCTGGGCGTGACGTGCGTCAGGGCCAGGTAGGTGGTGATGAGTCCGCCCATGATGAGCAGGCCCACCTGCAGCACATCGGTCCAGGCGACGGCCGAAAGCCCGCCGTAAACGGAATAGGCAATGGCCACGGCCGCCAGGCCCACCATACTGATGAGCAGCATGCTGCCGTCGCCGGTACCGATGATGGTGTCCAGCGCCAGGGCACCCAGCAACATGACGGTAGCCAGGTTGACAAAGGTGAAGAGGGCGATCCAGAAAAGGGCGAGGATGGTTTTCAGATCGGTACTGAAACGCTGTTCTACAAATTCGGGAATGGTGTAGAGTCCTTTTTTAAGGAAAATAGGTAAAAAGAACTTGGCCACCACCAGCAAAGCCACGGCCGCCATGAACTCGTAGGACGCAATGGCCAGGCCCATGCCGAAGCCCTGGCCCGACATGCCGATCATCTGTTCGGCCGAGATATTGGCGGCAATGAGCGAGGTGCCGATGGCCCACCAGGGTAGCGATTTGCTGGCCAGGAAGTAATCTTCGGCGGTTTTTTCGGTTCCGGCTTTGGTTCTGGACATGTAGAGTCCCAGGCCAACGATGAGCACACCGTACGCGGCAAATACAATATAGTCGATAGTACCCATAGGGAAAGTTTAGATTATGGTATGGAAAAGGGCTGCAAATTTGATCGGAAAGGCGCATCCTTCTTGTGAAAGAGACACCAAGTTATACTATTCTGACTAATTGCCAAATAATATTATGATTTCAGCATCAAGATACTCTTTAACTGCATCTTTTTGTAGCCATTGGTCGTTTAGAAAAAGATGAATTTTCCTTGTAACCAATCTGCCCGTTATGGACCAGCAGTTTATTGACCGCTTGTATCATTTACACGCTTCTACCCCACGGGTGCCGTCGTCGGAAGCTGTTTGTACCTGGCTGGACGGCCTGCTGGGCCTGTTGTTTCCGGAGCTGGCCACCCAGCGCTTTGCCAATCAGCGGGCCTTTGCCCACCAGTTCCAGCAGTCCCGGCAGGAGTTGCACACCATTTTGGAGATCCTGGAGGAGAGCCTGGAAATTTCGGCCACGGCTACCGAGTCGGCTTTTATGGCAGCCCTACCCGCCGTGCACCACCGGCTGGAGGCTGATGCGCAGGCCATCCTGTCGGGCGACCCAGCGGCCAACAGCCTGACGGAAGTGATCCGGACGTACCCGGGGTTTTACGCGATTGCGGTCTACCGGCTGGCCCACGAGTTTTGTCGGTTGGGGGTGCCGCTGATTCCGCGCATCCTGACGGAGCACGCCCACACCCGCACGGGTGCCGACATTCACCCCTCGGCACACATCGGCGAGCGCTTCTGCATCGATCACGGCACGGGAGTAGTCATCGGTGAAACCGTCGTCATTGGCAACGACGTGAAGATCTACCAGGGTGTCACCCTCGGCGCCCTGAGTGTCAGGAAAGACCTGGCAAAAACCAAGCGCCACCCCACCATCGGCGACCGCGTGGTGATCTACGCCGGCGCTACCATCCTGGGCGGCGATACGGTTATCGGCGCGGATTCCATCATTGGTGGCAACACCTGGATTGTGGCCAGCGTGGTGCCGCGGAGCCGGGTGTATTATCAGCAGGGGGCGGAAAGAGAGGTGTAAAAGTGTAAAGGTTGGGTAGGTGTAAAGGTTGGGCAAGTGCGTGCCGGATTTTCCATTCGATGGCAATCAAGGGACGGCCCAAAATCTTAAATCTTAAATCGGAAATCTTAAATCGGAAATCTTACATCTGAAATAATTTAAGATGTAAGATGTAAGATGTACGATGTTTGATTTTTTTGACTGAGTAAGGCGCGTACTACTCCTTCCTTGCGGCAACAATTAGCGATCGGCGGCGGAAGGGTAGCGCCGTAAAAACGTATTAACGCATCTTTACGTAGGAGGGTAAACTCAGCCCCAGCAATCAGGAGATCACGCGCGTATAAGCGGGCGGGGATTCTCCTTCAGGACTATGGCTATAACACAAGTTGCAGTCTACCAATGTGTGACCTCAGTTAATCTTATCGTTCACATAATTTGACCGCGCTGCGGTCACACCGCTATTCGTAGACTCTGTCTACGAATGGATATCGACAGCAGTCTGTGACTGCGGTGGCAGCGGGGTTTGTATGCCTTAGCCTGACGGCTATGGTCTGGAGCCTACGGCGATGCTTTTTTCGTCCGTTCGATGGTCACCTCTTTTGCCAAAGAATCCTCTTCTTGAATATTGCGTGACGCATAAGCAATTCCAGAATAAAAGCTTTTTAGTTTTGATGATAGAGAAATGTGTCCCAACCGTAGTGCTTTAGAGCCACAAAAATGGGTTGGAAAAGACGGAGTCAGCAGACACCGGACACGGTGTTCTCTATTAAAACAAATTAACAATAATTTACATGCAACTTGTGTTATAGCCGTAGTCCTTTGCCATAGGCATCCCTTCGGGGCAGGAGACCGCTTGCATGGTAAGCAGCTACCATAAGCTCAATGCGAGATGAGCGTATGGTATCGCGGATGCAATCCGCGACAATCCTGGGTCCTTCAGGAGACCGCTTGCATGGTAAGCAGCGCCTGCCGCGTCTTCAGCGCGGGTTGAGGGTGGTATTCGAAGACAGAAGGCAATAAGTCGACGCGTCACGCCGACTTATCGCCTTCTGTCTTCCGAGCCCTTTTCCTCCTCCACCACGCCCGGGCGTGACACCTCCTCCAGAGGAGGATTTTCAACCGTCTTTATTCATTGGGAACTGTAACTCGCTGGCACGGCCGAAAAATCGAGCTACCCGGAAGCCGGAGCAAGTTCAAAGTCCCCCTTTGGATGAGCTTTTGACCTTTTCCGCCCGCTCCGCACTTTTACACTTTTCCCACTTTTACACTTTTCCCACCTCTCCTAATTCGTGTCCACCCGCTTCCGTTCCGCATCGGAGGAAGAGTCGCGGCGATCGCGGTTTTTGAGGTTTTGATTGCCGAAGCTCCAGGTGATGCGGGCTTGCACCACGGGCGCTTCCCATTCGCTGGTGAGGTTGTAGTTGAGGTTGGCGTAATCGATGCGGCCAACGAAGAACTTCTGCACGATGCCGTCGGCGCTGAGTTGGACGCGGAGTTTGTTGTCGAAGAACTTCTTCTGGATGCCGGCGTCGAGGCCGTAGAAGGTTTCGTGGCGGATGATGCCGTCGAGGCCTTTACCTTGCAGCCAGCCCGTGACTTCCAGCTTCCAGTCTTTGGGCAGGTTCACGTTTACTTGCAGGAAGGCGTTGGTGGTCCACTGGTTTTGTAGGTAATCGAGTTCGAGGTATTCGGCCTGGTAGTCGTGGTAGAAGAGCATGAAGCCCCCGTAGCCCGAGATGGGCTTGGCGATGAAATCGAGGGGGAAGAAGAGGCTGCCGCCGTAGCGGATGTATTTGTCGAGGTTGATGTCCGTCTGGAAGGCTTCGCCGGTTTCGTCATTTTGCTCAATCACCTCGGTCAGGACATTGCGGGTATAGTCATAAGACAGGTTGAAGAAGGGCTGCTTCTCGTAGGTGAGCGAGAACTGGCCGCTGTGGGTGAGCTCGGGCACCAGGAAAGGGTTGCCTTTGGAGAAAGTGAGGGGGTCGAGGTAGGAGATGAAAGGGTTGAGGTCGAAGTAGCCGGGGCGTTCGATGCGGTAGCTGTAGGAGACGGCCGTACCCATTTTCCCCAGGAAGGGCGTGGAGATGCTGACGCTGGGAAAAAATTTGGCGATCTCCAGGTTGATGGCCGAGTCGAGGGTGACGCTGTAGCCGGTGGCCTGGGAATCTTCGTAGCGAAGGCCCAGGTTGAAGTCGTATTCCCCTTTGGTGTAGACGAGGTTGACGTAGCCGGCGTAGATGTCTTCGGAATAGTCGAATTTATTGGTTTGGTTGGCGTCGTTGATCCAAACGCCGTTCTGGCGCAGGCTGGCCTGGAGTTCGTTGTCGAGGCGGGTAGCGCTGATTTTGGCGCCGGTATGGAATTGCCAGTGCTGCCGGAAGGGCAGCTTGTAGTCGAGCTGGGCGGCGGCGATGCGGGTGTCGGCAGGGGTGTTATTGCGGCGGTCTTCGAAGTTGTTGCCCGTGGTCGTCAGGGTGTTTTCGGCGCGGCGCTGGTAGTCGGCAAAGTTGGCGTCGAAGTTGAGCACCTGGCCAGCGGTGTCGATCTCCCAGCGGTAGAAGCCGTCGACGGTGTAGGAGCGCCAGGAGCGGTCTTCCTGGTTCTGGGTAGTGAAGCGGTCCAGTTCAACCCCTTCGGTACTCAGGATTTGGGTGGTGTTTTCGCTGGTATTTTCGTTGTTGCTGCGGTTGGCGTTGACGGAGATGCCCACGCGGTTTTTGCTGTTGATGTCGTAGTCGGCGCCCAGGTTCAGGTAAGTAGACAGGGGGAGGCCCGGTTCGTAGTTGTTTTGGCGATAGGTGCGGTCGGCGAGGATGCGTTCCAGGGCGAGCCGTTCTATCCAGGTGCGGCGGTTGAAGCCTGCGCCCAGGTTGATGTTCCAGGGGCCGCTGCGGTGGTTCAGTTGGGTGCCCAGTCGGTATTTGGCCAGTTCGCCGTAGCCGACGCCGGTGGTGATGCTGCCGTTGGTGCCGAAGAGGGTATTTTTCTTGAGGATGATGTTGATGATGCCGTTGGTACCTTCGGCGTCGTAGGCTGCGCCGGGCTGGGAGATGACCTCGATGCGGGCGATGTTGTCGGCGGGCATCTCGTTGAGCAGCGACTGGAGGTCCATGTACTTGGTCGGGCGGTTGTCGATAAGGATGGTCACACCCTGGCGGCCAGCCATGGAGACGCGGTCGTTGACCACCACCAGGCCGGGGATCTTCTTGAGCAGGTCGGTCACGCTGCCACTCTGGCCCGTGATACTCTGGTCGACGTTCAGAATCAGGCGGCCAGCTTTCTGCTCCAGCAGGGGCTTCTTCGCGACCACTTCTACCTCGTCCAGCATGGTCGCTGCGGTAGTGAGGCGGATGACGGGGATGACCTTGGCTTCTTTATTGGCCAACGAAAAAGGTTCGCCCAGGTAGTCGTCGTACCCAATGCCCATGATTTTGAGCAGGTAATCGCCGGCGTCGAGGTTTTTGAACACGTAACTGCCGTCTTCCTGGGAAAGATTCAGCTTGACGACCGCCGAGTCGGCAGCATTGAGTAAGATGACGTTGACAAATTCCGCTTCCTGGCCGTCGGTGGTGATGAGCTGGCCCGCGACGGAAGATTGGGCGGTAAGGGAAAAGCTGCACAAAAGGGCAACTGCGGTGAAGCAGCTGAAGTGGATACAAAGTTTCATAGACAGTGGGTTTTTAATCTTTTTCTTCGCGGGTTGAACCAACGGTCGGAAAAAAGTGTCAGTATAGCGGTATAAAGATGTCGTACTTACCGGCGCACCCCTATCTTTTCCGGCCAAAAGCGGCAGGAAATAGACAAATGGCCTGCTGTAAATGCCCCAACCCGTTTAAAACTACCCCTTTGGGTAGGTGGGGTGGGGATTCGTGTTAGAGACGGGAGGTACGGCAGACAGGTTGCAGCGGTTCACCCCTATTTTCAGATACCTTTAAAATCAAGAGCAGCTCATGGGCAATATTATAGACCTGATCGGCAATACGCCGTTGGTAGAGATCCAGTCGATCATTCAGCGCCCGGGGGTGCAGGTGTTCGGTAAGTTGGAAGGGCAAAACCCCGGTGGCAGCGTCAAGGACCGGGCGGCCTACGGCATGATCAAAGGGGCGCTGGATCGCGGCGACCTGCAGCCCGGCATGCGGCTGGTGGAAGCTACCAGTGGCAATACGGGGATTGCCCTGGCCATGATCGCGCGCGTGTTCGACATTCCGATCACCCTCATCATGCCCGACAATTCGACCCTCGAGCGTGTGCAGACCATGCAGGCCTACGGCGCCGAGGTGATTCTGACCCCCGCCGCCCAGACCATCGAGTACAGCCGCGAAATGGCCGAGGAGTTGGGCCAGCGGGCCGATTACCTACTCCTCAATCAGTTTGCCAACCCCGACAACTGGGGCATGCACTACCGCACCACCGGCCCTGAAATCTGGGCGGATACCGGCGGCCAGGTCACCCACTTCGTGAGCAGCATGGGCACCACCGGCACCATTATGGGCACCTCGCGCTACCTCAAGGAGCAGAACCCCGCCGTTCAGATCGTGGGCGTGCAACCTACCGACGGCTCCAGCATTCCCGGTATCCGGCGCTGGTCGCCGGCGTTCCTGCCCGAAATTTACGAACCCGCCCGCGTAGACCAGATCATCGACGTGAGCCAGCTGGAGGCCGAGGATATGATGCGCCGGCTCGCCCGGGAAGAAGCCATCTTTGGCGGCGTGAGCAGCGGCGGTTCCGTGGCAGCGGCAGCCAAACTGGCGGCTACGCTGACGACCGGCCTGGTGGTTTGTATCATCTGCGACCGCGGCGACCGGTATTTGTCGAGTGGGGTATTCGGGGATTAACCTCTACGGCAGCCAGGGCCCGATTTTGGTTCTAAAGTTGGCAAAGGCCCGGCTTTTGGTGGGGTCGTCCTGGTAGAGCTGTTGGTATTCCGCGATCATTTGCAGGAGGGCAGGCCGCTCGAGAATGCCCTCGTGGAAGCGCGCCAGGGCGATGAACAGGTGTACGATGGGCAGGTAGTTGGCGTTGCTGCGGTAGGCTTTGTCCTGGCGCAGCAGCTGGTACTTCTGCTCTACTTTGAGCATCCGTTCGTACTGGTGCTGAAAGAGCATGGCCTCCAGGTAAACGGAGAAAAACAAGTGCCAGCGGTACTGCAGCACTTCTTTGGCGTAGGCTTTGAGGAAGATGGCACCGTAGCTTTCGGCATTTTTGTAGAGCCCGTTCTTGTTGAGGGCCTCCATGTAGAAAGCCACGAAGCTGACCCGGTTGTGGAGGTTGGAGGTCTTCTTAACCTGCGGCGCCGCCGTTTTCATCAGCTGTAGGGCTTTCGGGTGGCGGCCCAGCCGGAGGAGCACCGCGCAGAGGTTGTTGACGTAGAGGGGGTAGTCGTGGTTGGGGGTACGCACGGACAGGTACCCGAAGTAAGCCGCCTGCTCGTAGTTGCCGTAGTGGGAGTGGAGCATCAGCTGGTTGTTGTAGTAGTTGGCCAACAGGCGCCGGGAGTAGAACTCGCCGCGGAAGAACTGTTGTTCGAGGTAGGCAAATTTTTCCTTCAGGGCATCGTACTGGCGGTAGTTGTAGCCCAGGAAGGTGAGGCGCACCAGGGCCAGGTAGCGCGTCTGGCCATCGAGCGACTCGTCGTAGAAGACGGTCGTCAGCCAGTCTTCCCACTGCCGCGAATCAGCGGCCTGGCCAGCGTACTGGCCCACAATATCGAGGGTGGCATCGTGGAGCTTTTCGTGTACCGCTTTGGAGCGCAGGTACGCCTCGCGGTACTTCTGCAGGTACTGGTCCACGAGTTGGTGGTCCAGGTAGCGCAGGCGGATGAGCAGAAAATGCCGGTAGTGCGCGACCAGCTCGTAGAATTTGGTGAAAAATACCGGCTGCTGGTTCCCTTTGACCATTTTGAGCAAGGCCTTTTCCGCGTCCATCACAATGCTGTCGGTCATGATCTGCTGCTCGGTAGCCAGCATCCAGC
>Ga0208544_10001717_pt1 | contig 14820 bp, 11 predicted proteins | sample DEB08_DNA_9_FD_184526 | JGI IMG/M metagenome (GOLD analysis project Ga0208544, IMG submission 184526) | Aqueous microbial communities from the Delaware River and Bay under freshwater to marine salinity gradient to study organic matter... | ecosystem: Environmental > Aquatic > Marine > Coastal ... | reverse complement strand
AACGGAATCTCCTAAAGCATTATACTTTTTTAAAATCTGTTCAAGTGTTAATTCTTCTGACATGTTACACCTCCAATGCGCTAATGCGCTCTTCTAGTTGTTCGATTTTTTCTATAGCTTCTTGAAGTGCAGAAGTTAAAAGAGGAATCAAAGAAGTTTTAGATAAACTTTGAACTTCTATATTACCGTCTGCATCTACAGCATCTTTAATACCATCGACAGCTTGAGGTACAACTTCTTGAACCTCGTGAGCTATGAAACCTTCTTCGTTCCTGCTAGGTTCTGTAAGGAAGTTAAATGTGCAAGGCTTTAAAGCTTTTAATCTATCAATAGAATCTGTAAGCGGAGCTACGTTTTCTTTTAAGCGATAATCAGAAGACTCTTGAAAATCGAGAGAAGTTGTTGTAGTTTTAATTTGCCCGAGTTGTAAGCCGTCGTGAAAAAATTGCTGTGCGTAGACAGTCCCTGTGCTTGTTGAGGGTCGTGACCAGTTCATAGTAGATGTGTTGTTGCTGGTAGCGTATCTAACACCACCACTAGATGTGCTCCAAGCTTTTGTACTTGCACCAGTCATAATGTCAAAGGTATTGGACGTAGCAACTATAGCTGGCTTACCTGCCGCTGCTATTATAAGCCTACTGGTGTTAGAAGTTCTGACATCTAAACCAGAACTATCGCCACTAAAGTTGCCAATTATTGTTTGATTGCTTGCTGTTGTAAGCGACTGTCCACACGAGTGTCCTATAAGTATATTATCACTACCATCCGTAAGATTAGAACCTGCTGAGTTTCCTAGTGCTAGATTACTTTCAGAGGCTCCATATAATTTACTTAAAGTATCTTTACCTATAGCTAAGTTGTCAGCACCTGTTAAAAGGTTCCCCAACCCTGCATTGCCGCTTAAAGCTCTCCAGCCTATGCCTGTGTTGAAGTTGCCTGTTGAAACGGATCTACACGCATACATACCTAATGCTGTTGTAACCGCACCTGTAGTTACGAGTTCACCTGCACTTAGTCCAATAGCAGTGCTAGAACTAGCTGTAGTTGCATTCCCTAACGCTAGCTTACCAATAGCAACAGTGTTTGATGTTGTAGTAGCCTCCTCTAAAGCTTCTTTACCTATAGCAACATTGCTATGACCCGTAGTTTGACTGAATAAAGTGTTATAACCTATAGCCACATTATTATCACCACCAGTATAATTAATAGTTTCACCGTCTGGTGCGGCCCCTCGACCAGCATCACTTCCTATAGCAACTATAAAGTTTGAATCTGTTGTATGCTTCCCAGCAGAATAACCTAGAAAAACATTTTGTGCGCCTGATGTGAGAAATCTTCCAGAGTTCACACCCATAGCTACATTGTAATTACCCGAAGTTAAAGCATAAAGAGCACTGTTACCTATAGCTGCGTTATTGCTTGCTGATACTCCGGTATAAAGAGCTTCTTTACCTATAGCTATATTATTAAAGCCCGAAGTAGATGAGAACCCTGCCAATTTTCCTAGAGCTATGTTGTTTGATCCAGTTGCTAGAGATGCTAAAGCTTCATCGCCTATAGCCGCATTATCATCTCCAGTAGTTAAAGATTCCAGAGCGCCGTGTCCTACACCTACGTTTTTTAAAGCGGTTGCCGTTAAAGATGAGCGGTCTGCTTCGCCTACAAAAGTGTTTTCAGTACCAATAGGGTATGAACCATTTAAAGTTAAATCACCTGTTACGTTCAAAGCGCTTAACGTGCCTACAGAAGTGATTTGAGTTTGAGCCACATTGACACTAAACTCATTACCTGCACTCAACGTTAGACCAGTTCCAGCCGTATAAGTTGTATCAGTATTAGCAAAAGTTAAGTCATTATTAAATGTGCTAAGCTTGATTTCGCTAATAGCCTTTCGGGATTCAGTGCCTGCATTGTTTAGAATTACTTCAGTTGTGCCTTCTACATCCGCAGTCATGTCACTAAACTCAGTAAAGTCTAAAGACAAAGCAGGTGCTGTAGTTCCGTTGCTTACATCTAAGCCTGTACCTACCGTAACTTCGGTAACTGTACCTGCATTAGATGTCCAGCCTGAATCGTTGTTCATGCCTGATAGAGCAATGTTAGCTTTAGTTAATTTTTTCTGCGCATCTGAAGAATCTACAACAGCAAAGAAGTCGCCGTCAGCATCATCCTCAGAAGTTATCAACTCGCTTAAATCTAAAACTACTTCATCAGCATTAGCTACAATACCTACGCCGCCCACTACATTCACTGTGGCAACACCTGAAGTTGCTCCGCCTGTTAAGCCGTTTCCAGCTACAACGCTTGTAATATCGCCAGCACTCGCAGCGGCTGTTTCAGCGTCTACATAAGTTTTAACAGCTAAGGCTGTTGGTAATGTATCATGAGCTGCTGAAACTCCAGTTAAGTCAGTATCAATGCCGGTAACTACTTGAGAGCTTGTAAGCTTTAAGCCTAGTGTATTTGTCTGTCCATCAACTGTCAGTAAAGCTTTTCCAGCGCCTGTAGCTGTAGCTTTTAAGGTCATAAGCTCTGCTACGACTCCGCCACTTACTGCGTACTGAGATGTCATAAACTTAAAAGTGTCATCAGTGTTATCACTAACCCAGAACTCTAAATGAGATACACTATCAGATATAGAGCTTGTAATTTTTAACGTGTCGTTTGTGTGGGAGGGGAAGTTAACAGTGCCTGCGTTTACAAAGCCTGTAGTATTAATTGAATCAGTACCAACATTGATTGATCCAAAACCAGAAGTAATTGTACCGCCATCTAGTGCGCCTACAGAAGTAATCTGAGTCTGCGCAGCGTCTACGTTAAAAGTAGTGCCACTTAAAGTTAAGCCAGTGCCGCCTGTGTAAGTAGTATCTCCATCATTGTTATCTACATAACTCTTAACGGCAGCAGTAGTTGGTACAGTTGTATCGTTATTACTTGCAGATACATCGGTAATAAAGTCGGTTATCGCAGTATTCCCAGTACCGCTAAACGCATCCGCTTCTACCGTACCTGTTACGTCTATGCCCGTGGCTGTGGTCTCTAGCTTAGTGTTTGCCCCAGCGTGTTGTAATGATACTTTCCCACCGCCGCTTCTTAGAAATAATGGATCGGCAAGGGAATTTACCATCGAGTAATTATCAACTTCGGTATGGAATATCCTTAAATCGTAATTATCAGTGTCAGGAGTTTTTAAATCAAGATAAGATAGGCTTTTAGCTCCGACCTCAATGCCCGCAACTTCTTCCGCTACTAAGCCATCAAATGTACTCTTTACTGTCAATAGAGCTTTACCAGTCGCACTTGCTATATATGCGTTAGTATCTCCACTACCATTATCAATAGTTAGAGAGTCACCTTTGACCTGACCTGTTACGTCTATGCCTTCTTCTGTAGTTGCTAGCTTAACACCTGCCTCATCAGTACCAGCCCAACTCAAAGAAGCTGTACCACCTACGCTAAACTTAGCCATCTCTTTAGCGTTAACACTATCGTGAAATGTAATAGAATCGCCATTAGTTTGTATGCTTAGTATTCCTGTGCCACGATCTTTAATGTAACTATGAACTCCGCTGTGGAAAATCTGCAAGTCGTTAGCATTACCAAATTGTGCGTACTCACCGTCATCCATTTTTAAGCCGTCACAGTCAACTGTACCTGTTACGTTTATGCCTGTAGCTGTAGTAGTAAGTTTAAGTCCTGCGCCAGAAGCACCACGGTAAGATAAAGCCGCATTATCAGTGTCCCAAGAAATTAATTCTTGATTCGATTCGTTAGATAACTTACCATAAATTCCTGATATTTCTAAGCCGCCAGCGCCTCGCTGCTCAATAAAGCAGTTATCACTACCGTCTTTATAAATTTTTAAATCTGTAGATGTTCCATTACCTACTGTTACTGTAGTAGCTGCAACATCACCTGTTACGTCTATGCCTGTAGTGCTTACTGTTAAAGCATCTACTAGAGTGCCAGCACCACCACTACCAAGTCTTAATTTAATATAATCCGCTACATTATCAGATTGCTGAATAATTAAACTAGAATCGTTACTGTCTACGGAATTTGCTTCAGTAAAAATTGTAGATCCGTCACTTAGATCGTTTGAAGAATCGTTTAAAACAATCATCTTACAAGCTATAGTGCCTGTAGTTGTAGTAGATTCGCCACCAGTTAGGTCAATGTAGTCAGCAGTTAAACCATCAGAAGCAGCGACTGTACCTGTTACGGTTACGCCTGCATCAGTAGTAACAATCCTGTTAGCATCGTTATATTTTAAAGCTATGTCTAATGAACCCCAACTTGCAACAGCGTTTGTATCGCTTCGTAAGTAGCCATTTTGACCCTGTAAAGTAATAGCTCCGCCGCCTACTTCTTTTATAAAAGATCCGCCAGCAACACCAGTTTCTTTATAGATTTCAAAATAGTTAGATCCATCAGTTCCAAATTTAATTGTGCTGGTATCAGATAACAGAACTTGACCATTAGCAGTTATGTCTGCTGTTACCGTAGCACTATCGATATACAAGTCTTTAAAGCGCTTAGCAGTTGTACCAATATCTACATCGCTATCTAAACCCGGTTCAATGACACCATCTTTAAACGAAAGCTGAAGGGCTGCTGCACCGCTTACTTTAGTATAAAAGTTTAATTGGTCAGTAGCTTCAGTAGTTGTGATCTTAGTAAAGGTATCAGCAGAACTAATCAGAGGAACATAAGCACCTGAGTCTGCGTCACCGTTATGAGTGTGACCTGTGCTCTCATCAAAAGCTACTGAAACATTATTAAACTCAGTAGTAAAGTCCGCTGCGACAATAGTCGCACCAGTTGTAAAAGTCTTTGTTTTAGTATAACCTGTCATTCTTTTATCTCCTGCCTGCTGGCACGTAATCTATGAAAAGACCATTAATACGGTAAGAACCTTTTTGGTCGTCACTTATAATTGAAAAGTTTGCTGTGTGTCCACTGCCCTGAACAGCCTGTCTAACCATCGGATCACCGATACCGCCATAAGCGCTTTCCCCATACTTTGAAAGTCCATATATAGAAGGTACAGGAATCGTAGTCATTACATAAGGGGTTGGTTGCGGAGCCTCTACGCTGTTATAATCGTATCTAACATGTAGTGTTGGGATTACAGTAGACTCAGGGCTGATTGAGACTTTTACATAGTGTAGTGTTTTTCTGCTACCCACGTCTCCGAAATCATAGAACGGGGTGACGTACCTAGAGTTTATATTGAAAGCAACCCCTTCGTTATAAAAACTTTTACCTTGATCATGTAAATACACATAACCGTTTTTATCACCATGATAATATTTTTCTACACCATCTGTATCAAAACTTGAATCCACAGCATGAGCTTGAATACCTAATGTTTCTGACCACTCAAAACCGTTATTAGTTAGTGTACCTATGATGCCTTTAGAGCCTGATACAAGCTCGTCAGCTTCTGAGTAGAAAAGTCTATATTGATTTTTACTTCGGATGACAGCGCTTGAAACAATAAGATTATTAATATTTTTTGCAAGCTTTGAAAAGGTAGGTTGGACTTGACGACTGATTGAGCTTAACTCTACGTCACCAATACGGGCTGTACCTGCAACTGTACGAATACCATCAGGGCTTAAAAATACTAAATCACCACCTATCTCTTGTATGCTTCCGGCTGCAAGACACCCTACGTTTTGTGTGATAGGTACAACAGCTTCTCCGTTGTTTACACCAGCTCCCATATTTACAAATTTATGAATGCTGTTTGAGCAGAATATAATTACATCATCACGAAAACTTTTTACACCCACTATATTATCAGCTAACTGAACCTTAGCGCCAACGGTAAAAGTTTTAGGATCTAAAGCATTACTATAATACAAAACATTTCCACTAGCAGCTACTAATCTAGTTTCATGTAAAGTCCCAACAGTAGGCGCTACACTGTTTTCTACTGTAAACGCATGGCCATGAAACGTCCTAGAAGTTAAAGCTCCTGTACCTTCAATTTTAAGAATATAAGGAAGGTTATCGCCATCCAATATAATAACTGTGCCTTGAGCGCCTGCACCTTCTTCGTATATAAAACTTGTTTGGCCTTGGCCTGTTCTATCCTCAAGACCACGATTAAAAAAATCAGTGTAGTTGTAAGTTTGATTGCTTTGACCATCTCGTGCTACATTGACCCAAGTTATGCCGTCAATTGTAAACATAATGTTAGCACCACTACATACAAGCACCCCGCCTGCATAAGCCATGATACCTTTAATATCCGCAGTTCCATTTGGCTTAGCTGTACCGTAAGGAGTGTAACCATTAATTCTACGGTATCCCGAGTCTGAATCGACCTCAAAGTTTTGAAGCTCTATAGCTGTTCCGGGCGCACCTAAAGCAGCGAGCTGATTAGTATTAGTATCTAATCCGCCTTTACATACAAAACCAAAAGGTTGTGAAGCAGCCATTAAATAAATCTCACTCTGTCGTCTTTGAAGTACGAAGGCGTAGGCTCAATAAGATTTGAACGCATAGACTTCATTCCTTTTTTATAGTCATCAAGTGCAAATGCAGCCGACTGTGGATTGTCTTTAAACTGCCAGATGTAGTAACGTGCTTTAGCAAGTAAGACAGAGGTGTACATTTCGGGGAATACGATTACGTCAGTAGACGCTGAAAGCTTTGTAGGTAATACCCACGCAGTGAACCATATTTTATATACTTTATCGGGGAGGGGGCTTAGACCGAACTTGCGTCCATCAGGGCTTCTGATCACACGAGCAGGTTCGCCGTAAGTTTGTGCATCCGCATCATCTAAGTTTTCGCTGATACGATAATAATCTTTCCACTCTTCTGTGGTTGTGTAGCGTAAGTTATTCGCTGAGTAAGGTGCAGTCTCTCCTGCTACTCCTACTGTTGTCATATAGAATGTATCCCAATCTATAGAACTATAATCTTGTGTGTGTGAGCCGTTTGTTTTTAGCTCATAGAATCTTTGACCTGCAACAGTATCTACAGATATATTTCCTAACATCGGGTCGTTAACACCACCTGATTCAGTAACAGTTAGAAAAGGCCATTGAGGTTCTTCATTGATAATATCGAAGTACGCACGATTAACGCAGTCTTTAACGTATGCTTGGATGCCAAGGGCTTGTCCAAAGTCACCCGTTGTTAACGGTACTTCATTTAACTCACGAAGAAGTTCATTAGTCAAATCTAAATATGATGTTGCCATTTACTTTTCCTCGGTAGTTTTTTTATCTTTCTTTTTAAAGATTGCATCCCAGTTGTCGTCAAAGTTCTTTTTAGACTCTCCAGTATATACTGAACTATTTACTTTGACTACTTTTCTTATATTCATCACTGCTGGTTTAGTTGGTGAACCTATTACATTAGACATTTCAATACCTCTAAAAAGATTGAGGGGCTTTTACACCCCTCGCTCTTAGTCTACATATTAATCTAAAGAAGATACATATGCTTTTGCTAGCGCTTCAGGGCGTAAAACTTTCGCACCGAATACATGCAAGCCACGACAGATGTCGCCGAAGCTAGTCTGACTACGCAAGACTTCAGTGTTCACGATAGTCTGTGCAGTAGATACCGCAGACATGTGACCAGCCAAGATTTCTTGCACTGCGCCGCTTTGAGTAGCAGCAGGAGTGTTATTCGACTTATACATTTCAAAGCCTCGTAACTTACCAGAGCTTACTAGACCGTTGCGGATTGAGCCTTGGCCGCCGTTAAAGTCAACAGACATTAACTTAGAGCTAGACTGGCTTAATTGCTCGTAGAACCAAGGTGGAGCTACGAAGTAACGACCTTCTTCTGGAACATTTTGCTCATCAAGAATACGAGCTAAACGAGCCATGATGTCAAGAGGATCTACAGCACCGCCAGTAACACCAGAGATGTCAATTGGTTTATCAGCAGCATCAGCACCGTCAATAGTGTCTACGTCAGTTGCAGCGTCACCGCCAACAATGCCACCAGTAGCTACACCAGCAAACATTTTTGCTAGGACTGTTCTGTCATACTCATCTTTCAAAGCGTAAGCAGCAGATGAAGCAGCTACTTCTTTGAAGTTTACGTGAGACATTTTGCTTTCAATATCATCAACGACGAATTTGAATGCTTTTGCTGTATCAACAACTAACGAAGTTTCTTCGTCAGTTAAAAGTGTTGCATCAGTGTCCGCACCACGAGTGTAATCATGCACAGTGATTTCTGGTTCTTTGATGATCTGTACAGAGTCACCGAAAGATGAGATTTCACCAGCGTAATCAGTGTTAGTGATTGCTTCTACTACTGAAGCTTTACGGAAAAAGTTTTGTACTTTTTTCGAATAGACTTCTGGTAAGAAAAGACCGTTAGTTTGGTTAGTTCCGCCTAAGTCAAAGTTACTTGTTGCTGAACCGTCAGCGCCTGTTTGAAATTTAGCCATGAGATGTTACTCCTAAAAAAAGAAAAGTTTAGAATTAACGCACTCGTCCTTCCATGATAGCTTGATCAATTTCTTGTTCGTACTTATCATACTGGTCGAGACTAAGCGAATTAATTTCCCGTTGTGTCCAGATCTTAGCTTCATCAGTGCCTACATTAGTTGTTTTAGTAGATACCATGTCCGCTGCTGATCCAGTGGTTTGTGACGCTTTAGTCTTACGTTTACCTTTAGTAGAAATTCCAGATTCCATTTTATAAAGATCAATAGCTTTAACTGCAAGTTGTACATTGTCTGGGTTATCGTAGATCCAACCTTGAATTGCTTCAGGTTGTTCTTTAGCCCAGCTATGAAAATTGTCATCACCTCGAATATCTTCGAAGTCAGGATGACGATCCCGTAAAGTTTCTTCAGCTTCTCTTCGTGCTATCGTGTTTTCACGCTCTTGGATCATATCCATTTTAGCTTGAAGTGCTTTAGTTTGTGTCTCAGTTTTCATGTGAGCCACAGTCTCTACTGTATCATATAGGTCAGGGTATTGGTTTTTAAACGCCTCTAAATCTTCTGCGCTTTTTAACTGGACGTTTGGAGCAGTGCTCTCAGCCGCAGCTTGCAGTTCTAATTCTCGTTGTTTAAAACCAGAAACCTTCTCATCATAATGTTTCTTTAAGTCATCGTATCGTTTCTTATAGTTGGTTCTTTGCTTCTTCTCAGCAGCTTCTTCAGGGGCCTCGTCGAGGGTAGCCTGTTTACTATCTGGTCGTTCAAAGAATACTCCGTCTGCTGATCCTGAACCTCCTTCATCTTGCGTGTGCCAAGACTTTTTAGAGTTGTAAGGGTTTGCAGTTTCTTCTACTACTTGTTCGTTAGACATATTGTCACACTCCTATTGGGGCTTTTCGTCTTTCAAGGTGGCTGTTTAGTTAGCTAAACGTAACAGGGTCTCGAATTAAAAGGTGGCCTCTAGGTTAAAAGTTAGTAAGGGGCTAAGGGTCTAGGTAGCCTTACTGATTATAAAAGACTTGGCATTCGATTAGCAGACATCATTTGTTTTTTAATGTCTCTATTCGTGTCGTCAACTTCAGTTACTCCGTATGTTTTTTCATTTTGGAGTGGGTCTTCGGTTAAACCGCCAAATGCTTTAGGTACTCGACCGCCTTCATCAAAAGCTTGCTCTGCCTCATCCATCATAAGTTGGAGGTTTTCAGCGCCAATTGAATCAACAGCCTTCTTGGTGAAAACAAATTCACCGTCCGATAACCTAGCTGGTATCGAATCTGATACTCCAGTACCGATCCCTTCTACGGAACCTTCACCAGAGAATTCTGCTGCAACGTCTAAGACTTTATCAAAGACCATTGCTAATTCTGCATTGCTTTCTAAAGCTTCTGAAAGCATATCTTGTTCTTCTTCTGTAAGAGCTTCGCCTAATACGAAGTCTTGGAAAGTGTCTACCATTTCATCGTCAGGTAGTTGTGAAGCTTCTGCTGCTTCCAGTTCACCTTCAGGAATATTATCGTATGTATCTTCTAATTCCATTTCAGGTGTAGTGAGCATTGAGCCTTCATTATATTTAACTTTCATTTTATCATACATATTATTATGTCCTGTTCTTAGCTTCAGAAACTTGATCTTTAAGTGTCTCTAGGTTAACCAGAGAATTCACTCTCCCCTGCCTGCGGTACATTTCCTGTTCCGATGTTGCCGCCACCAGTGCCTGTAGCTCCAAGGTCTTGAGGTTGTTCAGGTGCTCCAGCAGGGCCGACCATAGCTCCTTGTTGCTCGTTAGGGGCGACAGACTCGCCGCCAATTGTTTGTCCAGCATTCTGTGCTCCTATAATTTGTGCCATGATTGCGGCTTCTTCAGGATCGTTTAAGATCTCATCAGGGTCTAAGTCTAAGCTGTATGCAAGCTCGCTAACGATCTTAGAGATCTTAACAAAAGGTGCAATAGCGGGGTTCTGCGCAGTTTGTAAGAACATTGTTAGACGTTGACTACGCACTTCTTTCTGCATCAAGCTATTTGTACCCATAGCTTTAATTTCTAAATCGCCTTCTACATCTAGTTGGCCTTCGAAGAACTGCATGTTCCACTGGTAATAAGCCTCACCAAGAGGTTTAAGCAAGAAGTCATCTAAGTTCTTAACTACTGTTTTAATATTCAATGACGCTGCACCTAGAAGCATAGACATGCCTGATGCAGTACGTGTCATAGACTGTACGCCTGTCTGACCGTGTGAGTAACTAGGAATACCTGTTTGCTCATCTGCTAACTGGCGGAACTTGTCAAACATCATCATGTTTTCTTGTGATGTGTTAGGAAACTTCATGCCATAGATACTCTGACCGGCCTGCCCTGCCTGACGGCGGAACACTTTTCCGGGATAGATCTCCATGTTCTGACCGCCAACAAGAGCTGATTCATCTACGTCAAAGACTAGAGAGCCGCTTAGTGCTAAGTTGTCAATAGCCATGCGAGCATGACCGTTCATGATTTGTTGCGAGTCATCCATATTTTCCGCAACACCAATACCAAAAAAACTATAAGGATTGCGCTCGTAAGAAAAAGCGTTGTACGGAATTCGGTGAGGAGTAAATGGATTGACAACACTCCTGAGCAACTTGCCATTACTAATCCAAGCATTGATTTGAACTTCATCTAAGTCATCTACCTCGTCTGGTAATTCCATTCCGACTTCACGAGCGTACTCTGCATCCATAACGCCCCAGTATTCAAGGACTTCGTATTGCCCTGAACCCGTGTCGTCTGAACGATTATCGTCCTTTAATTCGTGTTCGTAGTCTTTTTCTTCGTAGTTAGGCCCCATTTGGAGACACTCACGAATAGCGTCCTTATCAAAGTAAGGCATCTTAGCTAAAGCTCTAAGTTGACTACGGTTGTACTTGTGTCTATGTACGATGTACTCGCACTCTTCAATTGTAGTTGCACTTGGATCTGGAAAGAAATCCCAGATACTTACAAACTCAAGACGGGGGACACGTACAGCAATAGGATCATAAACACGATTCCCTTCTTCATCTGTACTCCAACGTCCGATTGTCTTATTGAAATTGAAAGGGCCTTTAACAATACCTGTGCCAAACAACGCAGATTCAAAGATAGCATTACGAAGCTCACTAGAACCACTAGACTCTTCAATCTGATCGTGGATAAGCTTCTGCATCTTACGTGCAGCTTCTTTAGCCGGTGCAATTTCTAAAGTTGTTGGGTTGGCGCTAGGGCCTTCAGCAAAAGAGATCTTACCTTCTTCTTCTGCTGCTTTAATCTCTTCTTCAAATAAAGATGTACCTGCTGACAAAGTTGCTCCAGCTTTTAAGACTTTACCGTCACCAACATAACCTACATCGTATGGGTTAACTGGGGTCTCAATTACTTCTTCTTCTGGGACTTCTTCGGCTTCAGACGTTTCAATGCCCGCTCCGCCTGTTGATACATGCTTATAAGTAGCAATGCCTTCAGGTAATTTAGTTTCTGTAATACCAATTGGGAACTGACCAGTACCGAAGATAACATCTACTAACTGACCAAAGGCTGCTAGGACTTTTGTCTTAGTAACCTTAACGAATACTTTAGATTTTTCAGACTCACGAAACTTAACATTGCGGCCATATAAGCCTCTGAAGTTATGGTAAGCTGTTAACCAACGTTGCTCATCCCCATCACGGGCATCAGATGCTTCCATGAAACGGTCTTCAACTAGGCCGACTAAACGATTACGGATCTCTTCGTCGAGGTCAAGCTCGTAGCTACTTTCGCCTTCATTGCGTTTAAAGTAGATTTCGTTAGCTGTATCAAATAGGCTATTGCCTGTTTCGTTAGTCATTTAGTTTCCTTTAGTAGCCAAAGTTGGAGTCAACTGGTCTATAAATCTGCTCTCTTTTAATGTCTCTCATGCGGTCTAAGGGGTTTGCATTCCTTGGCCTAGCCATTATAAGGTAGCGTAACGCATCATATGCGTGATCAGATGCTCTGGTATCTACGTCTTCTGGGTTTGATTTATCCAGAGGAATTCCTTGAAGTTCTCGTATCAGGTTCGGGCATGTATTAAATATTTGTATGCGTGGTCTACCGCTTTGAGTAATCTTCAAGTATTCGTGGATTTGTATTTTTCCTTGAATCCTGTTCTTATCAGCTCTACGTAGTTTATGTCCTTGCTGCTGCAAAGTCTCACCGACTGTAGGGCCTGTTGTTCCTGTTCGTGACCAACATGCTGTATCTAGGACTCCTTGGACTGAAAAAGGGTCTTCTAGTTCCATGTTGGTTATAAGCTCTCCGAGTTCTGTGCCTAGTAAGTTCTTTTGGTACAGTTCTCTATATATAATTAGTGTGCCATCACTGGGGTCTACTGCTCCCCATACACAGGCTGATTCAGAAGCATAACCATAATCTATTCCTTTTATACGTTCCCAATGGATCGGGATCTGAAAAGGTGTTATAACATGGTCTAATCTACTGAACTCTGTGAAGGCTGCTCCTTCCGCTACGTCCCAATCACCATCTAGTAGTTGTCTACGTTGTGTGGGTGGTAGAGCCTTTAGCATCTGCTCGTAACGTCCATCCTTAGCTAAGTAAGGGTTATCCTGCAAACTAGCTGGGATAAACTTCCTTGTGAGGCCGTCCTTGCCCATGAAAGGCTCATGAGGTGGGTGAGGCTCAATGTATCTCTTCTTTACCCAATGCGCTCCAGCACCACCGGGGTTAGCTGTACAACGCATGTAAGGAACTATCTCAGGGTCTGTAGTCCGTAGACGTGACGCTAAGTAGTTCCATGCAAATTCTGTCGGTAGATGCGTGATCTCATCAAAGCCTATCCAGCTATATGCTTGACCCTGATAACGATAAACATCTGCATCTCGTTCCAAGAAGCCGAACTCTACTTTAGCCCCGCTAGGGAAAGTCCACATCTTCTCTACTTCTTTGTACTTAGCCCCGTGGAAGGCTTTCGGGTAGAGTTCACGGCTCTTGTCTATAATCTCTCTTAGCTCTGGCATTGATCGTCTAAGGATCAACGCTCTGTGAGCAGACCTGTGCGCATAACGCAACGGATCAACAATCATTGCATATGACTTACCGCCACCTGCTGCTCCACCAAACAATACATCCGTCTCTGAAGAGGCAAGGAAGTCCTCTTGAGGGCCTTCGTTAGCCTTGAAGATAACACTCTCTTCAGCTTCTTCTCGTAAGCTCTTTGGTAGGGCTTCTAATTCTTCTGCGCTAAACAGCTTTGACTTCTCTGAGTCGCTCAAGACATCCAAGGTCTTCTTAGTATTCTCAATAGACTTCTTGTAGTTGTCTACCTTGCCCTGTGCCGCCTTGAGCTTCTTCTGTTTAGCTCTAACTGTACGTTTAGCAGACAGTTTAGCTTTAGTCTCTGAGTGGTAGTTGTAACCTTTACCCTTAGATCCCTTTGCTCTACCTGCTTTCTTCTTGGGGGTGCCGTCCTTTTTCAGGACGAACTCACCGTTCTCATCTGTCGCATAGTTCTCTGGGTTAACTTCCCAGTCCAACTTATCCAAAAGCTCGCTTCTCAGCAATCTTCTTTAGACCCATATGGCTTAAAGACCTGCCAGTTAGGTTAGTGATATACATACTACCATCACGTAAAGATAAAGTCTTGTTCTGGATCATAGGGACTACAGAGTCTAAAGCCTGTAGCTCTTCGGGGATCTCATCCAATTGACTATCATCTTCATCGTTTAGTTTGTAACCAAACGGGATTGTACTACTAGATCTCCTCATAGTCACCCTCGATGATTGTCTCTTTCTTAGTGGGGAGTACGAAGATACCACCTGTAGTATTAACATTAACCTCAAGTGTATCCTTCTTACCTAAGCCTACACGGTCTAGGATGGTCTGTGCGGCCTGTATACGCATGTTAGCTTGGGGGATAGGTACATTACTATCCATTATATGTACTAGCTTCATAGCGGCTTTAGGGGCCGACTGAGCTAGTATACCTGTAGCTAGGTCTAATATCTCTTGACGCAACGCTTTAACAACAGAAGGATAGCTAGTTTCCGAATAACCAGCCAATAATGCTGCCTGTTTCGGATCACCTCCTACGGTTGGTAAATGGGCTAAGAAAGATTCTTGCTTTTCTGTTAGTTCTTTTATTTTCATATACTCTAGTATACCGCTGGTTTACTGTTTTGTCAAGTCTTTTATAACATTTAGTTATATATAACTACATTTAAGTGGGCTATATGTACATATCTCTGTATATACGTACAGATAAAGTATAGAAGTATACATATAATGCTTGACAAAACGTGATCTCACCGTTATACTATATATTGTAGCCCTCCCCGCTATATAGTTATATCAGCCATCTGTATCTTATCTGTCTTACACTCCCCCTTTAAAGCCCTTTAA
>Ga0208544_10001715_pt1 | contig 14846 bp, 6 predicted proteins | sample DEB08_DNA_9_FD_184526 | JGI IMG/M metagenome (GOLD analysis project Ga0208544, IMG submission 184526) | Aqueous microbial communities from the Delaware River and Bay under freshwater to marine salinity gradient to study organic matter... | ecosystem: Environmental > Aquatic > Marine > Coastal ... | reverse complement strand
AGCATAGTATTTGTTTTTTAGTCGATTCAAATTTCACTATGTTTTCCCATTTTTCAAGGGAAATCTTCCAATTTCTTTTTCATATTAAAATTTTAACAATTCACAAAACTTGACCGTTTCTAGTATATATATAAATTAAAACTCCTGTTCAAACACAACGATAAAGGGTTTTCTTATTAAAAATTATAAACCTCAAAACATCAGGTATTATTTCTTCGGGCTCGATGCCCGAAGGAATCAAGCTACCAAGAGCTACGCCTATTTTTATAAGAAAACCCTACACAACGATACTACCTTAGTACGAACATATTATAATATACCATGAAAAAACTATTTTTAATTTTACTGTTTATTACCCTAAATGCTCCGATTTTTTTAAAAGCTCAATGTAGCATCATTCAAAGTCAATCTACCATGACTCGCAGTACTGCCCAAGAAGTAGGGCAATCTTTTATTGCTTGTAGTACAGGCCCTTTAGAAAAAGTGGAAGTCATGATTTCGGGGTTAAGTATGGCTACCATTGATTTAGTCTTAAAAATTGCTAGAGGCAATAATACAAGTACGAACATTATCCACAGTCAAACGGTTACGGTTAGTGCCGCAGGTATGCTAAGTATTCCTATCAACACAGATTTAGTCTTATATAATGGTGGTACTTATACTTTCTCTCTCGTCGGTACTAGCGGAACTGGAAATATTGACTTTGCCATTGGAATAGGAAATGTTTATACAGGCGGGAATATGCTGCTTGATAATGTTGCCCTTACCACGACAGATTTAGAATTTGGTGTTTTTATAGGCCCTCCTCCTTTGATTCCTACTATGGGACAATGGGGTTTATTCATTTTTGGATTATTGATTTTAAACATGGGGGTGTTCTTTGTGCAGACTACAGCTAAGGCCAAAAGGAAAAATATATTTTGCTGATGGTTTTGAAATTAATTTTAATCACCCTTATGGCGGTGGTAAAACGTCAATTGAAGCAACTTCACCTTCAAATTATTCTGGAGAAGCTAATCCTAGTTCTCCTAAAGGACATACAGCTAAAAGTACTGTAGTTTTCAAAAAGAATTGATTACAAACAAAGAGAATACGCTATTTGGAATCCGCAAACAAAAAACCGGTCAGCAAACTAGCGTTTGCTGACCGTAAAATTAAAATGAGATAATATTAAAAGTTTTGCTGTGAAATAGTAACTGCGAGCAGTTATTTTCAACAACGAGTATGGTTACTCAATCACAATCATCCGCTTTATCACCTGCTTTTTATCCATTATTAGTTGGTAATAAAGTACCCCTTTGTTAGCTAAGTCTGTAGCGTTAAGTTGGATTTCATGATGTCCCTTTTCGTAGACACCTTCGATTTCCTTTAACACTTTTCCTTGAACATCTAAGATGTTTAGGTCAGCCTTACCTGCTTCTGGTAAGTAAAATCCAATAGAAGTTGATTCTCTAAATGGATTTGGACGGTTTTGATAAAGTTGAATACTTGTTGGCTCGGAGTTGATGAAATCGAGTTTAACATTCGTAATGTTGCCCTCTGTGTCATACGCTTCCGCAGTAGTAATACTTGAAGTAAGCTTTAATTTTTCACTTAATCGCCCAGTTGAACTGGATTTAAAAATCAAGCTAAATAATTTAGTTTCCTTCGCTGTAGCTACCGCACCAGAAGTATTCCAACTAGTTGTTAGCAAACCTCTTTTTGTTAAATTAAATCCGAAATTGTGTTTCATGGCAGTCGCTTCCACCATGTCAATTAGTGCTAAATCTTGATAATCAATCGTAAATTGATACCCTTCCAGTGTTGTTGTCGCTGGTAAAACGAAGTCAACGGTATAAGTTTGACCTGCTTCCAAAACTTGGTCAGCTACTTGAATCGCTGTAAAACTTCTAGATTCAGTTGCCAAAGCTTGATCAAAACTAGCACTTTGGTTAACATCACCGATTTTTACTGCCATAAAGTCTACCTGCATCTCTGCTTCCATCTCTGACAGTATAACTGTCTCTCGGTAGGCCTCTTGGGCTGGACTCTCGCTGGTAAAGGAATAAGTCGCATCGACGAACTTCCAACTGGTGTTATTTGGGAATTTTTGATTGATATTTAAGATCAATTGCCTTAACTGTACCATGTCATAAGCAGAGATAGTGCCAGATTGGTTCACATCTGCGGCAACATATTGGTACGGAGAATTAAATGATTGAAGGCCTAATATATGTTTAGAGATTAAGACAAGGTCAAAGGTCGTAACGCCGTTTAGTGGATTAGTGTCCAATTCAGGCTTTAAAGTGTAAGAATCGTTTTTAGGAAGCGATAATTGGAAAAGTCCGTCTTCGGTGACGGTTGCAATACTAATTCCATCGCTAGAAGTCGCTGTTACGGCAACATTATTCATCATTTTATCATCAATAGTTTGGATGCGGCCACTTACAAAACCATCTGGGTCTTCAAGTGGTTGACAAACGCCCATATTGTCTTGAACATCAACAGTAGATACACAGAAAGTATAATTGCCATCTTTATCAATTACATACATTCTAATTATCTGTGTACCAAAATTATTACAGTCAAAATCAATATTTTTTGGCAATGCTATTACTTGGTCTAAAGTAGCAGGAGGGTCTCCAATACTGCTATGCCATAAACGGTAACGTAGTAAATCTTTAGGCGTACAGTTATCAAAACTTCCTCGGTCAACATCAGAAGACCAAACAGTAATCTTTCCTTCTTGTCCCATTTCTACACGGACACCCGCTTCACAATAAGCAGTCGGTTTTTTACAATCCGTAAAGGTATATGCTTGGTCAACCGTAGAACCGTTTCCACACGGGTCACTAGCAGAAAACTGCACTCGATAAATACGGCCTGGGTTTACAGGGTAAGTAAACTTACTTCCTTTACCCGAATCAACTTTCACTTGATCTACATAGATTGCCCACCAAAAATCTAAGGTAGCAAAATCTACACATGAAGTTGCTTCTGCGGAGAAAGTTCTCATTTCGTCACAATCGTACATGCCATCAGGTGTGGTAGCCGTTTCTCCAGCTATGCCTTCACCAGCTAAACAAGTATCTACTTCATTAATGGTAATATCAGGGCCACCAAAACTATGTACTTTTAGTACTTGAATATAGGTAAAATAACCATTCGTTGAAAACTGTGTATGGTTAATCATTCTTGTTGAGTCAACAAAACCATGATCATCTTCCACTCTATTTAAAGGGTATGGATCATCTCCTGCTTTGTATAAACACCAGTTAATAATATGGTACGTTCGTTCTACTTTGTAACAAGCTTCATCTTCAATGATAAATACTTTATCTTCATGTTCCCAACCAATTTGGTCACAAGCACCTGACTCAATATCAATGGCTGCGGCAGGAAAATCTTCCCCGCAATCACCAGCCCAATCCATAGGCAAAGTAATTTTCCAGTTTGGACGGTATTGTAAGGCAATTAATTGAGTCTCCCAAGGAGACTTATTAGGGCCCCAGTCAATAGCTCGATATCTTCGCTGAATTCTAGTCTGACCACAAGGCCATTCTGTCAATTGGTATTCTTGTTCGATAATCATTGGCGCACATTTGACATTATCTTCACAGATGTCTAATGGGTTACCATATTCTGCATTGAATGCATCCAGCATATTACCTGTTAACGGAAGGTATTCATCCTCATCAAACAAACCATTTTTATTAGTATCTGTAGAAGCACCTAGGTCTCCTGTCTTAAATTCATCGCAGTATAAATCCACATCTGGCAATTTACCACATGATGGATAAACATCATCTTTGATATTAATTCTAGTCCAACAAGTATTCTGATTACCTTTTGCATCCGTTACCCTTAAGTGAATCTTCGGATCGTCGTGAATAGCATCACAAGCTAAAACAGCTTCGACATCAAAATTAACACCATCAAAACTAATTTCTCGTTTAACAATACCACAAGCATCCCAACTACCACCATCAATTTCGTCTACATTAACTATTCTAGCCCAATCGTCTCCTAAAGAAAAATTTAATTGGTCTACACAAACTGCCGATGGTTTAGTTACATCTCTAATAATGACGTATTTATAGCAAGTATCTTGTTTAAGCTGTTCGTGACAAGCATCATCTGCAACCCAGCCAATTCTAAAGGTATCACAGAATAAAGCGCCTGAGTTAGATAAATTTGTACCTAATTTTTTCCAAATTCCTTTATGCCGTTGCTCTACACAGAACATACTTACAGCAGGATTTGGGTCACAATTATCAGTAGCTGTAGGAGCTACTAAACGCTCAGGTGTCATTTTAATGTCGCATTCAAAATGTCCTAAATCAACCAACATTGGGTTGTTTGCACCACCAACAGCGCTAGAATCCGGGCAATCTACAAAAGTAGGAGCGATAGTATCCGTAATCGTAACTGCTTGTGTCGCAATTTGAATTGGACCAACAGCAGGGTTACACCAATCCAATACTTTCCAACTTCTTGTCCACTTCTCTCCACAATCTGAAGGAAATTGTTGGTCTTTCTTTACTAAGATATAGCCACAGATATAATCTGTTGTACTAAGATGTACCGTATCTCTTGGTGTTAGAATTCCATTCTTAATCGTACCTGTAATCAAGCCTGGCGTTTCTGCCTCTTCGTAAGAATGTCCTTCATTACAATTTAGAATCGTTCGTCTTGGGTGATAAAATTGAGTAGGTCTTACAATAAAAATAGTATCGCTTAAATAGCTCGTATTACCACATAAATCAACTGCTTTCCATCGAATAGCTACTTTCCCAGTAGAACAAGCATTGACATTATCTATTAATTGAACGTCCGCTAAGGAAACAATTGCTGTATCACAATTAGCAATCACCTCAGGGAGTTTTAGAGAAGCCATTAATCCTGTAGTATCACAAGCAGCAACAGTATCTAAATTTTGGAAATTAACAAAAAATGGTGGTGATTGGTCATCAAAGTTAACAATTGTATTACAAGACGTTTCTGACATACCATTGGCACAAATCGTCATATCATCTAGCATGTGTTCATAGAAAACTCTAGAAGTACGAGCAGTAATATTACCGCCACATAAATCAGCAACTCCATATTTCAATAAAGTGTCTCTATAAATAGTTGGGTAAGGTATGCCTGGACCACCTCCACCAGTAATTGTTTTCTTTAATTTTCCATTACCTATTTCTATATCAATTCGGTAATACAAAGTATCCGTAATTGTATCACAAGGACTTTCTAGTAACATATCTGGTGTCAGATATAGCGCACAAGCAGAGCCTAATGGGATAAATACTTCATCATTACAAATCAAAGTAGGTGCAGAAACGGTGAACGTCTTCTCTACTTTGTGCGTTGGAAAATTCTTTGATCTCCATACGGCTTTGAATAAACCAACACCAAAAGTATCTCGAATAACGGTATTAAATTTCACACAAGAATCTAGGCAAGCCATTCCATGTGCATTATAAATCGTCAAGCAAAAAGTGTCTATTGGGTCTCCACAAATATTCAAGGAATCAGGCGCTTGGATTGGTACAATAGCGTAAGCCTCTCCACATGCTAAAGCAGTACTAGGAATAGCAGGACAAACGATATTAGTCGCTTCTAAATCTTGGCAAGTTACCCAAGATTCCCAGCCAAGTCCTTTGGCATTATCACCATTGGTAACAAATTCAAAAGTTAAGCAACCAGAAGGATTGCATTCAGATTGAACCCAACCGCCTGTTGCACTAACACCTGCGCCAGAATAAGCACCAACTCTTCGGTTGGCTTGCACGCTATCGGCATCATAGACATAAAGTGTATCACCAGGTGCTACTTCAAATTTTGTAAAAGTAATAAAGACTCGCTTCGTATCATTAGGCGGGCAAATCGTTACCGTATCTCGATGAGCAATCGTATCTGGATACAAATGCTCAAATCTATATTGGAATGCATTAATTGCATCGCAATCTCGAATAGTTTCCTTACGGAAAGAATACAATGGCATATTGATAATCTGCGTATCAGCCATCATAGATGCGTGGCTAGTACTATTATCTATTGAGTTTTCGGCTATAGTGGTATGTAAAACTGAACTTGTTTCAGTCAATTTATCCGCACCATTAGCGAAACTCAAAGTACCTTGTATAGACAAGGAGCAAAGCACAAAGAGAAGCGCTCCTAAGGCTAGGGATGGGTACCATTTTTTCATGTGTGGTAAATTTTTTGTTTAATAGTGTTGGACAGTACACGGTAGGCGGTACATCTCGATAACTATCGGGACGGTACACGTTCTACGTAAAACTATTCAACTAAAATGCTATTATAAATTGTAAAATTTCAGATGCCGTATATTATATTAAGATACAACATGGGATTTTCATTCTCAGTAATTTCTAGTAAATCGGTTATCAGTTATCGGTTGTCGGTTAAACAGACAATAGAAAATTGATAACTACGCTTATTCTAACATCATCATTTTCTTAGTAAGTAGCTCGTTATCAGTAGCTAGCTGGTAATATAAAATACCTTTAGTAGTCAGGGATTGCCCTTCAATTAACCATTGTTGGTTACCTGCTGAAAAATCTTTTGCTTCTTGTAATAAAACTCGTCCTTGTACATCTAAAATCGTTAACATCACTTTTCCTGCATGAGGTAATTGAAAGCCAATCGTTGTCTGTTCTTTAAAAGGATTCGGGCGATTCTGTTCAAGTGTAAATCTAGTATTTGTCGGTTCAAAATCTAAGGCTATATCAAGAATTTCTCCTGTTACGTGATAAGCTTCTGTAGGTGTAATTATTGGTTGTAAGTGTAAGAATTCGCTTAAATTTCCAGCTGTGTGGGCTTTAAATTCGAGCGAGAATAAATGTGTGTGTATGGTTGTAGATTCGGTGGAACCGCTCAACTGATCCCAACTGCTTAATAAAATATTTCTGTTAATTAAGTGCTGTCCGAAGTGATGGTGTTTAACCAATCCTTCCTGAATGTTTGTCAGTTCTAATCCTGTAAAGTCTAATGCTAACTGAAAGCCTTCTAGTGTTTGTAAATCTGCTACTGTAAACGCTAAAGTAATCGTTTCTCCTGCCTCAAGGGTTTTGTCTGCCCATTTAAAAGTCAATTTGTCACGGTTTGTTCTAGCTTCGCTTTGCTGTAAATTATTGGCCGTTGCCGACCCATTCAAATCTCCAATTTTAACAGCTACAAAATCAGCGTTCATCCTATCTGTTTGATGATTGTTAATTTCAATAGCTTCTTTAAAACCTTCTTGTAATGGCGTATTTGTTGTGAAATCGTAGGTAGCATCTACAAATCGCCAGCTATTATTCGTCGGAAAATCAGGTATAATATTTAAGATTAGTTGCCGTAACTGTACTAAATCGAAAGCCGTAACAGACCCAGATTTATTGACATCGGCAGCAATGTATTCATAAGGGGAAGTAAATGTTTGCAAGCCTAAAATATGTTTGCTAATCACAATCAAATCAAAAGTAGTCACGCCATTTAATGGTGCATCATTTTTAGCAGGAATGACATTATACTTAGCTCCTTTATTTAAATTCAAAGAAAAATCGCCACCTGTACTGGTCATGGTATTGAGTATATCTCCAACGCCGTCGATAGTAATATTAACTGCTTCCACCATCGTTCCTGTAGTAGTTTGGATATTACCCGCAACGATTGCTTGTACAGATGCAGGATCGCCAATACATATCCCTAAACTATTATTTACATTTACGGTAGAAATACAGAAATCATAATTATTCTCTTCATCCAATACGTAGTAATAAATTTGTTGTGAACCTCTATAAGCGCAATCTAAATAAATAGTACTTGGTAAATTAACGACCCCTAGTTTATCATTAGGCGGGAATAAAGAAACACTTTCATGCCAAATTTTATACCTCAATCTGGACTGTGGTGTACAATTATCCCAACTGTCTTTATCAAATTGTATAGCATCCACTCTCGCTGTTGAGTCATCTCTAATTTCCACGCTTATTTCAGGAATACAAACTACTGATGGGTTCGTACAATCCCAAAACTCATAATCTTTAGTCAACGTTCCTTCATTACCACAATTATCATAAACCGTAAATCGAACGGTATAAATTACCTTTGGTCGAACGATCCAGAAAAATTTATTACCTTCTCCATTGCCAACTAAGATGCTATCTTCATAAATCTCATAGGAAAAAGAAAAATTATTAAAAGCATTCTTTTCACAATCACTAGCTTCTACAGAGAAGGTTCTAACAGTATCACATTCATAAGGCGCTGCTCCAGGCGTAATATCTTCAACACCAGCAGGGGCCGCATCTCCTACTCCGTAAATACAAGTTTGTACCTCATTGATAGATAAAGTAGGTGCTACATTATCGGTTACTTTAAGTACTTGAATATAAGTATAGTATCCATAATTAGAGACATCTTCATAGGAGATTGTTCTTACATCATCCACTAAACCTAAAACATTCTCCGTTCTATCCAATTCAATTGGTTCCTGCCCCTGTACATAATTACACCAATTAATAATGTGATAAGTTCTAACTACTTTATAACAAGCATCAGGAACTAAATCAAAGACTTGATCTTCATGTTCCCAACCCAATAAATCACAAGCGCCATTTTCAATAGTAATATCCGCATCAGGAACTTCATCTCCACATTCACCAAAGAAATCTACTGGTAAGGTAAAAGACCAGCCTGGTGTATAACTAATATTAATATTTTGGTATTTCCATTCAGAAGAATTGCCTAGACCATTCCAATCTGTAATTCGGTATCTTCTTCTGCCTTCTACTACACCGCATTGCGCATAGATTATTTGATATTGCTGTTCAGTCGTAAAAGGTACACATGCCAGATTATCTTCGCAAACAGGGTTGCCAAATTCATTGTTATATGCTGTTAATAAATCATCCGTTAAATCTACCCATTCTGAGTCATTAAAGGCATAATCTTCATTAATATCTGTTGTTGGACCAAATTGACCATTATGAAAATCATCACAAGTTCCTGTAAAATCTGGTAAATCTGCACAGTAAGGAGGAATAACATCAAATAAAACGACATTAAAACCGCAAATATTCGTATTGCCCCCTTTATCTGTAAATCTAAGTTCTGCAAAGAAAGTTTTGTGAACATCTGTACATTCAAAATCAATATACGCTACCCACGGGCCACCTTCTTTTCTAATTTCAATTTTTGTAATCCCACAAACATCTTCTGCTTGATGGTCTATTTGGGAAGCAAATAATCGAGTACCATCTGAATCATAAGAAATTTGAACCTCATCTCCACAAATCGCTCTAGGAGGTGTTCTATCTTCCAATCTAAAATATTGTAAACAAGAATCTCTTAGCGCATTTTCTTCTAAAGTAATATCCATTGCTTGCCAGCCAACCCTAAAAGTATCACATTCGAGGTCACCTGCTTCTTGTAAGTTATTGGCAATCTTAACCCATGCTCCATTTCGCAATTGTTCAACCATATACATGGATACAGTAGGTTCTGCACATATATCCGATACAGATGGCTTCGTCAAATTTACTCTACCTGTACATTCAAATGGAGGCAATGTAAAAGGCTGAGCCGTTGCTAAAGAACCATAAGGGGAACAATCAATAGATGGTGCTAAAGTGTCAATGAATTCAATCAGTTGTGTATCTATCAAGATTGGGAATGGAATCGCTGCACAACCATCTACTACTGCCCAGTATCGAGCTATCTTTTTGCCACCAGGGTGTGGTACTTCTTCATCATTTCTAACCAAGATGTAATTACAAACATATTCATCTGTACTTAGTGTCAACGTATCACCTGGCATTGGAATTCTGATAATCCCTAATTTTTCATAATCTTCCATCATTTCTGTGTTATCTTCCCCACAACTTAAGATGACATCTGGCAATTTAATTACATGATCTAAGGTAGGTCGAAGTACTCTCAAAGTATCTACTTGAGTAGCTGTGTTTCCACATCGGTCAGCTGCCTCCCAAGTGACTAAATAAGTACGCATTGCTGCACATTCATCCCCTTTAATCAACTCATTATCAATAGCTTTTAAGGTAATAGAATCACAATTATCTACAATAGTTGGTTTTGTTAAACGACTTCCTATTTCCTCAAAATTAATCACACCACAAGCCATTAAAGTATCCACACTATGCGTCATAAATTCAGGCCTTGTTCCATCAACAAAATTGATATAGCCCCAACAAACATCCTTGATTAAATCATCCGCACAACAACCACCTTTATAATCGTAAACTCTTGTAATTTCAACTACATATTTTGTATCTCCACAAAGTTCTACCTCCTCTTTTGTTACAACAGGATATTGCGCACCTCGGCTTGTTCCAGTCTTTATAATGGTACCACCTTCTGTTCTTAAAACAATATCATAATACAAAGTAGCGGAAGTATCACAAGGCGCTTCTAGAATGTAATCCGGTCGAATATCCGCCAAACAAGCAGAACCTAATACTGCCTCAACTTCATCATTACAACTTAGTGCAGGTGGTGAAATAACGACATAACTTCTAGTCGTAATAGAAGGACTAACCTTCAAGGAATGTTGAACGGTATAACTACCAATAGCTAAAGTATCAATAACGAAAGAGCTATCTGCACGAATACAAGTATCTTTACATAGTTTACCTTTCGCATTAAAAACTTCTACTAATAGACTGTCATTAGACAAGCCACAATTAGAAAGACCTTTAGCTGCCGTAATGGTTACAGATGTTTTATAGTCATCACAATCCAAGCTCCAAAATTGATTATCGGGAGCAGTTATAGAAACGTCGCCTGATTCACAAGTAATCCAAGCTTCCCATCCAGAACCTTTTATACCATCATTATTTGTCTTAAATTGGAAGGTCAAACAGCCACTTGAATTAGCAAGCTTATCACAATTAGCACCAACCCAACCACCATTCATTCGGAAGTTTCCAAAGCCTGTACCTAAGGCTATAAAAGCACTCGTAGTATCTTTACCATCAAAAGCAGATAGGGTATCTCCTATTGCTAAATCGAAATTGGAAAAAGAAGCTCTTAAAAATCGACTACTATCCGTAGGACAGATGACCACTACGCTATTCCTTGAAGCCCCCTCTATATATTGTAGATTAGCGGTACTATCGCTTTCAAAACTAACCTGTTCTCCACAATCAGCAATCATTACGGTATCTACTATATTCGTAGTAGGTATACGTATAATTTGGGGCATCATAGAGGTAGTAGATATTTCCTCTTTTTTCGGCTCCTCAAATTCAGTAGCATGATTATCAATAGAAAACTCGGTAGCGCTAAAGGCAGTCGTCTGTACAAGAATCATGCACAAACCGAGAAAAAGCCCATAGTTTTTTAGTCTTGGTAAGCACAGCGAAAGCTCTGCTCCAATTAATTGTAGAGTCATCATTACTTAAATCTGTTTAAATAGAAAAAATATGTTTTATAGTACGTTTTTAAAAATAAAAACTGATAAACAAGGGTTTATTTGATAGTAGCATTACCGATAATTATCCATACTAAGCTGGAAAAATTATCCTATCGGCAAATACAGAGAAGTATCGGTAATGCCACTATCAAATAAGGCAAAATGGGAACTGATTCAATATCTAAAATCCCGCCAAAGTGTTATCAAGTGAACAGTTAAGTTCACGCACTCTACAAGACTTAATAAGGAAGGAAAACAATCGTGTAAAAAGTAGCGCAAATTTAGAAAGTGGGTGCAATATTCCACTTTAAAATTCAATAATGCGAACAACTTTTACAATGCAATTTTTTTAGGACAAAAGGTTATGTACTTAATACTTAAAATACTATAATAATAATAATCGGTATAACTTAATATACTTACACTTATCCAAAAGCCGTTCCAATTTTCAGTAATTTAAAGAATCTTTGAGGTACAAATTCTAGAGTTATTTTATCAAATATAAAAATTTCATAATATTAAATTTATTTAAATTTTGTACTAATTTGAGAACTAATTTATTACATATTATGATTTTTAATCACTTTATGATTTTATTTAAATTAAAAATTAAAATAAATTATTAAAAAAATATATTTATTTTATTTTAGATATCAAATCAGTAATTGGAATTTCGAATTTATGTTTTAAAATAGCTAATCGGTCTGCTTCCCCTTCAATTAGTCGAGATTCTCTCTGTTCGTTCGTCTTAATAATCAATTTATCGTTCATAATCGAAACTCGACCCGTTGGTGTCGCCTTCGTACAAATAAAATTCCTAACAAAATAAGAACCAGGTTGCGTTTGTTTGCGTTGACATTCTGGTTTAAAATTTTCTAGTTGTTGTTCCTTAAAACCCAAAGCATACTGTCCTTTAAAATTTTCGCCATCTTCGGAGTGCATTAATAACCATTCGTTTTCGTTATACTTTGTGAATTTATAATAATCCCGTACATCTTTTTGCACCAAATCTAATTTTAATTCTTTTGGGTAAACAAAAGAATCTCCACCAAATCCAACATCGACCAACCATTGTTTTTCTAAATCTACAATCAAAGCGGCATGGTCTAAAGGAGGACCTATCTTACCTTCTTCGTTAATTACCTTAGCGGAAATAATCGTTGTTTTAAAACCGATTTCTTTTAGGAGTTCATTAAATAAGCCATTGAGTTCGTAACAGAATCCGCCTCTGTTTCCCGTTATTACTTTTTGATACAAATCCTTCTTTGTCAGTATGATTGGAATATTATAGTGGATATTTAAGTCTTCAAAGGGGACGTTATAGAGATGGGCTTGGTGAAGTTGGAAGAGGGTTGTTTTGTCTCCTTTTAAAACACCGTTATAATTAATTCTATTTAGATAAGCTTTTATATTCATCGTTTTTATTATTAGGTTTTAATACTTACACAACCCATTATCCGCTTTCACAAAATAAGTCTTATAATTCTTCGCCTTTTTATCCATACAGCCTTTCAAATTCAACAATTCCACATTTTTAAAATCAATCGGATGACTCTCGGCTTGCAAAGAAATATACCCACCTTGAATCAATTCATCTGCCCGTCCAATAAAATCGGCTGAATTATCTACATGCGCTGATTCCCAGTTCATCTGGCTACCTTCCGCTATATAGTTTTTATCTAGCCGTGGATGTTCATAAACCAAAACCGTATCGCCTTCCACAATATGAATCCAAGTAGAATCTCCTAAAATAATCGCTTCCACATTGACCCATTGATCACCATCATAAGTTTTAGAAGTAGAATTATAACAATGATCTTTAATCGGTTTGCCATCAATTTCAAAATAAGTCCCTGGTGTACAAATGTTAGCCGTTGTTCTTGCTTTGCCATCGCTTAATCCACCCAATAATTGCAATTCCACCGAGACAGGAAAATGTTGATTTTTGCCTAAACTAGCTGGTGATTGGGAATGAAACATCACCCCACTATTTCGTACATTCCAAGTTGCACCACCGGGTGTTTGCTCGCCTGTAAATCGGTAATCAAAGCGCATTTTGTAGTACTCCATAGGTTGCTCATAGTACATGTGTCCAAACTTATCGTTAAAGTTTTCATACTCATCGTATTTGATGCGCAACATGTCATCTTCTACCACAAAAGTATTTTTGTAATTTTCATCAATTTCATGGCCTGCAATATGAATATCCCAGCGGGTTAAATCTTTACCATTAAACATTGGTTGCCAATCTTCTTTTGTTGGATCGTTTTGATTTAATCTATTCAACCAATCTCCTAATCGGTCTGTCCAAGTCTGTAAATAGCCCATCCCGACTGCCAAGCCAAAACCATGTCCACCTTCGGGGTAAATATGCATTTCTCCTTCTACATTTTTATCTTTTAAGGCTTGATAAAACACCATACTATTTTCCACAGGAACTGCCTTATCATCTCCTGCATGAATCAAAAAAGTCGGTGGCGCATCATAGCCAACTTGTAATTCATTGGAATAATACTTGACCAATTCGGCACTCGCATTCTCTCCAACCAAATTTATTTTAGAGCCAGCATGAATAAAATCCGCCGTTGTGCTTATTACGGGATAAACCAATACCATAAAATTAGGTCGGCTAGAAATTTGGTCAATTAAATCCGTTGCGGTTTTAATACCATAATCAAAATGTGTCCCTAGCGTAGAAGCTAAGTGTCCACCAGCAGAAAAGCCCATAATGCCAACTTGGTCAGCGTCTATATGCCAATCTTTAGCGTGATGTCGCACCAATCGCATCGCTCGTTTAGCATCCAATAAAGGAGATTTATGTGGTTCTATCTGACTTTTAGATTTAGGCAAACGATATTTTAAAACAATGCTCGCAATTCCTTTGGCATTTAACCATCGAGCTACATCCGTTCCTTCCCAATCATAGGCCAAGCCGCTATAACCGCCACCAGGGCAAATAATAACTGCCTGCCCAGTCGCATTTCTAGGCGTTGGCAAATAAACATCCATTAAAGGTGTTTGGACTTTCGTAACCCAAAGAATATTTCTATTAGGATCCTGTTCTTCTACTTCATCCGTTTTTTGAAAATTCGGAATATTACCAGCTTCCCAAAGTTCTAATTGATGGTCTTGGGCAGCTGCAAAAATGGATAAGAAAATCAAAAGGAATAAAATGGTATACTTCATTATATTTTTATTTTCCCTAAAATTAAAAAACACCGCTTAATAACCTAGTATTAAGGGGTGTTTAATTGTATCACAAATAATGTTTTCTCCAACTCGGATTTGCTAAATCTGGTAGATCTACAGTATCTACACAGAAGGGATAAGCTAAATTTAATGTAAAAAATAGGGTGTCGGAGCGATGCTCCTTAGGAAAATGAAGGAAATCGAATAAATCTACAGACGGGGACGGGGCGATGCCCCTAAA
>Ga0208544_10001714_pt1 | contig 14847 bp, 9 predicted proteins | sample DEB08_DNA_9_FD_184526 | JGI IMG/M metagenome (GOLD analysis project Ga0208544, IMG submission 184526) | Aqueous microbial communities from the Delaware River and Bay under freshwater to marine salinity gradient to study organic matter... | ecosystem: Environmental > Aquatic > Marine > Coastal ... | reverse complement strand
GACTCACGCCATAATTGTTTTTTATGGTGTTCGTGAATCGCTGCGCTTATTTGGCACATTGGCGAAGCCACACCAGCCAACGCAAAGCCTAAAAGCCAAATCTCCTCCAATTCGAAGAAGGAACTGACCACATTAATCGTATATTTGTCAATACCTGATAAGTCATAAAAAAAAAGCCATGAATTTCGGTGAACGTATAAAAGAGCTACGGGAAAGTAAAGATCTTCTACAAAGGCAGTTGGCAGCAACCCTTGAAATCGACACGCCCATGTTCAGTAAAATAGAACGTGACGAAAGGAGGGCGAAAAGAGAACAAGTCGTAGCTATTACACATAAGGATTGATTTATGCCAATAGAACCTGGACAAATAGTTAAAAACCTCGTACCCGCTGAGCCTGTAACTGTTAATCAAGTACAGCCTCTCGGCTCAATGGTTTCTATAAAATTTACTGGCCTAAATTCCAATCGTGCCAATTCAAAGGTTATTTCTAGGGCAGAATTTGAAGGTTTGGAAATCCTCTCCCAAGAAGGCACCTTCAATTTCAAAGGTGACCCAACAAGGTTTGGTTTGTTTGCCGAAGCAGAACGCATCAATTCTGCCTACCAATTCGATCCACTCTTTGCTGTGAACTGCAGTATTGTTGACCCCTTACCTCATCAGGTGGAAGCAGTTTATAAATTCTTATTGCCTCTTCCTAAAATCAGATTCCTGCTTGCTGATGATACCGGAGCTGGAAAAACGATTATGACCGGCCTACTTATCAAGGAATTGATGATGAGAGGTCTTGCGGAACGTATTCTAATAGTCACTCCCGGAGGACTAACTAAACAATGGCAGGAAGATGAAATGGCAATCAAGTTTAATATCCCATTTACGCTGGTAAACAGAGCTTTATTTTCATCTGATCCAAACGTCTTTCATACTGCACCAAGAATAGTCACTTCGATAGATTTCATTTCTCGGGAGGATGTTTTGAATGTTGCGAGCAATTCTCATTGGGATTTAATAGTATTTGATGAATGCCATAAACTTTCAGCATATGACTATGGCACCAAGCAATACTTATCCATGCGCTATAAAGCAGCACAGATTTTGTCGCAGCAATGCGAGCATATTTTACTGCTTACTGCCACACCTCACAGAGGACGTACAGATACATTTAAAAAACTACTCCAGCTTCTAGATGAAGACATCTTTGCTACAGATGAAATTGCTTCTACACGTATCAAGGAACTAGAGCATAATGGCATTAATAAATTCTTCATTCGCAGGTTAAAAGAAGATATGAAGGATTGGCAAGGTAAGCCGCTCTTTAAAGATCGGTTTACCAAAACGGTTGCCTATCAACTAACTCCTGAGGAAAAGGAATTGTACGATGCTGTGACGAAATACCTTACTAAGAGAAAGGAAGAAGCATCAGAGACCAAAAACATCCATGTTTCCTTAGCACTAACTGTAATGCAACGCAGGCTGGTCAGTTCCATTTTTGCAATAAAGAACACATTGGAACGGAGATGGGGTGCTCTTCAAGGCATTGTTGATGAGGTGAATAAAAATCCAAACCTATGGAGCCAAAGACATAAACTCGAAGGTTTTGATGTTGATAATATTGAGGAATACGAAGACCTTGAAGATGATGAGAGAGAGGCATTAGACGGAATATTATCAGATCCTAGAAAGTTTAAGCTTTTTACCACAGCTAAAAGCATCGGTGAAATTCAGCAAGAAGCCAATGAGGTAAAGAAGTTGTTTGATATGGCTCAAACGCTCTACAACCGCAAACAAGAAGAAAAGAAGTTTCAGGAATTACAAGAGCTACTTAAATCAAATGGTGTCTTAAATAATGGTGAGAAGCTGGTCATCTTCACAGAGCATAAAGACACCTTGCTTTATCTGGAAGAGCGTCTCACCAAAAGTGGAGGCTACAAAGTTGCAACCATTCATGGTGGTAAAAATGTTGATGAGCGAAGAGATGCGCAATGGGCATTTGCTAAACCTGATACCCAAATATTGATAGGAACTGATGCGGCTGGTGAAGGTATCAACCTTCAATTCTGTCGCTTGCTAATCAATTGGGATATTCCATGGAATCCGAACAGATTGGAACAACGAATGGGTCGTATTCACCGATACGGCCAAAAGCAAGATGTATTGGTATTTAACATGGTAGCGAGCAATACCAAGGAAGGTAAAGTACTAGAGCGCCTATTGACCAAGCTCGACATTATCCGAGAAGGAATGGGTGACGACAGAGTCTATGATGTAATACAAGATGTGCTGGAAGGTGTAGGACTGGATGACATCATCAATTCCGTATTCAATGGGAAAGAGACTGAATTAGATAGATTCTTGTCACAAGATGATGCTGTCCTAAAACTGAAGTTCAAAGAAAAGATCAATGAACAGAAGGATAAATTAGCGCATAGCACAGTTGACTATAAAGATGCGAGAACCTTAAAGGAAAACTCTGACGAGAAACGTCTACAGCCTATTTATATCCGCTTATTCTTCGAAAAGGCATTCAAAAACCTTGGTGGCGTTTTTACAGAATTAAGGCAATCTATTTTCAGGATTGATAAGATGCCAGAAATGGTTGTTACCGAATTAAAGGACACCTATAAAATTTACTTTGACGCCATCAAGTCGATACAGTTTTGTTTTGACAAGCAAATCTTCCTCGACTATCAAAGCGTCGGTGATTTAGGTAAAGTGCATTACATCAATCCAGGTAATCCTGTTTTTGATAGCTTGGTGACTGTGGTGCGCAACCAGTATCGAGAAGACATGATTAAAGGGACTATCCTCATTTCCCCTGATGACAAGGAAGACTATTTTGCCTTCTTTGTGAAAAGCCAGATCGTTGACAACCGACCGAGCAAGGTGGATGATAGTATCGCTGATGAAAGACTGGTTATGGTATATCAAGCCAAGGATGGTGAATTTCATATTACCTCTCCCGCAAAGTTCATTGACCTTCATACACCCACTGAGTTTACCAAGCCCATTGAACCGCCCGAAGTAATTGACACCAATGAAGTCATTCAATGGAGTTTTGAAAAAATAACCACACAGCAATTTGAAGATACAAAGGCTCATGTAAACAAAGATGCACTGGATCGTAAGGGTTACTTGGATTCTGCCTTTACACAGGTCATCATGGACTTACAAATTTCCATACAAGAACTGCAAGGGAAAGTGCTTTTGGGTGACAACAAGGTGCAGGAAAAGATATTGAAAAAGCAAGAACGCATTAGCGAGCTGATTGACAAAAAGAAAAGCAGACTGGAAAGTTTGGACTTGATGACCCAGCTTAACCCTAAAGCCCCAGAAGTATTGGGTTGTGCTTATGTGGTGCCATTAACCCAAGTAGAATATTCGGGGCATTATGGAATGAGTCGGGATGATGAGGCGGAAGCCATTGCCATGAAGGCAGCTATGGATTACGAAATTAGCGTAGGCTGGAAACCTGAGGATGTAAGTGCTAACAATGAAGGCTATGATGTAAAGAGCATAAGCCCTGAAGAATTGAAGCGGTACATTGAAGTGAAAGGACGAAGTGCAGGTGATGGCAGTGTCATGCTGAGTGAAAATGAAATGAACCGATTGGCGCAGTTGGGTGATGCAGCCTGGTTGTACATCGTAATGAATTGCAAAAGTGACCCTGAGCTTTACCGCATTCAAAACCCTGCAAAGGCGCTCAAGTTCGAATTGAAAACAAAAGGAGTACAATACTTTTTGCCAATGGCAGAATGGAAAAATAACCTAACCCAAACAGCTTATGCCTAACCAAACCGAAACAATCCGAAAATTCATTAAATATCTCAACAATAAGGACGAGCAGGGAGGCTATTGGCTTCCAAATATTCAGCGCCCGTTTGTTTGGAAGAAGGATCAAATTGAAAGGCTATATGATTCTATCCTTAGAGAGTATCCTATTGGAACGCTGCTTATTTGGAAAACCAAAAGCCAGCTTAGACGTCGAAAATTTATCGACAACTACAAGAGTGGGATTAGTTTAACTAATTTTTACATACCACAAGATAAATCTCAAAAAATGATGGTGCTAGATGGTCAGCAGCGCCTACAATCGCTTTTCATTGGACTAATGGGGAGTTATGATAATGAGGAATTGTATGTAAATATACTCAGTGGCGATCTTGTTGCCCCAGAAGACATTAAATATGATTTCAAATTCAAGCCTAAAGACCAAAGTTTATTTCCCTTTATCCTCTTTAAAGAATTAGTTCTTACTGATGAAAAGCCGCGAGAAATAGTTAATAAAGTCTTAGAAAACCAGGAAGTAAGCCCTGACCAAAGGGATAGAGTACATGATAATATTGAACTCATTCGTGAAGTATTCTGCACGCAAGAAAACATCCTATTCCAATTGGTTGATAGTGTCGATCGCCCCAAAACCTATACAGAAGATGACATTGTTGAGATTTTTATTCGAGCTAATTCAGGAGGAACACAATTAGGCAAGTCCGACCTTCTTTTTAGTCTCCTTACTGCTAGTTGGGAAGAGTCTGAGGACAAGATGGACGAGTTACTCAAGGAATTGAATAAGACAGGATATAAGTTTGATCGCGACTTTATTCTTAAAGTTTCACTTGTACTTCTAGATAAGGGCGCAAAATACGAAATCGAGAAATTTCGTATGCCTGAAGTCAAAGAAGGAATCGAAAAAAATTGGGAAAATATTGCTAATTCCATTCGGTTTATTAAAGACTTTATTTATGGCAAAACCTTTCTCAAAACAGATAAAACACTTCCTTCTTATGCTAGCCTGTTGCCTCTTATTTATAGTAGGTATCATTATCCAAAGGCATGGGGCGGTAATGTAGAATTGGACTATTCGGACTATCTTGTTAAGGTAAATTTGACTAGTGTTTTCGGCGGAGTTTCTGACAACTTTACGGATACTTTGGTTAATACTGTTCGGAACAACAATGGATTTGTAAAGAATGAAATATTCGGTGAAATACGTGCTAAGGGAAAAAGTATGGAATTGACTGAAGAAGCATTATTAGGCTATCATTATTCTTCTAAAGAGATTCACCTTTTATTCAATTTGTGGTATGGGTTTAACTACCAACCTACCTGGCATCAAAACAAACCTCAAATTGACCACATTTTTCCTCAGGCTGAACTCAAAAAAACCAAACTGGCTAATCCTGAAACAGGAAAAATGAACGTAATGAAATACAAATGGTGGCATCGGGATCAATTAGCTAACTTGATGCTTTTAACCGCTCATGAAAATGGTGCTTCCAATAAAAGCGATGCTTTGCCCGAGGATTGGTTTAAAACAAAATCCTCTGACTATCTAGAAATGCATCTCATTCCTAAAGACCCTTCTCTTTGGAAAATGGATCGCTTCGAAGATTTTGTTGAAGAGCGAAAGAAACTACTTGTTCAGAAGTTCGCAGAGATTCTCTATAGATCAAAACCCGAAGTCGATACTACATCATGATCCAAGCCAAAAAACTCATAGAAGTAGCCATGCCGATCAAAGAAATATCGGCAGAAAGTGTTAGGGATAAATCCATCCGACATGGGCATATTTCTACCCTGCATTTGTGGTGGGCCAGAAGGCCATTGCCCGTGTGCCGCGCAGTGGTTTTTGCGAGCCTGGTACCCGATCCACTGGATGAAAATTGCCCCAGGGCTTTTCGCGATGCCGTGCAGTTGTTGCTGGGTACGCCATTTGCGCTACATGCGGGTAGCTCAACGGTAGATTGGTACCTGCCTTACGATGATATTCCCTGGACGGCCATTTTTGACCCCATGGAAGACAACCTGCGCAATAGACTGCAAATGTTCATAGGAAAATTTAGTCGACCTATGCAAGACTACCTATTGGGTAAAGCGGCCAAGCCAGGTGCCAAAGACCAACTTTCGGATGCTTCGCTCATAAAATGGGACAACAAAAACGATGAAGCCATCATAGGAAAGGCTCGTCAACTTATTTGGGTAGCACACAATGCCACAAATGCCACCACCGCGGAAGATTTACTGAAAGATTTTGACCACCACTATCAAGCCATAAAAACCGCCGAAAACGAACTTTACAGCATACCCGACCGCCACCTGGCTACCGAGGAAGTGAAGACCAAAGAAACGGCCCTTCAGCAGGCTATTGATGCTTTTCAGGACAAAATGCCCAAGGTATTTGACCCCTTTGCTGGTGGAGGTGCCATTCCTTTGGAAGCGGCCAGGTTGGGTTGCAAAACTTACGGTAATGACATTAATCCCGTTGCTCATATTATCCAAAAAGGCAGCCTGGAATTTCCGCAGAAATACGGCAAACCCATCACCTACTCTAAAGATGAATTCACGCAGCTTTATGGAGAAGAAACCTTTAAGACGATCTCCAACGACTGGAAAGTCTTTACTGCAGGAAATGTAACAGGGGTACGCATCCCCAATCGCCTGTCTTTTGATGTGGCGTTTTATGCTAAAAAACTCCTGGCGGAAACAGAAAGAGAAATTGGTCATTTATACATCGAGAATACAAAAGGAGAAAAACCCTTAGCATATTATTGGGCTAGAACAGCAAAATGTAGCAATCCAAGTTGTAAAGCACAAATCCCCCTACTTAGACAATTTTATTTGTGCAAAAAAAAGGACAAACAAATTTATCTTGACCCGGTAATTAATGGTAATTCAATTGAATTTAAAATTTCTCAAGGCGTATGTAACAGAAGTGGTTTTGTTCAAAATAGGAAAACTCTTATTTGTCCCTGCTGTGGATCTACAACTACGAATGCGGAATTAAAGGTTCAATTCAATTCTGGAAAGGTCAAAGAAAGACTATTGGCTATTATTGAGGAAAAAAAGGGCAAATCTTACAGACTACCTTCAAAAGAAGATTTGGGAATTGAAAATTTTAGAAGTTCTAAAGATAGACCTAAAGACCAATTGCCAATTAAAAACACGAAGCAATTCGATACCTGTTCATGGGGATTTGATACTTACGGGAGTCTGTTTTCAAACAGGCAGCTTGAATCTGTTTGGTCTTTTGTTAATAATTTAAAAACTCTTTCAACAAGTCTATCTACTGAAGAACCTGAATACACAAAAGCTATAGAAACATATTTGGCAATTTGGGTCGACAGAATTGTTCAAAAGGGAGTTTCATTTCTGGTTTGGGATACAGGGTACGAAAAAATAAGCAACCTGTTTGGGCGCCAGGCGCTGGCAATGGTTTTTGATTATGTAGAATCTAATCCATTTTGTGGAAGCACGGGTAGTGCCTTAAACCAGCTAGATTGGATATTACGTTATATTGAAGGTGAAAGTCATATACAATTTCCTGCAGTGCTTCTGAACTCAAGCAGTGGAGAGAAAGGTCAATTTCTCGCAAAGGAAATTGATGTGGTTGTTACAGACCCACCGTACTATGATGCCATAGCTTATGCTGACTTGTCTGATTTTTTTTATGTTTGGCTAAAGAAGACCTTAGGCCATTTGTACCCATTAATTTTTGCCACACCTCTATCTCCAAAATCTGAAGAATGTACGGCATTAAAATATTATCATGATAATTCTTTAGAAAAAGCGAAATATCATTTTGAACATAAGCTTACCCAGATTTTTGAGACCATTGAAATACAAACCAAAGATTTGGTTTGTATAATGTTTGCGCACCAAAGTACCGAAGCGTGGACAACTTTATGTAATTCTATTTTGGCTTCTAAAATGAACATTACAGGTAGTTGGGCAACAGATAGCGAATACACAAATACCGGACTTAAAGCCAATAAATCATTTCTTTCCTCCTCCGTCACTGTTTCCGCCAAACCATCCCAAAAGCAGCAATATGGAGAATATAAAGAAGTGAAAAAAGCCATCGAAGCAACTGTCGCCAAAGAGGTAGAAGAGCTCTACCGCTTGGGTTTCCGAGGAGCAGATTTATTAACTGCTTGCTTTGGCAAAGCGGTCAGTGAGTTTGGCAAATACGAAAAAGTTGAAAAGGCTGATGGCAGTGAGGTAACTGTAGCAGAGTTGTTGGAAATGGCCAGAGAGAGTGCCTTCAATGCTTTGCTCAAAGGCTTTGATGGAGATGACTTTACCAAGTTCTACATCGCCTGGTTGCAGCTCTATGGCTTTGTAGAAAGCGATTTTGATGATGCGGCCAAATTCAGTCGGGTGGGTTTGAGCATCAATGTACAGGAATTGTTTACGGATTATATCCTCCTTAAAAACGGCAACAAGCAGGCTTTAGGTGGCTTTGCTGAACGATTGGCTGCCAGCAAAAACCTGGGGGAGAAAGCAAACAGCCATTTGATAGACCAGGTACACCGTGCGATGCACCTGTATCAGGGTGCCAATCGGGGAGTGTTGTTGGAGTATATCCACCGGGTAGCTTCCAGTGCTGACAGTTCTTTTTGGCGAGTACTCACCTCTCTTTGCGAGATTTTACCAGGAGGGAGTGACGACCACAAGCAAGCCGTTGGTTTGATTGCCAACAAAGAAAGTCTTATCCGCGAAAGTCAAACCGCACAAAAAGACAAAGCCTCACAAACAAAACTTTTTGAATAATTCAGCATCTAGCCATGAAACAGATACAAACAGATAATTTATTTAAGGCGTTTGGCTTGTTCATTGAAGCTTTTAGACCTTATGTGGTAGAATTGTTAAGCAAAGAAGCTGGAGATAAATGGCCTGCAGAATTTGTGAAAGCGTTGTACCCACAGCAAGTTGAAAACTGGAATCAAGGTTTACGGTCGGGATCAGAACCGGAATCCTTGATCGATTATCCTTACCTAAAAAGCTTCGCTTTAAAACATAGAGATTTATTGCGTGGTGATTTTGGTAGAGATGTGAATAAATTAGCAACACGCTTCGAGACCATTTATGATGTTCGAAACAAGTCTGCACATTTCCAAGAAATATCGGATGATGAATTTGCAGAGGCCTTCATCAACATGAAGAGCATTGCCAGAGCCATTCAAATGGATGAATTGGAAGAAGCCTTAGCGACACTCCAAGAAGCGAAGGAGGAACAGCCTAAAGCAAAAGGAGCAGTTATAGAATCAGTTCCGTTAGAGCATGGTGCATTGATTCCCTGGTTCAGAGTAGTTAGTCCACACATGGACATCAAACAAGGACGTTTGGATGAATCGGTCTTTGCGGCAAACCTCGCTGAAGTGGCTTTAGGAAATGGCCGGGAGATTTACAGCAACCCAGGTGTTTTCTTTTCTAAAACATTTTTTACCAACGGGCTAAAAAACGTTGCTAAAACGGTATTAAAAGGCTTGAATGGCAAAGAGGATGCGGAGAACCGGGTCATTTCCTTGCAAACGGGCTTTGGTGGAGGTAAAACGCATACGCTCATATCCCTTTATCATCTGAGTAAATGGGGTAAAAATGCCATCAATTCCAATTATACCAAAGACCTCTTGGCATTTACAGGCGCACCTGAATTTGAGAGTGCTAATATTGCTGTTTTCACCAATACCACCAATGATGCAGCTAATGGTCGTTTGGCCGAAGAAGGCGTTCATATCCAAACTGTTTGGGGTGAATTGGCTTATCAATTGGGTGGCAAAGCAGCCTATGAAATTATTCGTAAGAATGATGAACAGCTTATTGCCCCGGCTGGTCTATTCAAGCAAGTATTAGCACAATGTAAACCTGCCTTAATCTTGATAGATGAGTTAGCAGATTATTGTGTAAAAGCCTCTGCAAGAAAAGCTGGTAACAGCAGCTTAGCTGACCAGACCATTAGCTTCATGCAAGAATTGACAGAGGCAGTGTCCGGTACTAACAATTGTGTAGCTGTAATTACCCTACCTGCAAGCGTTCAAGAAGTTGGCAACACACCCGAAGCGCAAGCGATATTAAGCTCCTTGCAAAAAAGAGTAAGCCGTGTGGGTGCCGATACACAGCCTGTCGCAGATGAAGAAATTTATGAAGTAATCAGAAGAAGGTTGTTTGAAGATATTGGCGATGCAAAGACGATAGAGTCAATAGCAGATCAATACATGTCCATGTATCAGCAATATTGGTCAGAGCTTCCTGCCAACGCCAACAAGTCTGAATACAAGCAAAAAATAATTAAGTCCTATCCATTTCACCCGGAACTTATAGATGCCTTTAGAGTGAGGTGGGCAAGTCATCATGATTTCCAACGAACAAGAGGAGTTTTACGCTTATTGGCTGCTATCGTAAGTGATTTGTGGAAACGTCAACAATCTCTACCCGGAGGTAATGCAATGATACATTCTGGTGTAGTGAATTTCGCAAACCTGGATGCGCTTTCGGGGCAACTGAAGAAATTATATGGTAACGGCTATGATTCTGTAATTTCTGCGGACGCAGCAGGCTCTTCTTCCAATGCATTCAAGATTGACAGCAATAAAAAGGAATATGGTGATTGGTATTTGACCCAATCCATTGCATCCGTCATTTTGATGAACTCTTTTGGTAGTGAAGGAACCAACAAAGGGATTTCAGTGCCTGAACTAAAATTGAATCTTCTGGTTCCACATGGCTTTAATCACAACAGTGTAAATGGCGCACTAGATGAATTAGAAAGCAATGCCTATTACCTCTATTATGCCCAATCTTCTTCCTCTGGTAAACGGTATTGGTTTCACACCAAACCAAACATCAATATCCTCATCAACCAAGCCAAGGGTGATGTAAAGACTGAGGATATAACGGCAGAAATTATAAACCGTCTACACCAAAAGAGCAGAAACATCAATGGGTTTAATGTACTGATAAACCCAGCTGAAGATATACCGGAGCAATTAAAGCCAACACTTTTGATATTGAGTCCAAATCACTTGGCAAACCCAAATGGGCTTAATGGCAAAACGCTTCCACTAATTGAAAAAATAGCTACCAAAAAAGGGAACAGTGAACGTATTTACAGAAATACAATGCTGTTTTTGGTTTGTTCGGAACTCGGAATCGGAAAGTTGCAATCAGATGTAAGGGAGTATTTGGCTTGTCAAAAAATAAACTCCGAATACAACAATCAGTTGGAACAAGAACAAAAAACGGATTTGAGAAAAAGGCTGGACGATGCTTCAAAGAGTTCAGAATCATCACTTGTTGCTGCATATTCAATTGTCACAAAGTTCTCTGTGAAAAATGGAACAAACGTTCTTCAAATCAGACAATTTAGAGACAGCATTGATACGCAGATAAATACAAACATTTTGGATGCGTTAAAAGAGGAGGAATGGCTTCTTGAATCTGTCGGTTTAAGTACCCTCAAAAACAATAATCTATTACCTACAGCCGAGAATGCAATCAAAACCAAAGATGTGTATGAAGCATTCCTCCGATTTGACGATAAACCCATGATTACTGGTCCTGAGGCGGTTGCCAAAAGCATTCAAAAGTACTGCACCAATGGTGAGTATTGCATTGCTACAGGCGATGGAAATAATTTTACCAGATTCTTTTTCCAGGAATCGGTTCCCTTCTTTGATGTCAATGACATCACTTATTGGCTGGTAGATAAAAGTCTTAAACCAGCTCCACAACCCATTACTCCCACAACTCAACCTGGGGATGGAAATGGCAGCCAAGCATTACCGCAAGTCAATGAAGATCCTGCAAAACCGATTTCAGCGGGCTCACAAGGAGATAGTACATCTTCAAAACAGTTCAAATCAATCACAGTGTCGGGAAATGTTCCTCTTGAGCGATATACAGAGTTATTCAACTATTTCATTACGCCATTTGCAATGAATGGCAACAAGATTGAGATTGAAGTAAACTTTAAAATAAAATCAAATACTGGAAGCCCAATTGATGAGAGTAAACAACAGTATAAATCTGCTAAAGAGGCAGCTAAGCAACTTGGGTTGAATTTTGAGGAGGAAATATAGTGATCTATATATTCCTAATCTTTACGCAACAATAGGTGCTGACTCGCTGCTACCCGCCCGCTGCCGAAAACGCCCCCCTGGAAATGTCGTGGACCGATGAACTACCTGAACGGCCGATCCCGAAAAGCATTACAGAAGCTGGATTACGGGCGCCTCAAACCGAAACCAGCCAGCCCTGGTGGGCAAAGAAATCTTCCAGGTCTTGTTTGAAGCGTGGCAGGTCGAAGGCTGGAATTTCTTCCTTTTCGAGTAGGTCTACGGTATGCAGATACAGCTGCGCCAGTAAAGCTTTGAAGGTGTCCATATTGGCGTGGACCGCCTGGTCGTAGTCCATTCTCATTTCCGCATCGATGCGCCGGGCGCGCTTCGTGTACTGGTATTTCGTCGGGAAAAATTCAACCGGTTCGAGAATGGCCGTGAAGTTGAATTCCACTACCCCCGTACCGTAATCCGAGAGCGTCAATTGCGCATTGAGCAGATCCGACAAGGAATGGATCAAGACGCCTTTTTCTAAAGGCACTTCCTGCCAGGCTCTGGCGGTGACGGAAAAGGGTTGGTTCATAGCAAGAGAAAATGGTGTGAATTAAAAAAATAGACGGTTATCACACCAACCAGGTTCGAGGCATATTTTCTGGTTAGCTTTAGGCTGAAAAGCTTTTGTAAGATACGCTTTTGCTTTTAATTTCACAAATTGAAATGGCACGACGCCCGCTCTTCGTAGACTTTGTCTACGAAGGGATATCAAAAGCAGTCTGTGACTGCGGTGCCAGCTGCAACCGGTGCCATAGCTTGGGGAGGTGTCGACAAGTTCCAGGTGGGTAATTGCGCCCATTTCTTTCGTCACCTTTTCGTGGCAAAAGGTGACCCAAAAGCCAGGCATGCCGCGTGCCGCGGCACAGGCTATACCGCCAAAAGAATATAACCGCTGGCTTGTGGGCGGTATAAATTTGACTAAAAATCCTCGCCCCTCCGTTGTTCGGCATAAACTCCCACGCCAAAAAGCGTGGTCATACAGTATGCCGCTCAGCTTGTCCCGCTTTTTAGCGGGGGCCACTCCGGTACGAGGATTTTCTTAACGCCAAATGGTCAACGCCGATGAAAAACTCGATGCCCGTAAGTGTCCAACCAGCCCCACCTTGCCCGCCCCATCCCGTCCTCCTGATCGTTGCTCCAACCCAAGCAACGGATCATGTGGCCTACCCGCGCAGCAATTGAGCAATTGCTGGACTGGCAGGGGGCCAGCGGGCAAACCGTGGCGGCCATCAGCACCGACCCATAGCCGCCAGGCTAAGGGGGCAACCAACGATCGAAAAATCTTTCGTCCTTACAGGACTCTTTTCCAGGGGCACCTGGTCCAGGGTCTGACGACCCTGGCAAAGATGTTTCGTCCCTCCGGGACTGGTACCCCGCTCTTTGGTAAGCGTCCGACCAACCCCATCTTACCAGTCCAATCCCGTCGCCTGATCTTTGCTTCAACCTAAGCAACGACTCGTGTGGGCCTACACGCGCAGCAATTGATCAATTTTTGGGCCGGCAGGGGGCCAGCGGGCAAACCGTGGCGGCATTCTGCGCAGACGGGCCTTTTAGTTCGCCGCTATATATTCTTACATCAAGAAAGCAAATGATTAGATATCTTTCATAATTGGTAGAAATATCCTATTTTGTATACCTAATCAAGTATTTATGGAGTCAAAGAAGGTAAAAGGAAAGAATCGCGAAGGGATTTCTAAGTATTTTGATACAAGGAAAGGCGCTTTTGGTTGATTCTGGTGACAAATTGAAAGATCATTATTATTTCAAAAAGAAAAGGAAATGATCACATTAAAGAAATCAAATAATATATTTTATAATAAAAAAGTAATACTACATTATTTTTTTACTGATGAATTTGATTCAGATAATCAGTTAAATTCAGCTATTGACTGGTTTGAAATGAGAATTACAGGCAGTGATAATGAAGAAGTATTTCATGGATTTTTAGAAAATTTTATTTCTGATTTAAAAAATGATTTTTTTATTGATTTTATATCTTACGAAAGATCAGCGCAATTAAAAAATAGAATTCGTACTTATGCTAAATGTTATCATGATTTAAGAAAAGAGCATTTAATCAATGAAAAGTATATGGTTGAAAAAGAGATAGATACAAATGAAAATTATTCTATTTTTTCTGGTATACTTCAAGTTGATGAAGTTGATAATGAAATAATTTTTGAAAAATTGTTGGATAATTACAATCAAATTATTCATGCTGAGGTTAAAGGGGAAGATCAAGAAAAGCCTCATCGTTTAGAAGATATGTTGGATAATATTGATCTGGAATTACTTAGAAATAATAAGTTAGTTGAGGTAAATTATCCGATTTTACTGGAAAGATTTTTGAAAAAAAATTCTGTCATTATATCATATATGTATGATGGTGGAGACGACTTAATTTTTACTGCCTATTCAGATAAAAGTGTGTCTAACCAGTTAGAAAAATTGATTGTCAATAGTATACCTGAGGATCAAAAAGTAAATAGAATTATTGCTACATCTGATGAAGTTGACAAATTGGTTGAGTCTTACTTTAATGATTGGAGAAAAGTCAAAAATTAATAAAAGGCAATAGCGGCGGTAAGCGTCCGACCAACCCCATCTTGCCAGTCCAATCCCGTCCCCTGATCTTTGCTTCAACCCAAGCAACGGATCATGTGGGCATGCAGCCCGCTCTTCGTAGACTTTGTCTACGAAGGGATATCAAAAGCAGTCTGTGACTGCGGTGCCAGCTGCAACCGGTGCCATAGCTTGGGGAGGTGTCGCCAAGTTCCAGGTGGGTAATTGCGCCCATTTCTTTCGTCACCTTTTCGTGGCAAAAGGTGACCCAAAAGCCAGGCATGCCGCGTGCCGCGGCACAGGCTATACCGCCAAAAAGTTATAACCGCTAGCTTGTGGGCGGTATAAATTTGACTAAAAATCCTCGCCCCTCCGTTGTTCGGCATAAACTCCCACGCC
>Ga0208544_10001707_pt1 | contig 14880 bp, 18 predicted proteins | sample DEB08_DNA_9_FD_184526 | JGI IMG/M metagenome (GOLD analysis project Ga0208544, IMG submission 184526) | Aqueous microbial communities from the Delaware River and Bay under freshwater to marine salinity gradient to study organic matter... | ecosystem: Environmental > Aquatic > Marine > Coastal ... | reverse complement strand
CCCAAAACCCCAAAACCCCAAAACCCCGTAAGGATGTTTTAGTAAATATGAGTTTAAAAGTTTGTAATTAGATTATTGCCGTAATGGTAGAAAGAGCAAGCAATTAGCGAGAGAGTATCTAGCTGCTCATCTAGCGAGTCAGCGACAAGAACAAACAGCAGAACTTGACCACTTCGCCCAGCCAGTCACCCAGTGCGCTTTCAGTTTTCCCTCAAGCAAACAATAGTTAAGGAAGGCCACCGTCTACTAGTGCGCACGAGTCCCACGAAGTTATCAGTTTTCCGAAGTAAGCTCAGATGCTTCCACCAAAACCCTAGAAGCCAAAACTTCATTCGATTCAAAAGTTTAATTCGAGCACTAATAATAGCACTCCATGGGGTGGCGGTCACAACGAAACAAATGGCAAAGGCGGAGGCACATCAAGCTTTAATAAAAAAGAAACTGCTGCCATCATCTACGTCGACGACGACATGGATTTACCCAGTGACAGTGACGATGAAGATGAGAAGTTAGACAGCGTGCACGCGATTCACGGCGACGGCACCGAGGCAGACGCGGAGTAGGAAGAAGAAGAGATTATTTAGACTTAGTAATCGCAGTCGCATCAGGTACGGAAGCGGGCCATGCGAATTAGGCATTACTCCGGCGATAGTGACGAGACAATTCTGATCACGAACGAGGGGCAGGCCGAAGACGACATTGACGCACATATCGTCGATTCTGATGCCCTTGAAACTGAGCGCCGCAGGGACGGGTCTCTTGACAATCGGTCGACCAGAAGCTTAGAAAAGCACACGGTTGGTGACCAGAGGTACCACCCGGAGAATAAAAAGAGACGAAATTAGAAGGCAAGTTCAGTCAGTCAACAATGGAAAAACACTAGTGAGGGCGATTAACTTGAAAATTAGGCTGTTCAAGGGAAGCACAACAATCACAGGACGCAGGAGACCGAAATCATTGGCAACGATGCGCTCTTGCACGGCCAGCAGAAGATCAAGATCCACATAATTTAGGCGCAGCCCGCCAACTCGCAAGGCTTGTCGAAGCACCCGACGATCAGCGAAATTCAAAACAGAGGCTCGGGCGCCATTAACAATCAAGGGGTTGCTGGCTCTCACTACCAGCCTTCAAACTCTTCATATGCGTGGAACAATTAGCAACCGTAGAATGTGGCAGGAGCCAAGAGCGGCGAGGGCGATTTCAATAGAAAAACGTTACAGAATTTTAACGCGCGTTTCAGCAAAGCGATGGTCGTAAGTGGCGAAAGAGGCCAGTCTGACCACTCTCAGCAGAAGCTGATCGACACGAGTGAGTCGGGGAACATGACCAAGTAGAACTCCCCTGATAACAAACATAAAAACTCGCCCAGCTTTCGCGAGAAAAAGACCACTTACTCCGCTTACCCTCCCAGTGCCGGCGCGAACGGACACTCTTTCTCCCAATATGGAACCAAATTTTAAAAAAGCAAAACTAGAAAGAGCAGTAATAATCTAAACATAAACTAGTAGCAGCTCAACCGAGACTCCGGAGTGTCGAGCCGTGTTCGTCAGTACGGGCAGGACTCAAACAGCCAGTCGCCCTCGACTGTGAACGTTGCAAATGGCCCGTCCCACAACCATACCGGCAGCTATCACAAACACGGCAATAGACCCCCAGGCAGTCGCTCGTTGGCTGTAAAAAATATTTCAAATCAATCATCTCAACATAACTCTTCATCGTATGCTGTGGGCGGAGCAACAACCGGAGGCAACAGCAAGACCTTTCCTCGATTTGCGGTTACCCAGAACAATTTCTACGACGCTAAGAGTTTATAGAACAATTCGAATATGATGATGAAGCCGCCAGACTTTCGTCGCGGGATTTCGAACTTAGGCAACCACAACGGGGCTGTCGGGCAGCAATAGTTTGCACAACCCTCAAGTGCCATGCCCCGCCAAACCCGCTCTCGCTAGAAAGTTTCCAAAACAGGCTCGGCATACCCTGCAAATTAAGTCCACGGTGGCGGACAAGTAATTACGTCTCAGAACTAGAACAGTTTCAACGCGATGGCAGCAGGCGGCAACCAAAATCCATACGACAATTAGCAGCAGTCCATCGGCATGCTCCAGCACAACAACGGCCGTCACACCTTTTACGTCAGTGACAACCAGCGACAAAAGCAGAGCTTGCTGAGAGACATTCAAAACACCAAGAGCGGGCAGCGCTTCAATGGACAGGGTGGTCAAATTGCGGGACACTCGGCCACTCGTCAAGGACAACGTTTACTGTGGGGTGGCGCAGGGAATACAAACGCCTAACCTACTGGCCAATCTGGCTACCAGGGCAGCTCATTCAACAAACCACGAGCCCTGTCTCGCCAGGCTGACGCCAAAATAAAGATAGAGGTCTAACGCGACATCAAAATTCGTAATTATTTGCAAGTGGAGAAGCAGGAGAACATGAACCTTATGTTCTATGACTTCAACGGTTCATCCATGGGCTCCGCCATCAACACAGCCCAGAACTTTTACAAGCCTTCGGACTAGATCCAGATAGAGAACGACGGAAGGCGCGGGCAGGCCGTGGACGACACAGCGAACGTGAACTTCCGGGCAGAAGGTGACCGAGTGCCGACACGTGAGCGAGGCTATCGCAGTGCAAACCAAAATTTCCGCAGGCGTGGCGACATGATAAAACAGAACCAGCAAATGGGAGGACTTGAAGGGCTAACAGGCGTTATTCCGATGAACAATAATAGCATGGCTGCTAACATAAATGGTGAAGAGGAGAACTCAGAGAGGTATTCACCGAACTAACTTTGAATACAATGAGCAAGCATGCGACTCGGCGCTGCAACTCTTTACCGACCAAATAATAAAGGGTGCCGCTCGGTTGAAACTGGTGGCATCTCTAAACAGTTTTTGTTAATCTTAACTCATCCATAGAAAACACAATCTATTCATCTACTTTCTTCAAACCGATAAAAAAGCTTACTTACTTTATTAATATAATATTTAAATCACTGACAAGAAGTGGAGTTTGATTATTGTAGTGTATGGTTCCAAGTAAGTTTTAATCTCAAATTACACGAGTCAAAGCTCAAATGTTCTCACCAATTCAAAAACAACATCACACGCGAGTAGGAAAGAAACGACTCCGTCCGTATATCGTGTCAACGAGGGGACACTCTGTAGGGTATGTCGGAAGTTCCTACCATCGCATCGAGGTATAGCATGTTCTAGGCTGTTTCATTAATCGGGAGTACACGAGTATCGACTAGTGTTACTTGTTGTCTTCTCACGACGACCTCTCTCGCCTCGTCTCGTCTCGTCTCACCAAATTTTTGTCGAGCCAAGTCGAGCTAAGCCAAGTCAAGTCGAGCCAATTCAAGTCAAGTCAGGTTAAGTCGAGTGTCAAGTTTCGAGTCAAGTCGCGTAGAGTATCGAGCGTCAAGTTTCGAGAGTCTAGTGTCAGATCTTCTCCCTAGACTGTCGGTTGCTCTTCTTCAGGTCAGTCGCGCCGTAGACATTCAAGAAACGGGCAGCACGAATCGCTTGTTGCTTTTTGATCGAGTCCGAACGTTTGTACTTCAGATTGATTGAAGGCTTCTTCCTCTCTTCAGACAGTTAACTAGCACTCTATTGAATGCTTGAACCAAGTTTGAGGTTAGAGCTCAGGGGGCTCCGCTCGAGCTTATTAGGCAGGAAGGCTTGCTACGTCTGGTTGAAGTTGATGATCATCAGCTTCTTACTCTCACGAGAAAGTTAATTATCTTGCTCTTGCTCTTGCATCGTCAGCTTCCTCTTCCACTTCTCGGCATAGGGCTAGTTGTTGCCAGTTCGAAGGGCAGGGTTAGGAGTCATTCCAGACTTCTTTTGACCCACTCTGTGAACCACCGGGGTCATTTAGTGGAGATTGACGGTGGAGGAGAAGGGAACCTTGTCAGCCAGGATAAACGCCGCAGCCTTCAAAACGGTGGACTTAGCTTTGGAAGTTCTGGCATGGGCAGTGTTGACCATCGGCTTTCCATTTGCATTTCTGCTGCCACGATCCCCTTTACTGGGCTTCTTCGTCTTGCTCCTCTTGTGCAACGGACTTCTTCGTTGCTTCTCAACAATCTAATCACCAAGGTATGGGCCTTCCATTTTGGGCTCGTTCTTCATCTATGAAGACTCAGTGATCACAATCATGTCCGTGTCCTTCTGCTTGTCTTAGTCTCCGCCAAGCACATGCTGCGAGAAGTCATACGACGAGATAAGCGGAGAGTGCGCCCTTTCCTGGGGTGCATCATGCGTGGCGCCCTTCGGGTCACCGCCGTGCTGGTCGCCATCCTCTTCGTCTTTGATGATCTGAGAATTAGATTTCAGGCTGAACTCATCACCACTGTCGTTTCTCTTGAACCCCCGCTGAATCACCTTAGCGCGGTCTTGGAGATTCATCTGAGTATCAGTGACCTTTTTCTTCTACGAGTCGTTGCCACCAGATGCCTACGCTGCATAGACCAGCGCGTTGAACTCTTTGTCTAACCTCTCGATGGTGTTTCCCTTCTGCTGTTCTCCAACAGGGATCATTTTCAGAGGAGGAGATAAAGCATCCTTTGAGTGCCTGAAGTTGCTGTCGCTATTCATCAAAGACTGAATTTGCGAGTTAGTGATGATCTTCGCATTTTTGGTGGCCGCGTTGCCGTCTTCCCGAACGATCCGCGATGACGCAGCAGGAAAATGGCCGTCTTCAACGACGATCGGCATCACAGCAGTGGCAGGAGGATTGTCGCCATCTTGAACATGAATAATTCGATTAGCGATTGCCGGTGGAGACATACTTCTCGAATTCTCGGGGTTAATCGCCGACAAGTGCAAAGCCTTCTATCGGTGTTTAATGCCATGACTCTTCGAGTGCGACTTGAAAGCGACATTACCTTCGAGTCGTTAGTTTTTGACCTGAATAGAGTGGGCATAGGCGTCGTTAGAGCCTCTCTTGGCCTTCTTCATGCTGTTCAAAACAACATCCGGAGTCTCGCAAGCGACAGACGAGTGACCCGACTTCTTCTGGAAGGCGTCATTCTCGACGTAAAGGAATGCTTTCGGAGAAATTATGATCTTTTGCTTCAGAATGGTGTTATCGAGAACTTGGTCCAAGTTGATATGAGGTGGTGACTGGTCGGCAAGCTGATCTTTAGCAAGTTGTTCTACCGTCGAAGATCTCACTACGGACATTTCAGGGACTTTCTCAAGAGGAACGGGAGACGGTGTCACACTGTCGCGCTTGTTGTTGATATAACGCGACATCCCCAACTCGGGAGTGGCTTGCAAAGGATCCGCTATCCTTGTGGACTACCCAAATGATTTTTCCTCAAGGGCATTGCGCTGACTTTCCTTGTGCGTGGAGTCCAAATGCGGACTCAGCACACTCTGCTTATGAATAGAATCCATATTGGGAAGGAGCTCACTCTACTTGTGTGAAGTTTGTCCTCCGCCAATGAATGTCGACCTGTTCGTAAACTCGTGCTGAGTTGCCTGGGGAAGGCCGGAGGAATCGTCATTGATGAGGACTTGCTAGTTTCGGCTAACCCTGACTTCACCAGGATTTCTCACACTTTCATGTGTGCCTTACGCTTCAACTTCATTCTGATTGATTTCCATCAGCATTTTGCTTGTGAATTGGTGCTGGAACGGCGACCCGTTTTCTAGCCTGTCAATATTGTTTTAAATTGTGGCCAATTTCTGATTCAATTCACTGGTTTCAAGACTTTTTCTGATCAATTTTCTTTCTCTGAGCTAGTTGAAGTAGTGCAAAATAACCTTTCCGCCAACAGCGTGCGACGAATCCATCACAACTTCACCCTAAAGCATGTCAACATTGCTTTGCTGCTTGACACCTTTAGCACGTCTGATTTGGCGCATTTCCTACAGTTTCATGATCTCCATGTCTTGATCCCTGCCCTTGTTCTCCAGCCTGTTGATGATATCTTGGAACCTGATAGAGCTAAGCTCTAGGAACTGCTCTTGTTCAAGCAACGAGAGACTCCAGAACTCGGGGCTTTCCATTTTAATGGAATCAAACCTGTTCAGCTCCTACCCAGTCTAGTTGAACAAGGCGATTCGCTTCTCCCTTTGATGGTAACTTTTTTCATGCTGAGACTCAAACACATACTTGATGAAGCCCGTTAGCACGTCATGGAAGTTGTAGTGAGTTATTTTGTTGTAGGTCGGGATGTGCAGCTTGCCCACGAACACGTTGATGTGTCGCTTGAGCTGGTACTGCAGACGCCAGTTGCGCTGGATCGTCTTCAAGTCTTTGTCATCCTCCATACCGATTCCCTTTTTCCATTTGCAGTACAGGGTCAGCAGACGTGAGTGATGGAAGTTGAACAAGAAGTCATTCTTTGCGTCAACATCTTTCCCCGCCTTTTTCAATTCCAGCTCCGTCAATTCGATCACGATTTTGACAAGATCATCAATTTCAATAAAGCCAGTTGCCTTGGGGTCAAACATCATCCAGACATTTGTAAACTCTTCCAGCGTCTCTTCTTTAATTCGAATGTCTTCCTCCTGCTGCGACTTGCTGAAACCTTCAAGGATAATTGCGATGAAGAGGTTCAGAAATATGAACGAGACAATGAGCATGAAACTGAGGAAGTAGAAAATAGCGGGACCCTTTTGTCCACAACCATTAATTCCATCTCGCTCCATTTCTTCAAACGACTGCTCGCTCACACAGTCGAAAATAATCGACCTTTCACGGGCACAGTCAAACATGATGTCGTTCCAAGCCTCCCCTGTACTCATGCGGAATAGCGTGAGCATTGCGTTAGGGAAGTCCCTGAAGTTGGCGTGCCGGTTCATTTCAGACTAGAATTTGACTGCGGAGAACAGGAAGACGCCAAGGACCGCATACAGGTAGAGGAACAGGAAGAGAAGACCTCCAACATTCACGAGAGCAGGCACTGCGACAACGAAGGTGTTGAAGATCTTGCGCAAGTGAGAGTATCGCTTGATGATCTTCAAGATTCTCGCGATTCTGAACGACCGGATGATCGTAGTCACGGGGCCTACATCCAAGCCATGAGTGTACTTGACAACGATACCGAACCACGCGGAGATCACGATCAGGAAGTCAAACACGCACCATCCATCCTTGAAGTAGTTAATCTACAGCGCAGTTATTTTAATGACGGCTTCGATCGTGTAAATGCCTGTGAACACGTAGTTGATGATTTCCATGATGTTCGTCAGTTCTTCCGGCTCCCCGTACCAAGTCAACGCCAAGCAAAAGGTGTTAGCAACGATGCAGGCGAAGATAAAGTGATCGAACCACTTGTTTTTGGTCATGAAATAGCTGTAGTCGACAATCTTGTTTCCGTGAGACACGTACTGGGTCTTCGGAGTGAGCGCGTACGCGTTCAACTGGGTGTCACAGTACTCCATCTGCAGCTTGGTCAGTAGCGAGTTGTTCGAAAGTTTTTCTTTTTCGATGTTGAACGTGTTGATAACGACTCCGACGAACAGGTTCAGGATGAACAGGGACCCCATGATGAGGAAGGCCACGAAGTAGAATGCATTCAAGGGGTTAGCGTTCTACTCGGGCACTTGGTACACGTTGGTGGAGTCAACTGCGTTCATCATGACGGGTATCCACCCCTCAGTCGTCATAATGTTAAACAGCGCGAGCATGCCCCGCCACACGTTGTCAAAGTTGGCAGACGGCTACACCCACTCGCCTCCGTAGTCCAAGCACTCCCACCAGTTGTTGATCTCGCTGATTTTGTCCTGGGGGATATTCTCGATGTAGCAGTAGTGCATTTTGCCTTTGAAGAAAGTAACACCCAGAATGGCGAAAAGCATCAGCACAAGCGTCGAAATAACCATCAGGTTACCAATCCCAGGCACCGCGTTAATCAAGGACTGAACGGCGATCTTAAGCCCGGGGTTGCGAGGGATCATGCGCAAGGGTCTCAAAACGCGAAGCATTCTGAAGATTTTGAAGATGCTGAGCTCGACCGGAAACGGTGTCGCTGAGATGATAGCGAACAAGACAATGATAAAGTCCATGACATTCCACGCCAGTCTCAAGTAGCTGCTCTTGCCGTTGAAGAGAAGTCCGAAGAGAATAATTTTGACGAGGCACTCGAGCGTAAAGATCGTGGTCATCACGTAATCGATAATATTCAAAACTTAGTTTTTCTTGCTGTTGGGGTCTTCGTTCGGGTTCTCATAGGCCAACAAGAACGTCGAAATAGCAATGAACACTAGAATGACATTGTCAAAGTGCTCCCAGGAAACCATCTTGTAGCAGCCCTGTCGGATCGGGTTGTCAACCTTGAAGAGACACAAAGATTTGCCTTCAATCTGCAGTTGCTTCTTTTTCTTTCCGTTGTTCTTGTCTTGGAGCTCAAGGTTTTTAACTACGGCAATGGTCATATTCAGCTTAGTGGTTTGCATCATCCTCAACTTTTCAAGTTTGATCGCTTCCTCTTTCTGCTGAATGTTGATGGTCCCCCGACGGTACGCCACCAACTTGCCTTCTTACTCGATGAAGCTCAGAGACCCACTCTCGTTTCCGAACGCCGATGATTAAGAATCTGAATCAGAGCTCGAGCTCGAGCTTGAAAGTTCTCGTGGAGACGCCATCTGGCCAAGCTTGAACTCTCCGTTGGTGCCAACTGAAATTTAATGCGTCTACAGCTGTAAGATTGAGATACTGGGACCCTTTTTATGTTGAATTTGGATCGGTTCGTCAATATGAAGAATGGCTCCTTCTCCTCCATCTCTGCTGATTGGATTGGCATTGTCCTGCTGGTTGCCTGGCACGTTGTCAGCTTACAGTTAGCCATCCGGCCGGTTTCTCTCATTGTCAACCTGGTTGTGTGAAGCGACAACGTTGTTCACATTGTTCATACTTCCTTATAAGTTGACTCCGAACATGGTCTTGGTATCACGTTTCTTCGATAAATGCTTTAATTGTGCTACTCCTACGCTGCTTCGTCTTCGCTGATCGCGGAGAACACTTCCAGCCAAGTCAGAACCACCTTTCTTTTTGTAAAAGCAGACACACTTGGAGATAAAGGAGTACTTGACGATACGCCACTTGCGTCGGAAGCTCCTTCTTAATTTGGCAAGCGCATTCGCGTCAGAGTCCTTGCCTTCCTCTTCCTCGCCGTCAGTCTCGAAGTTCTGCAGCAAGATGGCGAGGAAAAGGTTCAGGAGCACGAGGTTTCCGATGACAAAGAAACTGATGAAGAAGAAAGTGGAAAGATGCTTGAACTCCCTGTAGTGGGAGTACATCACGCTGTTCCAATCTTCACCGATGAACACAATGAAAATCGTGATCAAAGCATTCCAGATGCCGTTGAAGTTTACCCGAGGGGGCACACCTCCATCAGCTTCAGGCAGAATTTCCCCTTCGTCTTCTGAGAACCACACCTTGTAGGCAAACAGTTCCATTCCCAGCAGAGTGTAAATGAAAATGAAGATTCCAAGGAGGATCACAAAGGTGACAATCGCTTTAATCGTCACTAAAATCTTTGAGAGTAGCTCTCGGAAAGAAGTCCAGCTACGCGCCAACTTGAAGACACGAAGGAGTCTGATGCCGCGGAAGGCAGTGAAAGCACCATCGGTAGTGTTGATGTCGATGCCTGCCTAGTAGATGATCGTCTCCGTCAAAGACATGACCACGATGGTCGCATCGAACAGGTTGAAGTGATCTTTTGAGTACTCTTTGAAGCCGAGACCGATCAACTTGATGACCATCTCTGAAAAGAAGCACCACGAGAAGAACTCGTTGATAATCTCGAGCACTCTGGCTTTCCTCTCTTCCATAGGAAATTCGTCTTGCGCGAGCACAACTGTGTTGGCGATGATCAAAAGTGTGATCACCGTCGTGAAGATGAAGTGAGAGCAGACCTTGAAACAGAACAAGTAGAGACAGTTTTGCCGAGCCCTTGCGGGGATCTCAAGCTAGCTGTTTGGGTTCGTCAGCAACAACGATTCGTTCGGAGTAGGCTGCGAGGCTAAAGATGTCAGGTGTTCTTTTGGAGTCAGTATGTCCGGTTAAACTATCTAGTCTTTCTCTGGAGCCTTGAGTTCATTTTTGAGACGTGGAGAGAAGGAGGGCTAAGGAGAAAGATCGCGAGCGGAATGTTTCGGCTTATGAACGAACACGCTTCGATTTTGAAATTCTTCATCTTTGATCTCTTCCTGGAGCTAGTTGAGAGCTTTCCCCAGAGATTGCCTGCTTGCTTTGTCACTCTCCAATACAGCGGGTTGATCTAATCTGCTTTCATCTGTCAAGTTAGGTGTTTACCGGAGGCTTGCCGACTTGCCTCGCTTATGAACGCCTGGCTTTCGAACGATCTCCGTTTTGAACAACTGTGAGGGTTTCGCCATTTCCAGAGGCTTGTCCGGGTCAGCAAAATTATCAAAGTTCAACTTAGCGGGCCGATCAGGTTGTCGCTCCAAAGATGGAATTCTGAGTCTACTTTTTCTAGGCTTATTAGCAGATGCTTTGCTGTCGTTTAAAGGATTTTCCTCCTTCTCAAGAGAGGAATTTTGTTGATCAGCAAATTGTTTCTAATCTTTAGCGAACGCATCCTCAAATCGGTTGCTCACATAGCTCTCATGCAGGGAAGCTTTCGGGCTCAACTCTTTGAACGCCACGGCATAAGAATTTTAACGCTTGGAGTTATTCGCGTCTGAGGAAGCCCTCAGATGAGACCGACTGTTGTCATGGGGACTTTTCTCGTATTAGCTATCTTAGGGTGAGCGAGAGTTATCCCTCTGCCCGGATGGCGAGCGAGAGTTATCTCCTTGTCCAGAAGGCGACACAGGCGGTTTAATTGAGGACCGATTTTTGATGACTCGGACACTTTTAAATCGATTTGCGCGACCTTAAGACTTCGGCATTTCGATGCCCTAGTGGACAAGCTCTTGATTGGTCAACAGCTCACGACTCTTCAGCTTCGCCAAGTCTTGTTGCTTTTTGGCTCGCTTGACAGAGCGGGCGATCAGTTGTTTCTTCTAGATATCCGCCTTGAGTTGTTGCTCGTCAACTTTGGTGAGAGCGTCAGCCAGGACGGCGAGAATGACATTGAGTAAGAAGAAGGAGCCGATGATGATCAGCGAGACACAGAACACAATTGCCATCCACGCCATGTTCGAATCCATCAAGTTGTACATGATATCAGTCCACCCTTCAAGAGTGATCATCTAGAAGATAGTGATCATTCCGTACTGAAGGGAGTCAAAGTTGGTGATTCCATAGTTGATCAACGACTGATTTTCAGGGTGGTCAAGCTCAAGGGGAAGGCCCACAGATTAGAGGTCGCCGCAAACAAAATCTTCCGGACACTAGTACGTGCTCTGGTTAGCCGAGTCGCACAAGTTCGGTATGTCTTCGTTATACGGCCACTCCCCGTTGACTGGCTCGGGCAGCAAGCGACACCGCTTGTAGAAGGTTCCGCCGAACTACTGAATTCCGAGGATTCCAAACAGAAGGAAGATGAAGAACATGAAGACGACGACGTAGAGGAGGGCTGGCAGCGAACTGAACAGCGACTAAATCGTCCTCTTCATGCTAGGAAAAGCATTGATGCTCCTCAGGGGTCGAAGGACTCTGAGTGTGCGCAAAGACTTGTAGTTGGCAGAGCGAATCGGGAAAAACTCAATGATACCGACGATCACGACAGTGATATCGAGCAGATTCCAAGGCTCTCTCATGTAGGAGTTGTAGTGCTTGACGAAGCCCATGGCGATGATCTTCATGATGCACTCAAAGAGGAAAAAGACGGAGAAAACTTGACCGATTTTGTCAAGAATGTAATTCCTGTAGGTCTTGTTTTCGCGGTCCGAGTAGTCCGTCACGGCCAAGCACACCGAGTTCAGCATAATCAACAAGATTATGAAGTTTTCGAATTTCTTGCTCTCCGTGAATTAAACCATCTTCTGGCGGAATTGGGTCTTGTGGTCGAACAGGTAGCAGGAGCGAGCGTCATAGATGACGATCTTGGATACTGGAACTTTCTCACCATTCTTACTTTTCGGTTTCTGAGGCAAGATGAAGATGCCTTCGACAAGGTCGGGCTATTCGTCTTTGTCGCTTTCTTCTTCCTTCAAAAGCTGCTTCTCAAAATCTTTCCTCTCCTCTTCGTTGTCAGCCTTGCCCGCGAGTCGTCCGACGATCTGCCGCAGCTTCTCTTTGTCTTCGGCTGTGAGCGACTAGTTGGAGCTAGCGTCTTCTTCTTCGTTCGAGGGACTCAACATGCCTACGGACAGGGGACTTCTAACCTCGTTCGATGAGCCTGGTTGTTAGGGAGGAGCAGGGAACACTTTCACTTATGGAGGACTCATCAGTAGTGTCGAGTGTCTTTCATTTGTGTGGGGCTGCAAAGTTTCACCTTCGGCGTGCCCGCTGTTGTCGGCCTGCGTGTGCGGAATGAAGGCGTAATTCTAGCCGTTCAGGTTCCTGGGACTTTTGGCGACAACTTACTCTTTGGTGCTGGGCTCACCTCGAGAACTTCCACCGAAGCCCCCGTTGGACGCTTTTTCCTCGGTTTGGTACTCAAAGTTCCTGCTGCCTCCCGAGTCTTTCTTGTCGCCCAGTCTCGACGACTTCACCTGAACTCAACCCTCGTATACGCGAGAGTTCTTGTCTTGCTCAATACTGTTTTTTCTGCTGGCGTTTTTCGAGCCATCTTCATTGGGAGGCGGTCCGCCCCCGGAGTACTGTCTGGAGAACCGGCTTTCGCGAGGAACAACGTCCAAGGAGTGCGGTTACGAATCATGCAGATTACTGCTATTGCTATTCATAGTTGACGTATGAAATAATTAATAATAATTCAAATTGAAAAACAAATTAAATAAAAGTTTAAGGGTTCAAGGCCGACCGATACCGATACCGGCAACATTTCAATTAAGAGGACTGGAAGCATGAATTGTCGAGTTAACTTCAGTCGTTATCGTGTTTCTCAGATTGGTCGCGCCATTTGCGCCCCCTGTCTAGGGCTCTTTAACGGTCTCCGATGCTTTCTTCACCTGGTAGAAGTTGGAGCGGATGACCGGTGCAACCTTGTTGTTGGCGTTTAAGAACAGAGTGAATTCTGTTTTGCGGTTGCCGTACACCGTCGGGGCCGCCTCGATTTATTTGCCGAAACCCTTCGTGAAGTGTTCATCGTTGGTGCGCTTGACGAAGTCAGAGACAAGGAATCGGCGACCATGGCCAGCTTCGGCCGTGCCCAGTTTCCTCTAGCGCATCGAAAATGTTTGTGTAGGGAAAGTGCCTCCGTTAGCCCCAGAGCGATGCACCGAAACCGGGCTGTGGCTGATAAAGTCAATGCTGCGGTTGTCGGCTGTCATCTTTCTCGTCGAGAATCTCTAATGGTCGTTTTATTCGTTCAGAGTTTCCGACATTTTGGCTTTCGCCCCCTAATTTACTTGCTCGGGGTAGAATGCGAATTTCCTGTCGGTGGTCTTCTCGTCGGGAACTGCGAACGATTTGCTCCGCACGTTTTTATACTGACGTCCAAACACGTTTGCCTTGAGTTATGTTATTCCTTTGCTTGTAGGCGACGTGATGTGGAAGTGGACCTAATCTTTATAAGTCTCTTCGTTTGCGATTATTGGGTGTCGCTCGTTTTGCTTCGCCCGATTAATTAAATAACGCTCTCTCGAGTCGCGTGCGTTCTTGTGAGCTTCCGCGAGAGTTAATTTACGGTATCTTTCGTGTTCATGTTTGTCAAAAGCGTGGTCCAGAGTGCCCAGCAGCTTAGGCCTCACCCGTTTATTCTGTGCAGCAGTGATCGCTCGAGGCACCTGTGAAGCCCCCTTCCGTACCAAGAGCTCTTCTTTGCCCCACAAAAGTCTCCTGATATCTTTCACTTCCATTGATGCGAATTGGTTGTAAAGCACAGGAATTTCGCTTTCGTCTTTGAAAGTTGGAGAGCATGCTCCCTGGCTTTTCTAGTTGCCATTTCTAAGGTCTACACTACTGTGGCCTCCTCGGGGACTTTCAAGTGAGTCGAGAGGCTTGCGTGTAAACTTGCTGAGTGACTTGTCGATGATCGAAGACGTTTGCGTCGTGTCATGGGGCACAAACTTCTCCCTTGCCTTCATTGTAGGCTTCACAGATATAATTCCCTCTGTGGCGTCAGCATTGCTGTATCTCTAGTTGATAAATGCATTGCTTCCCTTTTGGTCGATTTCACATACAAACTGCGAATTCTTGATGTTTTTGCCCGGGTTGGGCTTGAAGCTCGACAACTAATGGGTCGTTTTGACTTGTTCATGCAGATTCTTGCTTACTTCAAGTTAGTCCTTGCGAGAGTGTTCACGGAGCGACGGCGAGCTAAACACTGGGTTGGGCTCCGGAATAAGATCTGCACGGACAACCTCACGCGAGTTTTCTGTCGGTGACTTGAGGCCATTGAGCATTTTTGGTTGTGTTTAGGAAGGAGTGAAGTAGGTAGGAGCCGTTGCTTCCCTCAAGTAGTTTACGTTGTCGTTGGTGAGACGGTCGCGCATCGTCCGCTAGATTACATTCTGTATAGTTGTTTGGATCATCGCACGGTCGTTAATAAATGTTTGTGTTTTCTAAAAGGCATTGACTTGCTTGATGAATCTGGGCTCGTGAAATTTTCGTTCACGCGAGACATTGGTGGAGTAGCCGCCTCTTATTATGCTGGTGTGCGGCTTTGCGCATTCTTACGCGGCGTTCGACTTGATCGCGTACGACTTGGAGGGTCTAAACCTCTGCTACTGGCTCATTGTGCGTTTATTAGTGCTTTTCATTGGTCCTGATGTGGCCGTTACCGTCCTCGATGGCGAACAAACTTATTTCATTATACTTAATTCTTCATCATCAAATTTTATTTATTCCAGCTCTACCAGACGGGGTTTTGGGGTTTTGGGG
>Ga0208544_10001699_pt1 | contig 14927 bp, 16 predicted proteins | sample DEB08_DNA_9_FD_184526 | JGI IMG/M metagenome (GOLD analysis project Ga0208544, IMG submission 184526) | Aqueous microbial communities from the Delaware River and Bay under freshwater to marine salinity gradient to study organic matter... | ecosystem: Environmental > Aquatic > Marine > Coastal ... | reverse complement strand
CGCGGTATCTGCGCGGCGTGGGGGCGATGCCGCCGATGACGCTGGTGGAACCCGTGGGTGGCCCCAGCCTGACGGCAGCCTTGGCCAATGGCGGGCCGATTGCGGTGCCGATCACCGACAGTTTCGTTGATGGGGCCGCCGTCGCGCGGATTGGCGATCTGACGTTTGATGCCTTGCGGGGGGTGGACCCGGCCGACGTGTTGCTGGCGCCGGAAAACCGGATCTGCGTGACCATCCAGCAAATGCTCAACGTGGAAGGGATCGTTCTGGAACCGGCAGGTGCGCTGTCACTTGATGTGCTGCCTGAGATGGCGGACCGAATTGCCGGACAGACCGTGGTGTGCGTCACTTCGGGGGGAAATTTCGATTTCGAACGCCTGCCCGAAGTGAAGGAGCGCGCGATGCGCTATCTTGGGGTGAAGAAGTATTTCATCCTGCGGTTGCCGCAACGGCCCGGCGCCCTGAAGGATTTTCTGGCTCTGCTGGGACCGGATGACGATATTGCCCGGTTCGAATATCTCAAGAAATCGGCCCGCAATTTCGGCTCGGTCCTGATCGGGATCGAGACGTCCGAGGCGGAGCGATTCGCGGAGTTGTTTGCCAGCATGACCGCCAGCGGCTTTGCGTTCCGGGACATCACCAACGACGACGTGTTGGCCGAATTCCTGATCTAGCTGGTGGTGGCTTTGCCGGGAAGTTTTGGCCTGACCTCGGCAACCGATCTGTGGAACAGGGCGACAATTTCCGAGATATTCGGCGACGCCCCCGCAGTGATAGTGGTTTCGGCCGCCTGACACGCCCGCGCCAGCCCGCGAAAGCCGAGGTTGGCGGCGCTACCTCGTAGAAAATGAAAATCATCTGGGCCAATATGGTCAGGCGCCGCCGAAAGCCGGACAAGCGTTTCTTCGATTTCGGTCACGAACAGCATCGCGACGGCGGCAAAATCATCATCGCCCATATCGGTCCGCAATGCGGACAGCCGATCCCAATCAATCATCACCACCTCCAACAAGCTCCGCAAAAGATGGTGCTGTGACCACATTAAGGCCCGGTTAAACCAGACGGCCCTGATCAATCGGATTTTCGCATTCACGCGCTGTTAAGGGGGTTTGCCCCAAAGAGGCCGGGATGATTCAGGTGGAACCGAAGATGCCAACATCGCGACGACGCGAACGCTCCATGCTATCGGAGCTTGCCGCCACCCGTGTTCCGGACCGGGCCGAGCATGTATTGGTGCTGGATGACAGCCTCGCACAGCGCAGCATGATGTGTGCCCTGTTGCGAAAATGGGGGCATACGGCCGTGCCATGCGATTGCCCGGATGTCGCCCTCCGGCTCATGGAAGACCCGGCGATCACAATGGTGTTGAGCGACTGGATGATGCCCGGAATGACGGGGCCGGAATTCTGCCGTCAGGTACGTGCGATGGTGCGGACCGATTATCCATATCTGATCTTGCTGACGTCCAAAAGCGACGCGGCCGCCCTGACCGAGGGGTTGGAGGCCGGGGCCGATGATTTCCTGACCAAGCCTGTGAACCCGCCGGAGTTGCGCGCGCGGTTGCAGGCGGGTGCACGCGTGGTGGCGATGCAACGAGAGGCGGTGAACAATAACCGCAATCTCAGAACGGCATTGGCCGAGATTCAGAGCCTTTATGATGCCATTGACAACGACCTGAACGAGGCGCGTTGGCTGCAGCAATCCCTGCTGCGCGAACCGTATCGCCCGTTTGCGGCGGCTGATGTGTCCCTGATGCTGAAGGCGGCGGGGCATGTGGGTGGCGACATGGTGGGCTACTTTCCCGTATCGGCACACGTCGCGGGCTTGTTTGCACTTGATGTGTCGGGACACGGTGTAACATCCGCCATGATCGCGGCGCGCATCGCCGGCATGTTAAGCGACAAGTCACCGGATCAGAACATCGCGATCATGCGCCGGGATGATGGAAGCTTTGCGGCGCTTCCCCCGGACATGGCGGCGTGGCGATTGAATGCGCTGATGTTGCAGGAATTGCAGACCGATCGGTATTTTACCCTTTTTCTGGGGTTCTTGAACATGAAGACAGGGATCGTGCGGTTCGTGCAGGCGGGCCACCCCCATCCGATCGTCCTGCGCGTTGACGGGACCACGGAACTGGTAGGCATACCCAGCATGCCGGTCGGACTGCTGGCCGAAGCGAGCTATACCTGCGCCGAGGTGAAATTGTCACCGGGCGACAGGATGCTGATCTACTCGGACGGTTTGACGGAATGCCCGGCCCCCGATGGCACTGCGTTGGAGGAGGAAGGATTGGCGTCCATGATGCAGGCGAACGTGGCCCTGAAGGGGCGGGCGTATCTGGCGGCGCTGGAGGATGGCCTGTCGGCGTTCACCGGGACCGACGACTTTCCCGATGATGTGTCGGCCGTCTTGTTGGAATATCGCGGTATTTCCCGGCCGGCCTAACGCGCCAATCCCATCAATCGCCGCAGGAAATAGCGGTCACCGGAAACGGCGATTTTATCCACCGCGTCGACCCAGGGCAGAAACACGGCCGTGTGCCCCGGCTCGGTCGGGTCGGACAGGCGGGGTCCTACACGGGCGGCGTAGATATGACACAGCTTCTGGGCGTACAGGTCATAGTCGGGCATATAGGTAAAGCGGTGGAACATGCCCAACCGCCGCAACCCGTGAATCCGATATCCGGTTTCCTCCATCACTTCGCGGTGCAGGGCGGCAATGGGGTGTTCGCCCGGGTCGATGCCACCGCCGGGCAATTGCAGTTCCGGCCACGGATTTTCCTGAAAGGTGGCAAGAATCGCGTCGCCTGCGTCAATGATGGCATAGACGCCGGGGCGTGTTTTGTAGGCGATGTCAGGGCGCGGCGCACGGCCGAAACGGCGGTTCATGGGATCCCCATATATTGCTTGCGCATGTAGTGGCACGAGGAGCGGGGGTGGGGAAGATGCGTCTTTCGGAGACGCCCCCGATTTCAATGGCTGGCGGGCAGACTTGGCACGCTTCAAACATGATCCCGACGCCGCAACACCCAATACCAATTTTCCGGATGTGCGGCCATTTGCCAAGATCCATTTGCCACAGCTTGGTCCCCATTCGGCCAAGGGCAGTCGTGGCGGCGGCCAAATGTTGGCAGTAAACGGGCCGCTTTCATGACCGCTGGCCCCCTCGCCAATCGCTGTCAGTTGGGCTAAGGCTCCGGCTATGGACAAGACAACCCAACAGATGATCCGTGACACGGCGGCCCGCGTGCTTCGCATTGAAGGCGAAGCCGTGGCGGCGATGGCTGACGCATTGCCCGCCGATTTCGCGGCGGCGGTCGAGGCGGTGTTGGCGACCAAGGGCCGGGTGATCCTGTCTGGGATCGGAAAGTCGGGGCATATCGCGCGCAAGATCAGTTCGACGTTCGCATCGACCGGCACGCCATCGGCCTTTGTGCATCCGGCCGAGGCAAGCCATGGTGATCTGGGGATGATCATGCCGGGCGATCTGGTCGTGCTGATCTCGAATTCCGGCGAAACGGCGGAGTTGCGCGATATCGTGGCCCATGTCGCGCGGTTTTCGATTCCGATGATCGCGATATCCGGTCGGGCCCAAAGCACGTTGATGCAGGCCGCCGACTATTGCCTGCTGTTGCCCGATGCACCCGAGGCCTGCGTGATCGGCATGGCGCCGACCACATCCACGACGCTGACGCTTGCGTTGGGTGATGCGCTGGCGGTAGCGGTGATGGAACGACGCGGGTTCCTGCCCGAACATTTCCGCACCTTTCACCCCGGCGGCAAGCTTGGGGCGCAGCTATCCAAGGTGGCGCAACTGATGCATGGGGTGGATGCCCTGCCGCTGGTTGGGGCCGGTCAACCGATGAGCGATACGCTGCTGGTCATGAGCGAGAAGGGGTTCGGCATTGCCGGAGTGGTTGATGCTGATAAGCTTGTGGGTGTGATTTCGGACGGTGACCTGCGGCGCAACATGGCCGATCTGATGACGCGGACGGCAGGGCAGGTAGCGACGCATTCCCCGCGCGTGACCACGCCAGATGCTTTGGCAGCCGACGCGCTGGCCACGATGTCGGGTAACAAGATTACGGCGCTGTTTGTGGTGAATGATGCCGGACAACCCGTGGGGCTGCTCCATCTTCACGATTGCCTCAGGGCTGGCGTGGTTTAGGCCAGCACCTGCGCGACGGCGCGGGCCACGTAATCCACCTTGTCGGGCGTCAGGCCGGCGATGTTCATGCGGCCGTCACCCACCAAGTAAATCCCGTGTTTGTCGCGCAAGGTGGCCACCTGTTCGGGCGTCGCCCCGATGAGTGAGAACATCCCCCGATGCCCGGCGATGAACCCGAACCGGTCGGATCCGGCATGTTCGCGCAGGGCCGCAGCAAACCGCGTGCGCATCGCGTTCATCCCGTCGCGCATTCCGCGCAGTTCATCGCGCCACATGTCGCGCAAGGTATGGTCGTTGAGGATGGTTTGCACCACGCGGGCCCCATGGTCCGGCGGAAAGGCATAATTTTGGCGATTGAGGTATGCCAGCATGCCTTGCGCGGCGGCTTGTGCGGTTCCACCAGACGTAACGGCAAGCACGACACCCACCCGTTCGCGGTACAGGCCGAAGTTCTTGGAGCAGCTTGCAGCAATCAGCATTTCGGGCACAGCGGCAGCCATCAGGCGGGTGCCTGCCGCGTCATCCTCAAGGCTATTGGCAAATCCGAGGTAGGCCAGATCGACAAACGGGATGGCACCGGTCCGTTGGCAGAGCGCGGCGATCTCGACCCAGTCACCTTCCTGAAGATCAACGCCGGTCGGGTTGTGACAGCAGCCATGCAGCAAGATCAGATCGCCGGGTTTTGCCTGTTCCAGATCCGCAAGCATTCCAGACCGGTCCAACCCACCGGTGGCGGTGTCGTAGTAGCGGTATTCGCGATGGTTCAGGCCAAGGTAGCTGATGATCGAGGGGTGGTTTGGCCAAGTTGGCGTGCTGATCCAGATCGTGGCGTCGGGCGTCAGCCGTTTGGTCAGTTCCAACACCTGCCGGACCGCCCCTGTGCCCCCCGGGGTGGCAAGGGTGGCGATGCGGCCGACATCGACCGCATCGCCCAAGATGAGGTTCCGAATGGCGGTGTGGAAAGCCGGATCGCCTGCAAGGCCGGTATAGGATTTGGTGGCCTGATCCGCCAAGATCCGCCCCTCGGCCTGCTTCACGGCGGCCATCACGGGGGTGCGCCCATCCGGCGTGCGGTAAACGCCAACGCCAAGGTCCACTTTGTCGGGCCGCGTATCGGCGGCATACATCGCCATCAGACGCAGGATCTTGTCAGGTTCGGGTGGAATCAGGGTATCGAACATCAGGCGCGTGACCTTCAGGAGGGAATACGCGCCGGATCACGGTCGCGATGCAGAGTGCGGGTACGGGTTTCTGTCGCGATCGGAACAAAGCCAATGCGCTTGTACAGGTGCAGCGCGCGGGGATGGTCGAGTGTGCAGGTATTGACGGTCATCTTTGAGATACCGGCGCGCCAGCCCTTGGCAACGGCGGTTTGCAGCAGCAGGCCGCCCAGACCTCCGCCAACCGCTTGGGGCACCATGCCAAAATATGCCAGATCGCAGACCCCATCCTCGGAAAAGTCGAGGCAGAAGAAACCAGCCGGCCACCCATTGCGGATCGCTGTCCAGATCTGCAAATCGGGATGCTGAACAAAAGCGGCCAGTTCATCCTCGGGTTGGTTGAACCTGTCGCGCCATTCGTAATCGCGACCCACCGCATCGTAGAGCGCAAGGAAATACCAAGGTGGCGGGTTTACGGCCATATCCAGCCGCACATCAGCCGGAAGCGCCGGTGCCGTGATGCCGGGGTTCTGCGTCATTTCAAGATAGGTGATCGTGAAGGGCACCTCTGTGCCCGCCGGGATGATGACCGTCATCCCTTTGCGACCTTGAGTTGGTCGAACTGACCCCATTCCGTCCACGACCCATCATAAAGCGAAACGTCGTCCTGCCCCAGTCGGGCAAGACCCAGCATCAAGATCGCGGCAGTGACGCCGGACCCACAAGTGGTGATGGTGCGTTTCTGCAGATCGACGCCTTGATCGGTGAAGGCATCGCGCAAGGCCGCGCCCTGTTTCATGGTGCCATCGGCCTTGAAAAGCGTGGCGTAATGCACGTTTTTGGAGCCCGGTATGTGACCCGCGCGAAGACCGGGCCGCGCCTCTGGGACCTCACCGCGAAAACGGTCGGGCGAGCGTGCATCGATGATCTGCCAATCGCCCAGCTTTGATGCCGAGGCAACTTGCGTCACATCCTTCACAAGATGGGCCTGCCGCTGCACCGTCATGTGACGATCGCGCAAGATCGGGGGCATGTCTTCGGTCGGGCGACCCTCGGCCAGCCATTTGGGCAGGCCACCGTCCAGCACGGCGATATCTGTCTTGCCCATCAGGCGGAAGTTCCACCAGACCCGCGCGGCGGAAAAAAGGCCCATGCCGTCATAGACCACCACCTGATGGCCGTCGCCAACGCCGATGCCGCGCATCCGGGACATGAATTTTTCAACGGGCGCGGCCATGTGGGGCAGATCGCTGCGCGCGTCTGCCACTTCGTCGATGTCAAAGAACCTTGCACCGGGAATATGGGCCGCATCGTATTCGGCCTTGGCGTCCCTGCCCATGGCGGCAAGGTAATAGGACGCATCGAGAATACGCAGATCGGGATCGTTCAGATGGGCGGCCAACCAGTCGGTTGAGACCAAGGTTTTCGGATCGTCACCTGTGATTGCGGCGGGCATTCGGGCCTCCCCTGAAGGTAAGCGGTTTTTCGGCCATTAGCCGTAAGGGGCAAGCGCGCAACGCGCAAGGGCAGAGGCGTCAGTGATGCGACTGCTTGAGCAGTCGCGACTTCTGCAACTGCCAGTCGCGCTTGGCTTCGGACTCGCGCTTGTCGTGGTTCTTTTTGCCCTTGGCGATGCCGATCTTGAGCTTAACCAAGCCACGGTCGTTGAAATACATCACCAGCGGCACAATGGTCATCCCCTCGCGCTGGGTGGCGTTCCACAGGCGCGACAGCTCCTTGTTGCGGGCCAAAAGCTTGCGCCGCCGCCGTTCCTCGTGACCCCAAGTCTTAGCTTGTCGGTAGGGCGCGATATAGCTGTTCACCAGCCACAGCTCTCCGTCTTCAACCGCCGCATAGCTGTCGGCGATGGTGGCACCGCCCTGACGAAGGGATTTGACCTCGGACCCTTCAAGGATGATGCCGACCTCGATGTCATCCTCGATGGCATAATCATACCGTGCACGCCGGTTTTCGGCGATCACCTTGTAGTTCGGGTTTGTCTTCAGCTTGGCCATGGCAGCGATATAGGCACTGGCGCCTACGGACGCCAGCCCGGTGGCACGTCGACGCCCGGCAGCCACGGCTTTATGTCAAGCACCGGGGTGCCATCGAACGCATCGATTGCGTCAATGCCGATGGTCGCGCCGTCCAGCGAGGTGATCCTCACCACGGCCAGCGAAATGGGGTTGGGGCGCACGGGGCTACGTAGGGCAAAGGTGCCGCGCGGTGCATCGGTATGGGGCGGGTTCTGCACGATGAGGTCACGCTGCCCGCGATCCATCCAGTACAAGACGATGATCTGCTGACCTGTCTTGAGCCCCCTCAGGCCTGCGGCATAGTCCGGGTCCAGATCAATCTGTGCACCGCGCCCGGTCTCACGTGCCTGACCGATATTGCGGGGGCAATCGCCGGGCGACCACGGAGAACGGATGACGCCAATGAAGCTGACGCCTGCCGACACGCGGTCGGCAGGGTCGAACGGCAAACGCACCTCGCCAATGCGCGGGGCCGACATCAGTTGATCAGACCTGCATGGCGCATCGCCGCCGTGATTTTGGCCTTTGTTGCGTCTTCCAGCCCGGTCAGGGGCAGGCGCACGTCGTCGGAACACAGGCCCAGCACCGACATGGCGTATTTCGCACCCGCGACGCCCGGTTCGACAAATATGGCCTCGTGCAGGGGCATCAGGCGGTCCTGAATGTCCAAGGCTGTGGCATAATCCCCCGCAAGGGTCGCATTCTGCATCTTGGCGCAGAGTTGTGGGGCCACGTTGGCCGTCACACTGATGCAGCCGATGCCGCCTTGGGCATTGAAGCCGTGGGCAGTCGCATCTTCGCCCGACAATTGCATGAACGCTTTGCCACACGCCGCCCGCTGCTTGGACACGCGTGACAGGTCGCCGGTGGCGTCCTTGACGCCAACGATCATGTCCAGCTTGGCCAGTTCGCCCATGGTTGTCGGGCTCATGTCGATGACGGACCGGGGCGGAATGTTGTAGATGATGATCGGGATGCCAACGGCGTTAAGCGCGGTGTAGTGGGCGATCAGCCCGCGCTGGGTGGGTTTGTTGTAATACGGCGTAACGACCAAGGCCGCCGCCGCGCCCGCATCCTTGGCGAACTGGACAAAGCGCAGCGCCTCGGCGGTGTTGTTCGATCCGGCGCCGGCAATGACCGGCACGCGCCCGGCAGTTGCCTTCACGACAGTCGCAATGACCTGTTCGTGTTCATCATGGGTCAACGTCGGGCTTTCCCCGGTCGTCCCAACAGGGACAAGGCCGGTACTGCCTTCGGCAATGTGCCAATCGACAAGTTTTGCAAGCGTGTCAAAATCCACCGCGCCGTTCTTGAACGGCGTGACCAATGCGGGCATCGAGCCTTTGAACATCACACGCTTCCTTGTCGTCATGGGTAAAGCCAGCATCGGCGAAATCGCGCGGACACTATAGGGTGCGGAAAAGAATGCCAAGTTCGTGTGTTGCGTGAATCGCCCCATCCCCTATCGTGTTCGAAATTCGTCACGTCCGAGGTATCTGATGCGCAACCTGTTCATTGCTCTGGTGTTTTTCCTGCTGCCGATGCCAGCCGTGGCCAATGCCGATGCGCTGGGTCTTGCGCTGGATGCGCTGGCCAGCAGGGATGCCGCGTTGGCAGCCGAGGCGATTGCCGCGATCAATGATCCGGTTGCGATGGATATCGTGCGGTGGACCCAACTGCGTGCCGGCGACGGTGAATTTGGAGAATATCTGGAGTTTCTGGCGCTGAATCCCGACTGGCCGGGCCTTGAACTGCTGCGCCGTCAGGGCGAGGCACGGATCCCGCGATCTGCCAGCGTATCCGACGTGATGGGCTATTTCGCCGAGGTGGCGCCGCAGACCGGCACGGGTGCGCTGCGCCTCGCCGGGGCATTGGCGGTGTCGGGCGACCGCGCCACCGCCGAGGCCGAGATCATCCGTGCATGGACCACGATGGTCATGACGCAGGAGGAGGCGCGGGAGATTCTGGACAGCTACGACGGAGTGCTGGCACCCCATCACGTTGCGCGTCTGGACAATTTGCTGTGGGAAGGTGCTGAAGACCGCGCGCTGGGGATGTTCAGCCTTGTCCCCGAGGGATGGGCCCTGCTAGCCGAGGCGCGGCTGGCGCTGCGCGAGAACCGGCCCGGCGTCGATGACCGCATCGCCGCAATTCCGGCCAGTTTGCAGGATGATCCGGGGCTGGCGTTCGAGCGATTCATGTGGCGGATGCGGGCGGGATACTGGGACACGGCCGGTGAGCTGATGGCCGAACGGTCCACGAGCGCCGAAAGCCTTGGCCGCCCGGCGGAATGGGCTGACAGACGCGCCGATCTGGTTCGCGATGTGATGCGCGAAGGCGAATTCGACCTCGCCTATGAATACGCCGCCAACCATCACGTGCGCGCGGAGGACAGTTACGCGGATCTGGCGGAGTTAGCGTGGTTGGCAGGATATACCGCCTTGCGGCGGGGGCAGCCCGAAAGGGCGATTGGCCATCTGGAACGCTTTCGCGATACGGTGTTCAGTCCCATCAGCATGGGGCGGGCAGGGTATTGGCTGGGCCGCGCACATGAGGCGGCCGGCAATGCCGATCAGGCCGCCGAGGCCTATGCTCTGGGTGCGCGATATCAGTCCAGCTTTTATGGTCAACTGGCTGCAGAACGGGGCGGGTTGCCCACCGATGCCGCCTTTCTGGCGCAAGAGGATTTTGGCGACTGGCGCACCGGGGGCTTTGTGAATTCCCGTGTGTTTCACGCCGGCCTGCTGCTTTACGAGGCCGGTCAGATCGATTTGGCGGAGCGGTTTCTGACCCATCTCACCGAAAGTCTGGACCGCACCGATGCGGGCCGGTTGGGGGCAATGGCGCTGGAACTGGGAGAGCCGCATCTGGCCTTGCTGATCGCAAAGCGCGCGGCGCAATCCGGGTTCGAGATCATGCCCGCCTACTACCCGCTGGCTGATCTGACCGAGGCCGATATTCCGATCCCCCGCGCGCTGGCGCTGGCGATCGCGCGGCGCGAGTCCGAGTTTGACCCGAACGTCGTCAGCGGCGCGGGCGCAATTGGTTTGATGCAAGTCATGCCCGGAACAGGGCGTGACACCGCGAATGCGCTTGGCATCGGGTTCTCTGAGGCGCGGTTGCGCACCGACCCGGATTACAACGTCTTGCTGGGCACCACCTTTCTGGCCGCGTTGACCGAACGGTTCGACGGCAATCCGGTGCTGGTGTCCATTGCATACAATGCCGGACCGCGCCGGGCAGATGACTGGATCGAAAGGTTCGGAGACCCGCGCGGCGCGGATGTGGACATTGTGGACTGGATCGAGGCGCTGCCCTTCACCGAGACCCGCAATTACGTGATGCGTGTCAGCGAAAGCCTGCCAATTTACGAGGCACAGTTGACTGGAAATCTGCCTGCATCGGACCTGAGCGCCCGGTTACGCCGATGACAGGAGGCCAGCCCCCGGGCCTGCGGCCCTCCCCCGGAGTTTTGCGGCCAAGATGAAGCCGATTGACCGTCAGTCTGCGGCTTTTTCCTTGGCGCGTGCCCGAAGCAGCGCGAAGACGCCAGCGGCGACAACCAATGCCGCACCGATGGCTACATTCGTGCGCAACGTCTCGTTGAACGCGATGAACCCGAGGGACGCTGCAAAGACGAGTTGCAGGTAGGCGAAGGGTTGAACAGCGCTGGCCTCGGCCACCTCGTAGACCTTGATCAACAGCCAGTGACCCAACGCGCCGGTGACACAGAGTGTGGCCATCCAGAGCCAGTCTTTCGGAGCCATGGGTTCCCAGAACCAGATGCCGATGCACGACATCACGACCCCACCGACAACGCCGGTGTAGAAAAAGCTGGTGGCTGAATTGTCGTGCCGCGCGGCGTAGCGGGTCGCAAGACCATAGACCGCGAACATCAGGGCTGAGACGAAGGGCACAAGTGCTTCGATCTGGAAGATGCCACCGCCGGGCTGCAAGATGATCAGCACACCCATGAAGCCCACGCCGATTGCCGCCCAGCGCCGCCAGCCGACCTGTTCGCCAAGCACAGGCCCCGAGAGCGCAGCGACAAGAAGGGGATAGCAGGCGAAGACCGCATGCGATTCGATGAGGCCGATCAGGACGAAGGCCAGAACCATGACGCAGATCTCCAGCGCCAGCAGCACGCCGCGAAATACCTGAAGCAAGGGGGCTTTGCTGGCCGCCACCCGGCGCAGGCCGCCGGGCTTGCGCGCTGCGATGGCGATGACGAACAGCGCGAAGAACCAATAGCGGATCATCACGACCATCAGCACGTTGTATTCGGCGGCAAGGATCCGGCTGATGCCGTCTTGCATGGCAAAGACAAAGGTGGTGGCCACCATCAACCAGATGCCACGCGTATTGTTTTGTACCATCATGGCAGGCATCCCGTGGTCATGTGCCGTTTGCGTCCGAAGCCCGGCACGCGCGCGACGACAAAGCCCGCCTCGGCCAGCGCCCGCCGCACATGGCCCGCTGCGGTGTAGGTGGCAAACGTGCCTTGCGGTGCGGTGTGGCGTGCGACCTGACCCAGCAGTGCCGGTTCCCACATCTCCGGGTTCTTGGCAGGTGAGAACCCATCGAGGAACCATGCGTCGGCGCGGCCCTGCCAATGCGGCAGGGTTTCGCGGGCATCACCAATGATCAGACGCAATTCGAAGTCATCGCCGATCTGGTGAAGCGGCAGCGCGGTCGGCTCTGTGTAATGATCAACCAAGACGCCGGTCGGCAGATCGGCAAAGGGGCGCAGGGCTGCGCGCAGATCCGCGAGGCTCAGGGGAAAGGCCTCGAAACTGGTGAAGCGCAAGATGCCGGGGGTTCCGCTCTGGCGAAACGCTGCCAGCGTCGTCAGGAAATTCAGTCCGGTGCCGAAGCCAAGTTCGGCCACGTGAAAGCCGGGACAAAAGCGCGTGTGCAGGTCATTGCCGCCCAAGAACACATGGCGCGTTTCAGCAAGCCCGTCATCCAGCGAATAGAACGGATCGTCGAATCGCGCCGAGACCGGGACGCAGCCATCGCGCCATTCCAATGGATGTGTCTGGCCCTCGTTCATGCCCTGCCCTAGAACGGATGAATTGTACCGCAGCTAGGACAAGGCGAGGGGAGAACGCAATGGCCGACGTAACGGTGCGCGGTGCGGGTATCTTTGGACTGTCGGTGGCGTGGGCCTGCGCGCGGCGCGGCGCGCGGGTGCGCGTGATTGATCCGAACGGGCCGGGCGCGGGCGCGAGCGGCGGTATCGTTGGCGCATTGGCGCCCCATACCCCCGAGGCTTGGAATGACAAGAAGCAGTTTCAGTTCGAAAGCCTTGTGATGGCCCAGACGATGTGGGCCGAGGTGGCCGAGGTTTCAGGGCAGGATCCGGGATATGCGCGGCTGGGTCGCGTCCAGCCCTTGCCGGATGATGCAGCGATTGCGCTGGCGACACGGCGCGCCGAAACGGCGCAGGCGCTTTGGCAAGGCTGTTATCATTGGCACATCCGGTCAGCAGATGAATTTGCACCGTTGGTATCGGCGACGGCTGGTCAGGTCGTGTTTGATACGCTGAGCGCGCGGTTGCACCCACGGCGCGCGACACATGCGTTGGCCGCAGCCCTGACGGTGCTTGGGGTGGAGATTGTGGCCGAAGGTCGCGCCCGGGGGGAAGAGGTATGGGCCACCGGCACCCACGATCTGGCGGCGATGTCCGCGGCGTTGGGGGCCCCGGTGGGAAACGGGGTGAAGGGTCAGGCGGCATTGCTGGAATTTGATGCGCGCCATGCGCCCCAGCTTTATGCCGAGGGTTTGCACATCATTCCGCATGGTGACGGGACCACGGCAATCGGATCGACGTCGGAACGCGATTATGCCGACCCCACCGGCACGGACGCGCTACTGGATGATATTGTGGCGCGCGCGCGCGCGCTTTGCCCGGCCATGGCGGATGCGCCTGTCATCGCGCGCTGGGCCGGATTGCGCCCCCGCGCGCGTTCACGCGCGCCAATGCTGGGGCTGCATCCGACCCGGTCAGGCGCGTTCATCGCCAATGGCGGCTTCAAGATCGGGTTCGGGATGGCCCCCAAGGTCGGTGCGGTGATGGCTGACCTGATATTGGAGGGGCGCGACACGATTAGCGACAGTTTCAAACCGGCCGCAAGCCTGCCGAAATGACCGAGATCGTCCCCGACCTTGCCCCTCTTGCATGGGTCTACTGCCTGATCGCAACGGCGCTGGCAGCGGCACTACAGCGGATATCGGGCCAAGGGTTCGGGATGCTTTCGGCACCGCTTATCGCGCTCGTGGCGCCCGAGATGCTGCCGACAACGCTGCTGATCCTTGGGGCGCTGGTGGGGTATCGTGCCATGCGGGCCGATCGGTCGGCAGTGACGCTATCGGAGTTGCCGCCAGGATTGTTGGGGCGTTTGGTGGGCGCAATCCTTGCGGCTTGGCTTGCGTCCGCGCTTATCGGTTCTGGTTCGCTTGGGGTTGTCATCGCCTTGGTGGTTTTTGCGGCGATCGGTCTGTCACTGTTGGGTGTGCGGGTCGCCATTTCCCCGGGATCTCTTTTTGGCGCAGGGCTGGCGGCGGGCCTGATGGGGACGCTGACAGCCATCGGAGCGCCGCCCATGGCGCTGCTTTACCAATACGAAGAACGCGCCCGCGCCGCCGCCATGCAAAACACGTTCTTCATGTGCGGGATGGTGTTCAGCTTTTCGGCGCTCTTGTGGCACGGACTTGTGCGAACCGACCATTTCGGATTCGCACTTGCCCTTACCCCTGCCGTTTTTGCGGGTTTGCAGCTGGCCGGACCTTTCAACCGGGTACTGGGCACGATCCCGGCGCGCGCCGTCGCCCTTGGGCTTGCGGGGGCTTCCGCCAGCCTTCTGTTGCTTCGGTCGCTTGCGACCGGATGACCCGGCACTTTCATTCCAGAAATAAGGCCGCCGCCTACATCCGTCCCAACCCCACAGGTCGCATCAAACCGGTGGCAAACCTGCCTCTGCCCGCAGATCGGCCATCAGTTCCGCCAGCGCCTTGACGTTGAACGGGTTTGCAAGGCTCTCACCTTCGAACTGATCGCCGGCCTGCGCCACCAGAACCTCGGGACCCTGCAAGATCCGCGGGCGGAACGGCACCATGCACAAGCGCAGCGAATACTGTGTCCGCTCACCACCCGCGCGCCCCGCGGCGGCTGACATGATCGCCACCGGCTTGCGATTCCATGGACCGCCCTTTGTGCGGCTGACCCAATCCAGCGCGTTCTTCAGAACACCGGAAATCGCCTTGTTGTATTAGGGCGTGGAGATGACGACTGCGTCGGCGGTTGCAATCTGATCGGCCAATAACTGAACCGATCCGGGGATCCCTTCGGCGGTTTCCAGATCGCCATCATACAACGGCAGCCGCAGGTCGGCCTCGGTGAATTCAGAGGGGTAAAAAAGACGCGCGGCCTCGCGCACCAGCTTGCGATTGAACGATGCTGCGCGCAGCGATCCCGAAATTCCCAACAGCCGTCCACTGGACATGGCGCTCTCCTCAGATCAAAACTCATCCGACACTTAACCCGAGGGTACAGCATAGCAAA
>Ga0208544_10001696_pt1 | contig 14943 bp, 26 predicted proteins | sample DEB08_DNA_9_FD_184526 | JGI IMG/M metagenome (GOLD analysis project Ga0208544, IMG submission 184526) | Aqueous microbial communities from the Delaware River and Bay under freshwater to marine salinity gradient to study organic matter... | ecosystem: Environmental > Aquatic > Marine > Coastal ... | reverse complement strand
CCCCAAAACCCCAAAACCCCAAAACCCCAAAACCCCAAAACCCCGTGGTGCAGATTTTGTGACTATATAAGCGGAAATGAATTGCGGAATTATAAAAATAAATTAAAAAGCTATTTTTATTTTAATAAATTGAATTAAAAATGTCTCAGACTAAAGAGAAGCTCGACGTGACCATGAAAAACGTCATCCACTTCTACAACACTCCCAATAGTAAGTCCCTTTAAAGTCCCTAATCACACTCCCTGACCATTCTATTGTGACTACGTGTAGGTGAACGAGAATTAAATAGCCATCTGTCGTACCTGATCGAATTTAAGGAACTTTTGGAAAACAATCGCAAAGAAAATGACCAAGTTGCCGCACAAGCCGGCATCGTCGCTGGCTCCTCCGGGCCCACGGCGCACCCAGCTCACTACTCGGAGCTTGTCGTTGAGTAGGACATCTATGAGGCTGTCTTTGATCTACTCATCAGGCTACTGAAAGAACGTGGCCTGAATGGACGCCTGAAGGACATCCGGCACGAGCTGAGGAACACCGCACTGATTATCCTGCACCTCTTCCAGAAATACGCCTTTAACGACGAGAACCCCTTCAGACAGAAGGAGCTCATCACTGTGTAAGTGCCCACCTCCCTACCCCCATCGGAAGACCACCGCCACAACCCTGGGTTGCTTCAACTGATTACTTTTTGAATAGGTGTTTCCAAGTGACATTCACAGACAGCGAGCAGATCTGCGAGACAGCCTTCAAGATCATCGAAGGCTTCTTCAACCTTAGCCACTCTTAGCGCAAGCTAGAATTAGTAAGTCACTCCTCTGCTTTTGCCCTTTGTTGACCATCATTTTGTTGCTGTAGATTGATCTTAAAGAGTTGGTTGTCACTTACTGCTCACGGTTCATCCAGTATTTGATCTCTTTGCCGAAAGTAGTCTAGGAGACGTCCCCACTGATAGACTTTCAGCCTAGCCTGCCAGGTTTGGAGCGCATCAACAACACCACCTAGCCCTAGATCGCCAGCCAAAGTGGCGTCCCCCTCGGCGACACGAAGACCAAAGATGGCCTTCCGCAATAGCCTGGCATGGGCCACGTTTCCTCGAACCTGGGGACGCAAGGCGGCGCCTAAGGTAGCTAACACACCATGTATAGCTAGCACCCACAGAGTAACTCGAAGGAGTTCTCGACTTACGGCTACAAGTCGCTCAAGCACGGAGGTGACTTCCTGAGAAAGCTCCTTCAGTAGCACTGGTACAACCAAACTTAGCAAAACCAAGACCGACATCGCGTAATTGACGAGCCATCAATCAAAGAAGAATTTGTGAGCATTTTCGTGTCTTTACCCGACGATATCCAGGCAAACAACGCGTACCAAAAAGTCAAAAACATCCCACTGTTTGTGAAGTGTCTGGAAACGATGGCGGTGTTGATGCACGCGGTGAACTACCTGAAGGTGAACAACGCGGAGTTTCTGCGCGTTAAAATCGGCAGTGTGTGGAAGTTCTTTATCATCCTCATGAAGAACCTGCCTGGACACTGCACCGAGCAACGCTACCACCTCCTCATCGCCTTCTTCAATCTGTTTAACAGTCTATTCAAGTAGCTCCCCGACGAGGTGTACAACAACCTGACCCAAGAGCAGCGTAGCTTGAAGTAGGAGGCTTAGCGATACGTCCTCATCTTCATCGATGAGCTCATCGACGAGAGGATCTTGCTTGGCACCGGTCAAGTCTCAGTCTCTGTCCTCGCGGAGGCTTCCTCGATCGTGTACAGGCTCTTTGAGCTACTCAAGCACAAAGGCATGACAACTTACCACATGGCGAAAGCAGTCCAAATGCTTCTGCACTGCATCTTGCATCCCTTGACGCCCTTGGTCCTCAAGAGCACCATCATCATCTACCTCTACAAGTTTAATGAGGAATTCAGACAGAAAAAGGACCGTGTCATCATGACCGAAGGACGCATCTAAGTCAAAAACTACTCCTTGTAGCTCGAAGTGCTCTACAGCATGGTCAAGGTGTGCAAGCAGCTGCGCACGCAGACCGAGCAAGGAGTCGCCTTTTTCAAGGAGTAAGACTAGAAAGCGGAGGAAAAACTTGCCGCTGGATCTGCTGGCGTGTCAAGTAGCCCGTATTACGACCCTAGCACGAACAAGGTCGCGAAGATTGACGAGATCTTCGTGCTCAAGGAAAACGAGCTGACCGAGGCAAGCAACGATAGCTTCAAAGTCAGCTGGCAGCACATCTGCATCACCATGGACCACCAGCGCAACGCCTCCAATCAAACTTCCAGCAGTGGTGCTAATCCATTTGCTATGCTTAGCTAAAAATACGCTGATGTGAAGAACCTGAATTTGACTGAGAAGAAGGAGACATTTGCCCGCACAGTCAAAAACTTGTTCCTCTACGTCGAAAGCGTTCTCAATTTGATCAAGGAGATTAATGGGCCGATTTTTGACACCGATGCCATGAACTACATCAAACGCTTCTTCGTCCACGGCTGCCACCTCATCCAGAACTTGTACCAGCTGCTGCCCACTGACGTCAAGAAACACCAGGACACCTGCAAGAGTTTCCAAATGATCTTCATGCGTCTCGAGATCGCTTAGTTCCGTGATCTTCTCCAGGCAGCAGGCGACGACGTCTTTGGCCTCATCGTCGAAGAGAAGGCAAGAGGAGATGAAGGCGGCGGCCTCGCTCTCATGACTGATTCGTTCATGAAGTTCAAGGAGCACCACCACCATCAGCACCAGAACATCAACGTGCAATTCAAGGAGCAAAAGCATCAGTACGACGTGGTTGCTCACTTCCTCGAGCTGCTCTTCAACTACATCAAAGAGAAGACGTCGACCTTCGACCTTGACAATGAAGACGCGACCCAGGTGCCCAGGTGTGGCCTCACCAGACAAGACAAGCGCCTCGCCAAGCTGCCCTTCAAGAGCTTGCAAGACGCTATGCAGAAACTGTTGCTCGACATTGGTGAGCAGACGTTGAAGCGGTCAAGTGATATCCGGATCAAGCACACTTTCTACGCTGTGTTCATGTTCTGTATCCAGCGAACACGCTCAGGCAAGATCCTGCCTCGGTACTTCGCAATCATTCGGAACTTGCTGAAGGACATTTGCAACCAAGATGAAATTAATGGCGCGAGCAAGGAGATCCAACGAGACTTTACTTCTATCTTCTAAGGTCTTCTGGAGACATTCCTTCAGGCAAACGAAGAAGCCACCTACATTAGGTACACCAGTGAGATCTGCTGTCTTGTTCCTGCCAAGCTTAGGCACTTACTTGATTCCCTGCCCTCGATCTCGACTCCTCTGATCGACTCAATGGCCTCCAACCAGCCTGAGTAGGTCAAAAGTGGCATCCACACGATTTAGTACTGGATCTCGGGTCTTGTCACGTACCCTGAGCTGCTAGAACCCGTGCTCACGCAGGTGCAGTCTGACTTGAACCAGTCTCTCAAGTAGCTCTTGTTCTACTTGCCCCACTTGAGTCTCAAGCTCATGGGCAAGCTTGGCTCCAAGACCCGTCAATACGACAAGAACAATGAGTTTAAACCTAGAAATTACTCTGAAGACGGACTCAAAATTTGTCTCAAAGACAAGCATTCTGGTCAGAAAATTGTGTTCGGCATCGATGCTGTGATCGACGTGCTCCTCATCAAGATCCTCTCCCACTGTGACATCTACCACGCCTCTGAACTCAGACAGGCCATCAACTTTGTGAAGTGCGCGTTCTTGTGCTACATCGACCCTGAGTTAGACCTGAACTTCATCATTGCAAACATTGTCTCTATCAAGCAGACAGGCGAAGCGCCCTCTCCACAGGCTTTTGCCTAGTTTGGAATCCGCGCCCCTCAGTTCACTTTCAACGCGAAGAAGAAGTAGATCTCTGTTAACCAGATGTCAAAAGGCGCCGAAAGTCACTGCTTCGAGAAACTGTTGCGCTGTCTGATCATCGGCTGCTCCAGCCTGCCAAAGGCGACCCCAGAGTAAGCCAAAGTTCAGAAGAAGCACATCAAGTTTATGAAGTGGGTGACTAAGTACTTCACCCTGATTTACATCTTGAAGAACGGGCAGCTCACGTAGACCATGGTTGATGAGATCAACCCGATTCTCTTCATTGAGTACATCTGTGAGTTCCTCTACTTCAACATTCAGCAGAGCAGCTATTTCAAAACACCACAAGATCATCGCCCCTACTACAAGGGGTCGGTTGTTGCTCTGAAAACAATGATCCGCCTCTTGAACGACCTCTACGGAGATCAGCCAGAAGTGTTCGACAACCTCGAAATCGTACAGCTGCTCATCAAGAAGGTGTGTAACTAGGTGCAGGAGCTGCCAAAGAATCTCGCTGTAAACGTAGCCATCTAGACACTGATCAAGGAGTTGCCCAAGAGGACGCTCAAAAAGAACTATCATTTCATTCTTAAAGCCCTGTTCCAAATTGTGAACACCTCGGCCGACTCGATCGTCAAGTCGATCCAAAAGGAAATCAGTCCCACGATTGACTAGCTCCTCGAAGCCATCGGCATCTACTCCGAGTACAGTCATCTCATCGTTGACCTGCAGCCAAACGAGTAGAAGATGGAAGTAGATGAGTAAACTGCTGAAGATCAGCAGATTCTGAACGGTGCGGTTGATAAAGTTCTCCAGAACCTGCTTTGCTAGCAGGCAACAGCGAGGGAAATCGCGATCATTTTTGTCGAGAAGATAGCTCTTAAGAACAATGTCTCTGTTCTTTAGCTGCTTAGAAGTGTGCCCAAGACGCAAAAGCTGACACCTCACTTGTAGGCACAGTAATAACAAGCTACTCAGCAGTAACAGCAGTAGGCTCAAAGAGCAGCCACACAGGCCACTCAGCAAGAGCCAGCTTCTGAACAGTCGAACCAACAGACTGCTCAAGCTCAGGCTCCCCCGTCCTCCGATGCTCCCAATGCTGCTGCTTCTTCTTCTGGATTGCAAGACGGTAATAGTGGTGGTGGTGTTTAGATGACGCAGCAGACGCCTGCGTAAGCGCCACCAATGATGTAAGGTTAAGATAGAGCACCAGCCCCTGGACAAGCAGCTCCTCCGAGGCCAGCCAGTAATGCCCCACAGAAGCAGGTTAATTGGGCTCAGTATCTGACAGAGACTGAGATCGAAAAGAAAACTAAAGACATCTTCGAGATGTTCAAGGGAGGCTACAGCTAAGTCTAGCAGCTCATTGCTTACATCGAGATCGTACAATTCATGTTGAAGCACGGAGACGGCCAGCACATCAAAAACCGGATCCATGTGTTCATCGGCATCGCTGAGTTCATCCTACTCACCCTTGAAGACGAGTGTGAGAAGTTTGAGAAAGTGCTCGAAAATCCTCACCCCAACATGAACATGAGCCTCGTGGGGCCCAACATGGCCATTGGCAAGATCTCGAAGAGGTACATGAAGCTCGAACGAACCTTGCTCAGGTAGAACAAAGAGTACGACTCGTACTCCAAAACAATGCATACGCACCCATACCTGTAAGCCCACTTCTTCGAAGTCAGAACCATCGCCAAGGAGCACAAGCACAAGAGCGAGCTTGACAAAATCCAACAGAAGCAGAGCAACACGGACCTGAAGATCTACTAAGAAATCAAAAGCGAGCCCAACCAATTCGAGAAGCTGACAGATGAAGCGACTAAGCCATTACATGACTACGCTGAGGCGGAGAAAGTTGCGAGACATGTCAAGCTCAAGATCGAAGAGTTCACGACGAAAATGTTCCCGAACGTGCAGTAAAACATGACCTCACAGCGCCAGAATGTGCTCCGAGTCCAGGACATCAGTCAAGAGTATCTGCACAACCTGTTTGAGATGTACCCCAATGTCAGACTTCACTGTGACCTCATCTGCAAGAGCATGGAGCTGCTCTGCGATATCGTGACGCACAAGAACCTGTGGCAGATTTTCAAGGTTCGCCAGCATGAGTTTAGCGAAAGCTACTTACCCCAGTACTAGTAGCCGCCGCCACCGCAAGGAGCGCCTGGAGACTAGTCTTTCTAGGCTCGCTTCAATGCGCCAAACCTCAACACGCGCTTCGACTTTTACCTCGTCGAGATCAAGTCGAAGATCATCTGCATCTACTTCAAGTTCTTCCAGCGTGACGAGAAGAACATTCAGAAGAAGAGCAAGCAGTGCCTGAAGCGGTTGCTCAAGCAGGAGACAGCGCCCAACGAAGCCCTCCCCAACTTCATCTTGAAGGAGTGTGTGCGCCCCATTCTCAACTCCATGAATTCGTAGAAGAATCAGCAGTCCTCTTTCTAGCATCTCGGCAAACTTATCAAAGTTCTTTACTCTTGCTTTAACGAAGCATTAGGTAAGCACTTGACAAAGAACTTCGAGTCATTGAAAAACTAGATCAAGGAGCCTTACGTGAACCGCCACCTGTACAGCTACTGGCAACAACGCGCCGAGTATCGTCAGCAGTAGGCCCAAGCATAGGCGGCCGCCGCCTCCGCAGACCCGAGCCAGCCCCCACCTGTGCAGAACATTCATCCTCCGCAAAGGCCTGCTCTTAACAAGCAGCAGGTGCTCGAAGAAGTCAACCTGTTGATCGACTAATACAACATCAAGGTCGTCTAGATCGAGACTGCCACCGGTATTATCAACTCGCTGCACTACTTAAGCTATGGGAAACCCCAGATGATTCCGGAGATGAACGACGTGATGCACCAGACGTTGAGCTTCGAAAAGTTCCTGATCGAGGAGTTCGACTCCAAATTCGAGGAGCAGCTCAAAGTGGTCATGGTCGACACGAGACTGAAGGCAATGGCGTATGACAGGCTTTCTCCCCTGCAGATCAAACTCGGCTACCTCAAGAGTGACTTGAGGTAAGGTGTTGCCAAGTTCTTCAACCTGAACTACAATGACGCCATGAAGATGGTGCAGTATCCGCAGCTGACTCCCATTTTCCTGCAGATCCTGAAGCAGAAAGAGAACTTCTGCCTCAGAGAGCGACTGTCTAGAGACAAGTGGGACGGCATGACCAGAGACTCTTGGATCAAAGTGTGCATCGCCAAGGCAAGAAATGTAGCCATCTTGGAGGTTAATAACCAAAAATTCGACCGCGAGTTCGTGCTTGCAATCAACCTCGTGTACATCTTCTCAAAATTCCATCCTCAGTACTTGACGCTGCAGCGAAACACACAGATCTTGGATGGCCTTCGCGAAAAGTGGATCAACAAGGTTCACCCCGACATCTTCCTCCAGAGTGAAAGCAGAGACCTTTACATGAAGATTCAAAAGTGCCTTATCATTTACTGCAAGAATGATATCGCCGACAACCAAATCTTGTTCGATCTTCTGAAAGAATTCTCCTTGTCAGCCATTTCGCTTGACATGAGGCCGCTGATTGAGCTATGCACCAATGAAATTCCAAACAGAGCATCCACAGCGAGAAAAATCAAGATTCTGGACACGGCTCTGACTAAGATTTAGACTTCGGGCTGTAAGTACGAGGCCAAGTACACAATGTTCGAGTTCGCCTTCATGCCCATCGCCCTCCAGTGCGCCAACGACCGTGAAAAGTTCCAAGAGTACTTCTCCGACAGACTCATCAACAAGTTCGTTGAAACCTTCTTCTCGCGCAAGCAGCGGTCGAACCAAAACTTGCACGACGTTCGAGGCAACTCCATCAGGGAAGAAATCTGGATTTGGCAGAACATCTAGCAGGAACTTGAGCAGAGACAAAAGATATCGTACTAGAGCTTCTTCACTGAGATCATCAAAGTGTTGTCGATGATCATGAGGTGGGTTCCCTCGTTCGATTTCTTCTTGACTTGTTGCCCTGGTGGTAACTACCGCACCTTCTTTATCTTCCTGGATTGGGTCACCAAGAACGCGACAGACTCTAGTCTCAAGGAGCACGCCTTCTACACCCTGTCAGCCTTTGGCATACGTATGCTCAACTTGCCCCTATCTCCAGACGACTCTGACCAAGAGAGCGAGAGCAGAAACGGAGTAGACGGTCTTCAAGCTATGCAGGTGGATTCCAACCCCGTGGTCACTAATCACATCTCCATGGACTTCGTAAGCATGCTTGCTGAGAACGTGCTTGCTCCCTTCTTTGAATATGACTCTTCGTGGGCCAAAAACAAGGTGCTCGTCCAGAATGCTTTCATCAACTTTGTACGTATCTTTGAGGACCCCCGAGTGAAGAGCCTAATCCGTGGAAACAACGATACCTCTGCGATAAACACCTCGAGCAGTGTCGAAGGAAAATTCTCCATCTGGCAATACTTCCGCTCTCGGTACTCCCTGAAACCTCAGCAGAGCGCGCGTCAGAATCTTTGCTCGCTAGTCACGAAGAATGAAGCCGTGATTTAGTCGGAAGACCCGGGCCTTTTCCGTCGACTACTCAAGACAGTTCTCCAATTCGTGCAGAACAACTACACAGGTGCTGACTTGAACGATTGCCAAGAGCCCCTAAGGTTGATGGAGACGCTCATCAGGTGGGCCGAGCACAAGAAGAAAGCGGCTCTGAGTCTTCCCGCGGAGTTGAGCGAGAAACGAGACGCCGAGATCAGCAAAGCAAAGTCTGAAGTCTACCAACTGTTCACTGCTGTGACACGACTTTTCGAATTCCAGCTTTCATCTTCGCCAAGCGCGTAGCAGATTTAATAATAATAGAGAGCCGCTAAGTAACACGACTTCATCCACATCAACTAGTAGATTTAGATCACGCAAGCGATGTTCAGCACATTTGCTGAGCACTGCCTCTTCATCTTGAAACGGATTGGAACTCTGTTCCCCTAGCCTGACATTTTGAGCACTGGACAGATCATTCAGCATCAAGGCGACCCCGAGAAAGTTGCCCTGAAAGCTCTGTTCAACCTAAACACCTGCGCGATGGCCATCCGCCACAAATTCGAATTCCCGAACCGCATCCGCATCCTAATCGATTTCTTCAAAAACACCTTCCAGCTCAACAAATCTCCACCAAATGGAGTGATCTAGCCGCCGACACACTCGTTCTCAAATGCCAACTTCAAGCTGATCCTCTTCCCCATCCACGTGCTCTGCATGGCACTCAGTGACAAGACTTTGAACATTGGTGCGGAGCAGCTTACCGAACTATAGGAAACCGTCAAAAAGGCAATCAAGTTCGATGTCATCAAGGCCAATGAAAGAGACTTGAAGCTCTTGCAAGGGCAAATTGTACAAGACTTCTGGCGTAAACAACAAGCGGCAGCTTCTGTCACCAACCCCTAACAGACGAGTCATTTGGGAGCTGGAGGCGTCGTTGGAGCGACAGCACCCGGCGGCTTCGTGAACCAGCGCAGCGATGAAATCAAGCTCATCTAGAAGTGCTTGCCTCACTTCGTGATCAGACTCATCGACAAGATGGAAGGACTCAGAGACTCAGGCGTTATCACCGAAGAAGAGTTCAGCAAAGTTATCGAAAAATCGAACTACAAGGACCTAACGCAGGCTCTTTTCAGGATCTTGAGTACCTTCAGGCTTGTCATCTGCTCAGAGAAACAAACAAAAAGCTCTAACAACAAGAACGGGCAGGACAAGAACAGAAAAGGCTAGAAAGACACCAACCTGAAGAACAAAGAGGAGAGTAAGGGCGAGAAGGAGCCGGAGAAGAAAGAAGAGTTTAAAGACCCATTGCCTCAGCAAAGCAAGAGTGCGCCTGCTGAGCCGACGACCAAAGCTAAGGCCACGACGTACTAGAAGTTTACGTTCGATGAAGACTAAGCAGAGTTTAAGCTTGAGGATCCCGAGTTCGAGCTTTGGATAAAAGAGACAATTATGATAGCTCTCAAGTCTATCATCAAGCACATCAAGACGAGGATGCACTAGGATGAGGCATTCGTGCTGTTTGAGCAGGTCAAGATAATCCTGAAGATCTTCCAGAACTACCGCATTTGCGAGTACTTGCTCGAGTAGCTCTACGAAGTAACCAAGCTTTTGACTATTGACGAGCCCAGCAACACCGTTAAATTGGTTCCCAAGGAGAAAGCTACCCAGCTTTTAAGGCTTTGCAACACAAGCAAGCTGAAAGAGATCTCGGACGCACGCCAGAACGAAGACTCCCTCGTCAACAAGATCTTCTCTCTTTGCCTCGAGTTCCTCGAAAGTAGGCAGAGTTTGCAGTAGAATGAAGCCTCTCTCCGCATCTTCGACAGACTGTTCCTGCTCAAACCTTGCTGTAGCTTCTCTCAGCGGTAGAGGCTGTACAAGGTGTTCGAGAAGTTCTCAGGTGCATCCTTGCGCGCCAAACTGACGTACTTCTTCGGCAAGCTGACCGTGTAGGATGACCTCGAAACTTTCTACAACTTCTGCCAAATCAACAATTTGCTCGACTTCACACTCGTCAACTTCCAGCAGGACATCGAGCTGTACAAGATCAAGGACTCTTCCAACCTGTACAAGTTCTCTGCTTTGAATGTTAAAGTGAACGACACGAATGAAGTGCTTGACAACTGTGAAGAAGGCAGGAAGATCAAGAGCACCCTCTCCGACTTCCACGCCAAGTTCCAAAAGTACAAGAACAGAGACTTGCACCACCTCTTCGAACCACTTTCGGAAATTATTCGCATCAACCCCGAACACAGTCACGACAAAAACATTTCAGAAAAGATCTTTAGCAAGGTCTTCTGGCAGCTGTGGGCGATTTTGGACAGACCTGATCAGCAGTACCTCGCTGAAGGGTTCAACAAACTGTTCCAGAACCTCATCAGGTTTACCTCAGTGATCTCCCCTCAAATCAAAACCCAGTTCGCTCGCACGATGCTTGAGCAGGTCGTGGCGCTCAAGGACCCACAGGTGAGAATTGAACCCGAAACTTTGCAGTATCTGGGTAAACACTTCAACATGTGGCATGTCGCGATTCCGTAGCTGGAAGACCATGTAAGCTTGTTCAAGAACAATGAACGATACGTGCATGCTCTTCAAGAGCTATACGGTTCACTGATGGAGGAAGATCTTCAGGCAGGCTTGTCGCGTATCGTGACCCGCAGCCCCGAAATGAGGTCCTTGGTCACCCTTGGCTAGCACCACTGCTGGGAGCAACTCAACTCACAGTTCAGTTATTTCATCAACTACTATGCTGAGCAAGAAGGTCTTTACCAATGCTTAGAATCCTAGCAGAAGACCCCAGGCAAGTATTCACGCCAGCTGTCCAAGAACGCACTCATCTTGATGACGAACAAGTAGGACCCGAAGCAGGTGCACATGGACAGAGCGCCGACAAACGACGCCTTCTTGCAGACATTCGAGACCAATGAAGTGGCGCGTAACCTGACTTAGCTTAACTTCCCTAAGGCTGGTGGTAATCGCAAGATTTCGGAGCTTGACTTGAGGATGTGGGAGTCCTTGTACATTAACTCACTCAAGGTGCTCAAGAAACATGAACTATACAAGGACATTGGAGACAACATGTCGAACACGGAGCTGCGCATCGACTACTGCTGGCAAGTGAAAGACTTCAGAGCACTCAAGGACTACCTCTAACCAATCCTTTACCCCTAGAGCTTACAGAACAACAAGGGCTACTACGTGCCAAACAGTTCAATTCAAAAGCTGAAGTACCATCTGTACTACACCTACATCCTCGGCTAAATCGGTGACAAGGAGTTCAAGGAGTTCGATGAGAACTGGAAAGAAACGATAAGACTTGCAATCAAGCAATGGGACGACAACTTGCCATCATATATGGACCGCATTCACTATGAGTACCTGATCTTGTTCCAGTAGATAATGGAGTCCACAGAAGGCGGCAAAAACATGATCATGATATAAGAGTGCAAACGTCTCTCCGACTATCGCTGCTCGATGAACATCTGGCGCGAAAGACTTCCGCATAAGTGTGAGAGCATCTCAACTTGGTAGGAAATTCTCGAGAATCGTAACTTTATCTTCAACAACTTAAAAGACAATACCCTGAAGAAGCACCAAGCTGCGCTAGCAATGCAGCAGCAAGCGGCCCAACAGCAACGAACACAGCAAAACGAAGGTTCTTCAGCATCAACGCTCACCGCAAACTTCATGAACGACAAGCTGCGCGAGTTGCAGAGTGTCGGTGCTCAGGAGGAGCCCATTGACACGTGCTGGTACAACCTGAAGCTTGCATAAGTCTCGCGCCAGCACGGCCTTCCTAAACTTGCCCAAGACTATCTCAACGCTGTAAAGGTTCCACTCACTGACAAGGACACTAAAGGTGACATTCTCAAGCTTGAGCGGTTCAAGTATACCTATGAGACTTTCAAGCTACAGATGCTGTTCAATGAGGATAACTCGAACCAGCTGGAGTTCTTGCAAGAGTCGATCCGCTTCACGGAGTCATCCGAGTACGACCTGTGGATGCGAGCCGAAATCCAGCGACTACAAGGCGAGTATTGGCTTTCCAGGGGTGATTTGACCACTGCGAAGACCAAGTTGATCCAGTCTATCGAGAATAACAAGAAAGAGGCTAAGACATGGCTGAGTTACGCTAAGCTTAATGAGATGGTCTTCAGCGCCAAGAAAGACTCCAAGTCAATTTAAAACGCTTTGAAAGGATACCTCTGCGCAGTGACGCTTTCCCAGCACAAAGCACGCCTAATAATCCCATTCGTTCTCAAGTTGTTGAAGACTAAGGACTAGGTTGTGTCGAAGAACATGGTCTTGGCACAGTTTGTAAAGACCAACATCGACCAGATGCCGGCGTGGTTGTGGATATTCTGGATCCCCTAGCTGCTGCAGTTTATGAAGCAGCCTCGTGAAAGCCTGTAGCACGATCCTGCTAGGTTCATCTACCTCAAGCTGAGCAAATTCTACCCCCAAGCCGCTTTCTACCCGCTGCGTGCCAAGGTGTTCTACCAGAAGACCAAATTCTAGGGAAACACGACCATGAAAGAGCTCTATCGCCAACTGCCCCGTTACATGCAAAACAAGAACCCGAAGCTGTTCGAGGGCATCGAGAGCATGATCACTGAGTTTTATTTGGTGCTCAAGGTTTGCCAGGATGAGAGGTTTTTGACATTCCTTATGTCGGCGCTCAACTTCAGCCAGTTCTTGCTTTAGCCAGAAGATCCTGGAGTCGAAGAACAACTGATCAAGTTCCTGAAGTAAATGTACCAGATGTTCCTTGCTGGACCTTAAATGCAGCAAAAGCCTGCTGATCCAAACGACCCCACAACACTTGATCGCAACAAGGCAGGCTTCGCACGCAGTCAGATCGCACCCGAATTCAAGAAGTACTTCATCGACAGTGAAACTATGGAGACAAACATCCTGGAGCAGATGAAGATCTTGAAGAACATCAAAGACTACTTGCTGATCTTGAAGAACCTGAAGGACTAGTCGCTTCACTTGGAAGACTTGTTCCCCTATTTGGCCAACCTGCAGATCAAGGGAATCGAGTTGCCGGGCTAGCACATCCTGAACAACAGTGAGCCGTTGCCCGAGAAGGTGATCACGATTGAACGGCTCATGCCTGTGGTGTACAGGATTGGCACGAACGAGAAGAGAGTCTAGTTCAAATGTAACAACGAGAAGAGCTATGCGTACTCCATGAATGCTGTTTATCTGAAAAGCAATGGAAAAGAGTACGACAACTTCTGCTCGGAAGAACGAGTCACACAACTGAAGGTGATCTCTAACATGATCTTCTCAAAGCACAAGGAAAGCATGCGAAGAGGAATCAAGTTCTACGCGGCGCCCAAGATCCTCCTCCCCGGTATCAAGCTCACCTAGGATGATTTGACCTTTGCTGACTTCTAAGAGACACATGACTACTTACTACAGGAGAAGGGTCTTGACCCGGACTTGGCCCTGCTGATGCAGATCGAGCAAGTAAAGGACATCTTCAGCAGCTACCCTGCCGACAAGCCACAAGTGTTAGCTTCGATTGACGCCGAGAAGGTGCGTAAGATCAACTTGATCAGTTACCAACAGATGGTCAAGGAAGTACAGCCTCACCTGCTCTCCAGCTACTTCCACCGCATCTTCTACAATGTAGACAACCTGTTCATCTTCAAGAAACAGTTTACTAAGTACCATGCTGTAAACTCCCTTTTCTCCTACGCCTTCAACTAGACTGAGTATTTGAACTTGGGCTCACTTAGCTTCTGTAAAGCTTCAGGCCGAGTCAACTTCACAGACACTAAGCTCAAACAAGCACTGATCGACCCCCAAGCCCTGAAGAAGAAAGGAGGCATGGAAGACTTAGAGTTCGACAACTTCATGATCAAGAACTAACACGCGAACCAGTCTTCATCGTCAGTTGATCCGAAGTAGTAGAGTGACTCCGAGATCTAGAACTTGAACTACTTGCCGTTCCGGTTGACACAGAACTTTGAACACTTTATTGGCCAAATCGGAGTCCAAGGTCTATTTGCTGGTGTGATCACTTCCGCCTCCCTGGCACTGACTGCCTAGTAAGAGAAGTTCCTTGCGTTCTTGAAACTTCTATTCTCGGACGAAATCGAGAAACCAAACGAAGAGTCCGATCAGATCGTGCAGACAAATGCCGACTTCTGTATGTTCAAGATATCAAGCCTCTCTAACCACCGCCGCATCATCGACCAGACGCCGAAGTCGGAGGAGAGCAAGCATTAGCCTAAGACCGACAACAAGTTCGCAAATCAGGGCATTCGTTATTACGAGGAAACTGGCAAGTACATGCTTGGCAATACTCCCGTGCCACCACACTACCTAGACCTTGAAATGGAGAGACCGGACATCCCAGAAGAGTTCAACAAGAAAGTGTTTGCACTGATCGAGATGGCTACTGACGATGCACACAGAAGCCAGCGAGCTATCAACTGGTGCTCTTGGTTCTGAGAACGCTCGAGTTGCCCACGTCGACGGCCCATGCCAAAGACATAACGTATGAGATATGTACATCTTTAATTCAATTATCAAAGAAGAGTTCTATTATAAACCAACAAATTCTGTATCTGCGAACACTCTACACGGGGTTTTGGGGTTTTGGGG
>Ga0208544_10001692_pt1 | contig 14973 bp, 11 predicted proteins | sample DEB08_DNA_9_FD_184526 | JGI IMG/M metagenome (GOLD analysis project Ga0208544, IMG submission 184526) | Aqueous microbial communities from the Delaware River and Bay under freshwater to marine salinity gradient to study organic matter... | ecosystem: Environmental > Aquatic > Marine > Coastal ... | reverse complement strand
CAGCGTTCTGATCGTTCCAGGTTTGGATTTCCTTTTCTTTGTTGGAGAGGTAATCCTTGAGTAATGAGATTTTTTTTAAGCTGGCAAGGCTTTGCGCGTCGAGGAATGCTACAGTGGACATATCCAGGCTGACGGAGCGTTTGATACGTCGCACACCCGAGTTGGACATACCGCGCCAGTTTTTAAAACTGTCGGAGATGAGGGCGTAGGTGGGGATGGTGGTGATGGTTTTATCCCAATTGCGTATTTTAACGGTGGTGAGAGCTACTTCAAGGATTTCGCCATCGGCGCCGAACTTGGGCATTTCGATCCAGTCGCCGCGTGCCACCATGCGGTTGGCGGAGAGTTGGATGCCCGCGACGAGGCCGAGAATACTGTCCTTGAAGATCAGCATGATGATGGCGGTCATCGCCCCAAGACCGGAGAAGATGAGCACGGGTGATTTGCCGATCAGGGTGGAGATGATGAAAATGATCGCGGCGAGAACGAGGATGATTTTGATCACCTGGAAAAAGCTTTTGATCGGGAGCTCCTTGGATACCTCAAAGCGGCTATAAATACGCTCCAGGACATTGAGTAGTGAGCTGACCGCGAGAAAGGAGAGGATAATGATACCTATTTTGGCAGAAGTCTGGATAAACCCGGAAAAAATGGGCACTCCGTCATGATGGGTAATGATGGCGTCATCAGCAGCATTGAGAATGATCACTGCGGGGATCAGCAGAGAAAGCCACTTAAACAGGCTGCTGTTAAGCAATTCATCATCCCAGGTTATAGTGGTTTTTTTGACCACTCTGGTGACGATGCCGAAAACGATTTTCCGCACGACAAAGTAGGCAATCAGCGCCACTAGGAAGGAAGTAAGAAGCAGCGCTCCATCGACTACGAGGCTGAGATGCCAGTCCAGATCAGCGTGTTTTTGCCCAAAAAACCATTCGGAGAGTTTGTTATGCCAGGTGTTTTGCATCGGCGGATTCCTGCCATATCGGCGGCTGAGTAGCAAGGGGAATGCAGCTAGGGCGCTTTGCAGGGCGACCAAGCCAGCTGAAAAATGGAGCAAGGGTTGCTATTCTTAAGCGCTAATGAACGCCAATAGACACGAATGTTTCATATCCCGCTCATTCAAATCGTGAATTCCTGACGAGTAGCGATGAAGTCAGGCCAATTCCCATACCAGTTCCAATAAGGAATCATCCTATTCATCCTATTCGCGTTGCTTCGCGTCCATTCGCGGTTCAAAAAATCCTTAGCTTGATCGCCCTGAGGGTGCTTTGTTTTAGCGGATGGCGTCCGGAGGGATGGGGTGTTCAGTGGTTGGGATATGAGCACCTGGGGTGATATGACTAGGTATGATTGCAGGTTGATTATTGGTAGCGCTGGTGGATAATGATCCGCGTGAAACGAGTGGTAGTGCCCGAGATATTGGATGAGCTGGATGCTCGGGACGATAGGGCGGTGCGCAGTAGACGCGATTTACGTATGGTGAATGGCTTTATGCGCGGCCAGTCATGGATCGTCAGCGAGTTGAAAAAAATAGAGGGGCTGCAGCGGGTGGTCGATCTTGGCGCTGGAGACGGTTGTTTGGCGGCTGAAATCGTCAGCCAAATACCTGATCTGGAGGTGGTCTGTGTGGATCTGGTGCCAAGACCTATGGCGTTAGACGACAGGGTAGGCTGGTGGCAGGGTGATTTGTTTGATTATCACGATTATGATGAAACAACAGTGGTGGTAGCCAATCTGTTTTTGCATCATTTCAAGTCAGCAGATCTGAAAAGACTTGGCCACTTGATCGGCGGGGTGCAGGCTTTGCTGGTCGCTGAGCCGTATCGCGCAAAACTGGGCATGGTCATGGGTCGGTGTTTGTTCCCATGGGTCAATGATGTGACACGCCATGACATGATGGTGAGTATCCGTGCCGGGTTTCGAGAGGATGAATTGGGTGAGATCTTGGGATGTGATTTCAGTTGGAGTGAGCAGCGGGGATTGTTTGGAGGCCTTCGAGTCAAGGGGATACGCCGATGAGGCAAATTGAGATTATAGGTGGTGGTCTGAGTGGCTTGAGTTTGGGGGTGTATCTTAGGCGGCTTGGGGTGCCGGTGAGTATTTTGGAAGGTGGGAAGTATCCCCGGCACAAAGTGTGTGGTGAGTTTGTTTGTGGCGTGGGTGGTGAGATGTTGCAGGAGATGGGTATAAGGGAGGTGTTCACCGGAGCGATCAAGCAGCGGGATATGACTTGGTGGATAGGCAATGATTTGGTGAAGCAGGACCGTTTGCCGCAGCAGGCACTCGGGTTGTCACGGTTTCGCATGGATGCTGAGTTAGCCAGGCTGTTCGTGGCGGCAGGAGGGGAGTTGGTGACAGGCAAACGGGTTGGCATGGAGGATGCCGAGGGGCGTGTTTGGGCCGTAGGTAAACGCAAGCGGGCAGGCAAGTGGATCGGGCTCAAGGTGCATGTCCGCGATCTGGATCTTGATGGGCTTGAGATGCATGTAGGAAAGCGCGGTTATCTTGGCGTCAGTGGTATTGAGGATGGTCGTGCCAATTGCTGCGGATTGTTTCGGGTTAATAAGGATGTCGAAAAAAAGAATTTGTTGGCAAGTTATCTGCAGGTGAATGGCCTGGATCAATTACATGATAGGTTTTGCAGCTGGGATATGGATATGGACTCGATGAGTGCTACGGCAGGTTTTTCGTTAGGTGCTCAGCAGCGGGCCGGGGCTTTCTGTATAGGAGACTCAGCTTTGCTGATTCCACCTTTTACCGGCAATGGCATGAGTATGGCGATTGAGTCGGCATGGTTGGCGGGACATTGGTTGGCGAAATTTTCGCGTGGCGAGTTGCAGTGGCTAGAGGCCTGTGATGGTTATGCGGCCAGTAGTGATCATTATTTCAAGAAACGGATGAGATTAGCTGGGAGTTTGCACCCATTGCTGTTTAATAGCTTTAGTCGTGGGTTGTTAAAAATCTCGGCACGTGGCGGGGTTTTGCCATTCGGTTTATTATCCAAGCATTTGAGGACGTCATGAATTTATTAGCAACAGGCACTGCATTTCCGGTGAATCGTTTTACCCAGGCAGAGTGCCTTGAGGCGATGAAGAGGGCACAGTTCTGGGATGGTCTCAAGGGGCGGTCGCAGATGGTGTTGGAGAAAGTGCTCAGTGGTGATAGTGGCATTGAAAAACGGCATTTTGCCCTTAATCAGTTAGATGATGCCTGGCAGCGTGGCGCCCAGGAATTGAACGAAGCTTACGAGAAAGAGGCTCCTGATTTGGCGGCTCAGGCGGTAAAGGACGCGCTGCACGGCAGTGGCTATGGCCTGGATGATGTGGATGCGGTTTTTGTGGCTTCGTGCACGGGTTATCTTTGCCCTGGGGTGAGTAGTCACTTGGCTGAGCGATTGGGTTTGCGTGCGAATGTCTTTTTACAGGACATGACCGGCTTAGGTTGTGGTGCGGCTGTCCCCTTGATGCGGGCTGCCGATGGGGTGATTGCCCGTCATCCGGATGCTGTGGTGGTTACCGTGGCGGTGGAGGTTTGTTCAGCGGCGTTTTATGTGGAAGATGATTTTGGGGTTTTAATTTCAACTTGTTTGTTTGGCGACGGGGCCGCTGCAGCCGTGTGGTCAGGACAGGGTGGCGATTGGAAGGTGGGGGATTTTGCAAGTTTGCACCTACCAGAGGAACGTGAAAAAATTCGTTTTACCAATGCCAACGGGCGATTGCGCAACCAGCTGGACAGAAGTGTGCCTGAGTTGGCAGGTCGGACGGTCGGAGAGCTTTACCAACAGCGCAAGGGGGAGCCGCAGGCGTGGGTGACACACGGAGGTGGGCGTGATGTGATCGAATCCCTGGAAAGGGCCTTGCCCTTGGATGATCTTAGCTATGCACGTGGGGTAATGCGCGATTACGGCAATCTCAGTAGCCCCAGTGTATTGGTGGCGCTGGATCGGTTTTTAGGGCAGGAGACGTCCGATATTGAGCGAGTCTGGATGTGTGCTTTTGGGGCTGGTTTTTCGGCCCACAGTTGTGAGTTGGTGCGGGTCTAGCTGTTGCTGCCCTGCTCAGGGGGCTTTCTTTTCAGTGTTGCAGATAGCTGGGTGTGGTGCAGTTTGGGGTGTCGATGAAATGCCTGCATTCTATTTTTCTAGCTCTCCTGTGTGTAATCTTAAGCAGCTGTATTGACGGTGAGGAGGAAGTGTTTATCGAAGCGGACGGATCAGCACGTGTGAAAGCGGTTTACCGTGTGCCTGGGATGCTGTTTTCAGCAGAGGATGCCGAGGCACTGAGGGTCAGCATCGAGCAGGAGTTTGGGCGTGAAAAAACCCTCAGGTTGGTTACCAACCAAGTTGAAAATCAAAAGGGTAAGCGGGTGGTTATCCTGGAGATTGAGACCGATGATGTGACAGCCATGGAAGGCAGGCTGGCTGAGCATGATCCGGGAGTTGTGCCGAGTAAGGCGGACAAGATCCTGCATGCTATTGTGGGTCGTATCGCAGTGAATATGGAGGGTCTTTCTGTCAATCTGACTAGGAAAGTCGATTTGAGACCCTTACTTGAGGAGTATTTAGGCTCAGGTAGTGCGTCGATGCTCGGTGACTCAGAGTTTCGTTATACCGTGCATCTTCCCGAGGTGGCAGAAAAGAGCAATGCTCATGAGGTCAGCAATGGGGGGCGCACCCTGAAGTGGTCCCACAAGCTCGTTGAGTGCGGCAGGAAGCCGATTACGTTGAGTATGACTAGCCCCATGCCACTGCCATGGTGGCTGTATGTTGTGGCAGCGTTATTACTGCTGGTAATGGTGTGGGGTGCATATGTATGGATCAGGAAACTGAGAACAGGAGGGATACGGCAAGATACCCGGTTAGCCAGGTCGTCGGATGCGTAGGCAATGAAAAACCCTTCCCCGAATAAACGGAGAAGGGTTGGAAATTTTTTCGTGCAGAAAATTCAGTGAAGATTACTTCACACCTTTTTTGCTGAGACGTGTGCCCTTGGTCGCACCTTGGCGAGCCTTGAACTTGGGGTTGCTCTTACAGATGACGTAGAGGGTGCCCTTACGCTTGACGATCTGGCAGTCTTCGTGGCGCTTCTTCATGGACAGGAGTGATGAGAGAACTTTCATAATGGAAATGGGTTAGGCAATGGGTTATGCTGGAGGCTTAAACTTGAACTTGGAACTTGAACTCGGATCGTAGACTTGTGAGCTACAACCGTGTCGGGAGGCGGAAAATAGCCGGATTAGACGTCGTGTAAAGTTTATTTCTGGGAAAATCGGGGTGATTTTTAGATGTCCACGGCAGTTACTGACAATATGCCAGGTGCGTCGGTCAGGGACTGGATGATTTCTGCATCAGGGGAGGTATCCAATTCAATGACATTGAGGGCGTCTCCCTTGGTCTTATTGCGGGCCAGTGAGAGATTGGCAATATTGAGCCCGGCAGCACCGAGGGCGCTACCAACCAGGCCTACAATACCTGGGCGGTCGTCATTGCGAACGATGAGGAAGTGGCCTTTGATATTGGTGTCGACGAATAGGCGGTCGATTTCCACAATCCTTGGCGACTGGCCGATGATGGTGCCGGCGACACGGAATTTTTTGCCGTCCTTGCCGAGTTCGGCGACGATTAGTTCGTTGTACTCGGTCTTGGCGTTGATGACCGAGTCAACCAGCTCAAGACCCATGTCGTGGGCAACGGCAGGGGAGTTGACGATATTGACCTGGCCATCGGGACGGGCTGCCTCGAGGTAGCCGGTGAGCACCGTGCGGGAAATCAATGCGGTATCCTTATCGGCAATTTCGCCATGGTAGGAAACGCGAAGCGAGTCCGGGTTGCCTGGTCCCAGCTTGGCAAGGAACTTGCCGAGGGAGTTGGCCAGCTCGAGGTAGCCGCCGATTTCAGCAAGGGCAGCGGCATCGAGTGATGGCATGTTGATGGCGTTGCGAATTTCTCCCGTGGTGAGGAAATCGCGAAGTTGCTCGGCGACCTGAATGCCTACGTTTTCCTGGGCTTCATTGGTGGAGGCTCCGAGGTGCGGGGTGAAGGAAACATGTTTCGGCTGGTCGAAGAGAATGTGGTCGGATGCCGGGGGTTCGTCTTCAAAGACGTCCAGGCCACAGCCGGCGATGTGGCCGGAGTCGATGGCGGCCTTGAGGGCGGGCTCGTCGATGAGTCCGCCGCGGGCGCAGTTGACGACCAGGGCACCCTTGTTCATTAGGGCGAGGCGGTCGGCGTTGATGATGTGGCGGGTATCATCGGTTAAGGGCACGTGCAGGGTGACAACATCAGCCCCAGTGAGGGCATCGTCCGGAGAGGCGGCGAGCTCAACCTTGAGTTGATCAGCCCGCGCCTGGGTGAGAAACGGGTCGTAGGCGACGACGTCCATGCCGAATGCCTGGGCGCGTTTGGCAAACTCGGCACCGATGCGACCCATGCCGATGACGGCGAGGCGTTTTTCGTTGATTTCGATGCCGGCGTAGGCCTTGCGTGCGGCTTTAAAGTTTCCCTTGAGGACTTCGGCGTGTGCCGTGCCGATATTGCGAGCAGCAGAGAGCATCAGAGTGAAGGCGAGCTCGGCGGTGGAGATGGTATTACCTGTAGGCGTGTTCATCACGATAACGCCGTGATTGGTGGCGGCATCGCGATCAACGTTGTCAACACCGACGCCGGCGCGGCCAACCGCTTTGAGCTCGGTGGCGGCGGCAAGAACCTCAGCGGTGACTTTGGTCTGGGAGCGGATGATCAGGCCATGGTAGGCAGGGATGATCTTGATGAGTTCCTCAGGGCTCAGGCCTGTGTTGACATCCACTTCGAGATCGGGGTTGCTGCTGAGTAGTTCAACACCTTTTTCCGAGATGGGATCTGATACGAGAATGCGTTGTTTCGCCATACCGCGCGTTTAGTGGCAGAGCCATCATTTGTCAAAGCATAGCGGAATTAATTATCGTCACAGGGCTTTTTTGTGCATCTCGAGCACCGTGAATTGAGTCCCAAGCATGGCAGGGTGAGTTAAGGTTTGAAACTGCCTTAACAGGGCTGTCCCAGTGTTGCTCTCATCGGCTGCAGCCTCCAGGCTTATCAGCCAGTCTCTGGCGTGGGTTGTCAAATAGCTTGCCTGGCTGCTTAGGTTCGGCTTTGAGAAGCCGGCCGCCGTCGCCTCGCTGATCACCCGGCTGAAATCGACATGGCATGTGATGTCAATGGCACCGGGGAATGCCAACGGATCATCTGATTTTTGGTGCTGATGGTAGGTCTGAAGTGTGCCTGTGGTTCTGGCAGGATGGTAATAATCTTCAGCGTGATAGCCGTAATCAATCGTGATCATCAGCCCCGAGCTCAGTGCTGAGGAGGCATCCTGGACAAAGCTTGCAATGCCCGGGTTGAATTCGGTGAGGTAACCATCCGGAAATGCATTGCCCAAGGTCGAGCAGAATTTCTGCAGGGCAAAGTCCCCCGGTTCTTCGGTGATGAATGTGAGCTCGCCCCCGGAGCCATCGACGTAAAGCTGCCACCACTTGCCGTCCTTGAACTTCACTAGGTCAACGGGGAAGGCATCGATCAGCTCGTTTGATATCACGACACCGTGCAGCCCATGGAGTTCGCCAAGTGATGGATGACTGGAGTATTTCCCCATGAACCGTGTGTCCAGAGTGGCTTGCTGGGCTTGCCGCAAGGTCGGAGTTGCTTCGATCAGGTGGTAGTGAATGGCATCGAAAAAGGGTGGGCAGTGCGATTGGATTTCACTCAGGATATCGGCGCACAGTGTTCCGGCATGAGCACCGGGTTCGATGATATGAAAAGCACTGGGTCTGCCGTTTTCCTCCCAGAAAGAAAGGAGCCGCCGGGCGAGAATTAATCCAAAACACTGCCCAACGCTGACACTGGTAATGAAGTCGCCCCCCTTGCCGACTTTTTGTGATTGGGATGCATAGTATCCGGATTCCGGATCGTAGAGAGCCATTTGCATGTAATCGCGAAATCTGATAGGGCCTGATTGAGTGATGCGGGCACGTATTTTTTCAAGCAATGGAGAGTTGGCGTCTGCAAAAGCGGGGGTTGCCATAGGTGCCTTCTGGGGGTATGTATGTTGACCTTGCTCGGGGGCGGGTCCTTGTGATGATTTCTCCGGCATCGAAAATGTTTGAGTAATGGGTGAAAAGCTTATCAATAAAGGCAGGCCGCGCAATAGCACTGGCAACAAGCGCCGCAAAAAGGGATTCTTCAAGCTAAAATGGTTGGTCTACCTTTTTATCTTCGGGCTCATTCTTTGCGGACTTGGATATCTTATCGTTGATTATAAAATCGAGCCTTTTAGAGAACGTGCTGAGACCTATGATCTGACCCAGATCGATGATGTCGAAGTCAAAAGCCTCATTCTTGACCGCGAAGGTCGGGAAATTGGGCGCATTTTTGTTGAAAATAGAGATAAGATAAGCATCAAGGACGTACCTCAGATGATGATCAATGCCCTGATTGCAGGGGAAGATCAGCGGTTTTTTGAGCACGATGGAGTAGACCGCATCGGTGTTATCCGAGCGGTCTATCTGAACTGGAAAGCGGGCAGGCGAACACAGGGGGCAAGTACCCTCACCCAGCAGCTGGCGCGTAATGCCTTTCATTTGAAAGAAGAAGCTGACAAACGAGGTGAGGGAGGATTGGAGCGCAAGGCGGTGGAGGCATTTCTGGCACTGCGTATTGAGAAAGTGTATGGGAAAAACGAGATCCTTGAGTTTTACCTGAACCGGATTCCCTTTGGTAGTGGATATTACGGTGTCAGATCAGCGTCTCTCGGATACTTCGGTAAAGAACCACGTGACCTGAGCGCCTCAGAATGCGCATCTCTGGTGGGGTGCATTAAGAATCCGACCCGAATATCGCCGCTGAACAGCCCGCAGGAAAACAAGAAAGCGCGTGACCAGGTCCTTCAGAGGATGGCTGCTGAGGATTTCATCTCTGCGGTGGAAAGTAAAAAGCTGCAAAGCGAGCCTGTCGAGGTCAATTCCAAGCCGATACGCCGCGGCACATCCCACCTCTATGAGCGTATCGCGCGTGCCGTTCGTTCTCGTCTTGGCGAGGATGCTCTTACTGAGGGAGGGTTCCAGATTCATACCACGATTGATTTCGATGCCCAAAGTGCAATGGAAAAAGGCCTGCTCAAGCAGCTCGCCATCGCTGAAGCTCATAAAGGCTACCAACACCCTCTCTATGAATCATACCGTAAAGAAAACGGTAAGCCAAATTACCTGCAGGGCGCCGGGCTGATGATTGATAATGCTAACGGATCTGTTTTGGCCTACGTGGGTGGACGTGATTTCAGTGATAGTCAGTATGACTTTGTGGAATCGGGAAGAAGGCCGAGTGGCACCGCATTTTTTCCCTTCATCTATACTGCGGCTCTGGAAAAGAAGATGTCCCCGGTATCCAGATTGATTGACCGTCCTATGGATAACCGTGCGGTGATGGTGGATGGGCGTGAGGGTATTCTTGGTGAGTGGGGAATGGAAACGTTACACCCAAGCTACGAGGGTGATGTCAGTATGCGCCGTGCCCTCGAGGCATCAAAAATCGCGGCATCGGTCAGGCTGGGCAAAAAGCTGGGTCTGGACACCGTGATGGAGACCTCACGCAAATTCGGACTGTCGTTTCCCGCGGCAAAATTACTTGCCCGTATGCTGGTGGGAGTAGATGATGTTTCACTTCCTGAGATCGTGCGTGCCTATGCAACCTTTCCCAGGGCCGGGGTGGCTCCAAAGCCTATGTATTTTATTGATCGCATCGTTGGTCCCACGGGGGCCATCCGCTACCAGGCGAGAGCGAGCAAGCAAGGGAAACGCATCATCAACGAGCAGACCGCTTATATCATGCACAGTATGTTGCAGAGCTCCTTGCGCAATGGTACTGGGGCGGAAGGTGTTTTCGGGCTCGCCGAGGATGCTTCACTTGCGGGTAAAACGGGGACGACCTACGATTTCGCTGACAACTGGTTTGTGGGATATAATAGTCGTGTTACCTGCGGTCTATGGATGGGTTTTTTACAGGGCTCCAGGGATCCCATTTATCCTGAAGCATTCAGCAGGGAAACAGTGATGCCGGCATGGATAAAGACGATGAATGCCGTGGGGTCAGATTTTGCTGGTAGTGAGATCAAGCCTCCAGATGGAGTGGTTCGCCATGAGGTATGTATTGTCTCAGGATTGCGGGCAACCCGCTATTGCCAAGTTTATAAGCGGGACCCGCTTAGCGGAATTGAGTCATACAAGGCGACAACGGTTAGGGAGCTTTTTGTGAAGGGGTCAGCACCCACAGGCTATTGTGATGTTCACGGAGTCATCGACCCCGAGATAGCTAAACATCACGATTTTGGATCCGGGGATTCTGAGGTGGTTCGTTCACACACAATTCCGATTCAGCCCAGTCAGCCGCTTTTATTGGGGTATGACCCTTACGGAACCGAGCAGCCGGATTTCGCACCAAGGGATATGCGCTTAAGTCCTGATAGGAAAGTTCTTATGAGCTTCGATCAGCTTGATGAGGCTGATAAGGAGGCGAGCATTACTCTTGATCGACCCCAACGTGTTGAGATTCGCGAAGAATAGGGGGTTGCCAAACTGGAGTATCCACAATCATGAGGCGACTGGACTTGAGCTGTCATTACTTTTCACCTTGCCAGCGCCTAAGCCGTCTGCCAAAAAGCGTTTCCCATGACAAAAATCTCTAGCATTGGTAAGTCGGAAAAGAAAACAGGTCTTGGTTACCTTTTTCTCATACTATTGCTTCTAAATCTACTGATCTTTTTTATGCCCGGCAAAAAAAAGGTTAGTAAGGTAGATGCACTTCAGCAAAAGGCTATCCCGGAAGCTCCTATACAAGAAGCGCCAGCAGCACCCGAACCTGCCTCCATTGGAGTCAGCCCTATAACATGGACGAACCCTGATGAGGTCGACAGCATGAGCATCAAGTTCAAGCTGAGCAATACTAACATCTACTCAGTATCAAAGATCGAGATTAAGTTTGAACATTACGATGTTTTAGGCGCGCAATTAGAGGGGGGGCAAACAGTAGTATTACCCGGTGTCATCGCGGCTGGGCAAGAGAAAGAATATCATGATTTTGTACTGGGAGACTATCCTAATGAAACCATCAAAGTAACTGGGGAAGTAGTCTCTGTATCGAGAGCCCCATCTGAATAGTCATAACCCGATGTTGTCAGGCATATGCCTATGTTGCCGATTCTGAATGGCCCTGGCCTCTGACGAGGCATCTAATGCAGTAGTGAGACCGCCCTGGGGAGTGTCGAGGAATTGATGGTTGACAGTGTTTCGCTGAGAGGGTGAAACTCACTAGCTATCGCTATGGATTGGGAAGTTATTGCTGTTTATATAATACTGTTTGCCACGGTGGTGCTCTTTATCACTGACCGAGTGAGGACGGATATTGTTGGGATGATGGTCATCTCGGTGTTAGGTTTGCTGGGTATTCTGAAGCCCAAAGAGCTGTTGGAGGGATTCAGCAACCAGGCATTGGTGACGATAGCGGCGATGTTTGTGCTGAGTGCCGCTCTGATGCGCAGTGGCCTGGTGGCGGCACTGAGTGCCAAGCTCACGGATTTGTCCAAGGGCAGTCCATTGCGGTTTTTGGTGCTTTCACTGTTCGCTGTATGTTTCATGTCGGCTTTCATCAACAACACGCCGGTGGTGGTGGTGTTTATCCCCGCGGTGTTAACGGTTTGCACTCGGCTCGGTCAAAGCCCCTCAAAGTTCCTGATGCCGATTTCTTTCGCTTCCATGCTGGGGGGAAGTGCGACCTTAATCGGGACTTCGTCAAATATTCTGGTGTCGTCGATGTCTGCGGATGCCGGTTACGGGGAGATTGGAATGTTTGAGTTCAGCGTGCTTGGTCTGGTTATTGTGACCGTTGGGATGTTGTATTTGATTTTATTTTCGCATCGACTGCTTCCGACACGCACAACCATTGCCTCGACACTGCCGGCGGAAGATTTTAAGGAGTATATCACCCAGGTCAGGATTGGCTCGGAGTCCCACCTCGTGGGGCATAAACTGGCGGATACGCCACTGGCAAATGCAGGGGTGCGTGTGGCCGAGTTGATCCGGGGTGAGCGCATTCAGCGCATGGAGAAAGACAATGTTCTTGAGGAAGGCGATGTTTTGCTGATCCGTGGCGATTTGAATAAGATCCTGGAGCTGGAGCGAAAGCATGATGTCAGCATCACGACCGAGGGCAGGGAGGCTAGTAAGATCGGGGACGCCGAGGTCAAGCGTGTGGAGATGACAGTTTTTGAACTGATGGTGGCACCTGAGTCTCCGCTGATTGGCAGAACGGCACGCGATATTCGTTTTCGTGACGAATATGGTGTTTCTGTGTTTGCGCTGCAGCGGCGTGGACGCCATCACCAGCGTGATATCACGGATCTGGAATTGCGCATGGGTGATATTCTGCTCGTGCGCGGAACCATGGAGGCATTAGCAAAGCTGCGCAAACAGCGAGAGTTCATTCTTCTTGAGGGTGCACAAGATCAAGTCATTGAACGGCACAAGGCACCGATGGCGCTGGGGACAATCCTTGCTATTGTAGGGCTGGCAGCCTTCGGGGTGTTCCCTATCTCAGTACTTGCCTTGACTGGGGCGGCTTTGATGGTGATGACTAAAATCCTGACCCCACGCGATGCCTACCGCGCAATTGACTGGCCTGTACTCATTCTCATTGCGGGAATGATAGCGCTTGGTAACGCGATGGGTAAGACGGGGGCTTTAGACATTGCGGCGGATGGACTGATTGGGACAGTTGGCCAACTGGGGCCTCATGTGACTTTGTGGATTTTTTATTTTATCACCGCCGGCCTGAGCCTGCTCATTCTCAATAAACCTGCGGCGGTGCTGTGCACGCCACTGGGTATTCTGCTGGCAATCCAGCTTGGAGTTGAGGTCAAGCCCTTTATCATGGCGGTGGCCTTTGCGGCATCCACGGCGATGGCAACCCCGATGGGCTACCAGACGAACTTGCTCGTCTATGGCCCCGGAGGTTACAATTATCGTGACTTTGTCAGTTTTGGGCTGCCGCTCAACGTGCTGATCGGGGTGATTGCGTGCTGGCTGATTCCACTCATCTGGCCGTTTTAAACTAGTTTTCATTGCCGTGCTATCGAGAGGTGGCTAAGCCTTGCTAGATGAGCTGTGAAAATTGGAAATTGGAAATTGGAATTTTAGCTTGGACGTTGTAGAATGCGCGGCGATGTTACAGTTTATTGAACAAGGAGGACCATTTGCCTATGTATTGGCGTTATTGGCGTTTGTGGCGATGTTGCTGATACTGGAAAGGTTGTTTTTTTTCCAGCGGGTGAAAATAAGTGTGGGTGACCTGCTCCTCGGGCTTGCAAATCATGTTCGCAAGGGAGCTTTTGCCGAGGCTTTGCATGAGGCTGCGCGGGCACCCGGTCCCGCGGCCCGTGTTGCGCATGCCGTGCTGATGCGCAAGAATCTACCGCGTCGGGATTTACGGGATGTGGCACAGGAGGCGGGTCAGATGGAAGTGCCCCGTATAGAGTGCAACTTGCGTGCTATTTATGGCATAGCTTTGGTGGCACCATTGGTTGGCATGCTTGGCACGGTGAGTGGACTTACCAAGACCTTTATGGAGGTGAGCAAGGACAAGGGTTTTGCTTCACCCGCGGAGATGTCCGGGGGTGTCTATGAAAGCCTCGCAACTACCGGCCTGGGGCTTGCGATCGCGATACCAGCTTATCTTTTTTACCTTTTTTTCTACGGACGGGTGAAGCGGATGGTGCATCGCATTGAGCGAACTGGCGTTGAGATGGTGAATATCGTTTGCGATGCCCGGGAACAGGCTGAGATCGTCTCGTTCCGCAAGGAAGCCAAGGGGATTTCTGAGAAGAAGGAAAAGAAAAGCAAGAAATGAAGCTGGAGATGACATTGCCGGCGACTCCTGGATTTATTCACATGCTTCCGGGTATTGATATCATCGCCCTGATTCTGATATTTCCGCTGTTAGGGCCCTCGTTTGTCCAACAAGCAGGAATTGATGTGCGTGTGCATGAATCCCCATGGCGCTACGAGCAAATGGAAAATCCGGTGGTGATAACACTCGGTGCTGCTGCGGAAGGTGAGATGACACCTCTGTGGGTAAACAAGAACCTGGTTTCGATGGAGATGCTTGAAGAGGAGGTCTTGAGGCTAAGAGCTGAGGAGGGTGGGGATACCATTACCACGGCAATCATAAGATCAGATGTGTCTGTGCCGAGTGGCGTGGAAAAAGAAGTGATCAACCGGATTATTAAACTGGGTTTAAATTGCGGACTAGTGGGAAGACCGGAAGGTAAGGGGGATAGGTGAGGGTGGCCATGGGATAAGTAAGAAAGCACAAAGCCAGATATAGATGTATTTTATTCGCAAGAAAAAGCATGAGAGGGACCAGGAGGCTGGGTTGATATTTCATTGGCGAGGGTTTAGAAAACACCATTTGGGAAAAATCGTTGCTCTGCTGTTGGTGTCTGTGTTTTTTGCTTTGTCGGTCTATGCGGTTAGGATCGAGAGTATTAAGGCTCCATTGCTCTCTAAAAAAGAAGGGGTGGTAATCATGCTCAATGAGAATGATCTTAATTGCCAGGCTTTGATGCTCCAGGTTGAAGAGCACTCACCTTTCCCAGTGAGGTGGGATCCGGCCTTGGATGAGGAAGTGCTAATGAGAGTGAATGAAGAGAAAAGTCTCTTGCAGGGCGAGTTATGGGATTACAAGGTGGTTTTGAAGCCACTGCCGGAAGACAAGTCGTCTGATGAGTTAGTATCCATTGTCGATTCTTATGACGGCTTGTGGGGAAAGATATATAATCAGTGGCGCCAGGCTGAGCTGGTGAGCAGCGTTATCGCGCCCGCAGACTTATTAGTAAGAGCAAGGGTTGTTGCTGCGGGGGATCTGAAGCATCGCATCTCAGGTGATGAGTT
>Ga0208544_10001691_pt1 | contig 14983 bp, 13 predicted proteins | sample DEB08_DNA_9_FD_184526 | JGI IMG/M metagenome (GOLD analysis project Ga0208544, IMG submission 184526) | Aqueous microbial communities from the Delaware River and Bay under freshwater to marine salinity gradient to study organic matter... | ecosystem: Environmental > Aquatic > Marine > Coastal ... | reverse complement strand
AGAGATACTACCTCTAATTTTTCCGCTTTTGTGTAGCGTTTTTGTAATTTTGACATCGTATTTTTTTTATGGTTGTAAGATAAGCTCTTTTAACCTTTTTACGTGTCCGATATCTTGACTATCTCCAATATAATTTTGATAAAATAATTTTAATTAAATTTTAGAATGTGTGATAGGATAAAAAAGTTAAAATATTGTTTTATATTAAAATATGACTAAAGTAATCATTTTAAGTAATATGGATAAATTATTGTAAATCAGTATATTTGCTTACGGTTTGCTTCATATTGAGTAAAGTGAATAGAGTTATCCAACACATCAAGAATCCTTCTAAATTAAACAGATTTTAGAAAAAAATAGCCCTTCTCTGATTATCAGAGAAGGGCTATTTTTATTATATTCGGTTTTATCATATCATTGTTTGGCGAACCTATTAGTTTTAAAAGTACTTAATTTTTTAAAGGTACTTTCTTATCTCGTTTTTTTCTTCTCGAGGTTTTACCAAATAAATCTTTTTGGGTACTATTGTCATTGAATACCCTACGTGGCGCGGGTGGTTTTTCTGAAACAAGATTAAATACCTTTTCTACATATTCCCAAACGCCATTTTTTAATTGGTAACCGACATAGCTACCATCTGGGATATTGACGTTGCCTGCACCTTTATATGGGCTACGCATCGACACTAAATTATCTAAAATAATCATTTCTAACTGAGCGTCATAATTCAATCTAGCGGCGACTTCTGCCGAATATTCCAAATAAAGCCGATTTTTAGTAGATGCTTCATACCCTTCAGCAGTTTTTGCAAAAGCGGGTGCGCCAAAAACAGGTTGCCCGGATTCGTCAAAATAAAATGCCTCTACAATTTTTCTTTTACTAAAAAATTCATACCCATCAAAACCAAAAAGTAAATACTTATTACCATCGGCAGTTGGATATTCTTGGATATTAAAATAAATTGCTCCGTACCAGTCACTCGGCCCAAGTACATCAAATTCTAAATCGTAGGGGGCGATTTCTGCTGACTGGTCATTAAGCGAAAATAGTTGATTTCCTGGCTGATTTACTTGAATGATTCCGCCATAACGATAGTCATTTTTATCCACATACAATTGCCAAGTAAAAATTCGGAAGGTACTATCTGCTGGATATTGGATAGATACTGCTTTGATGGCTTCAAACGGATAATTAAAAGACCCTTTTTGCTGAAGCGTTGTGGTTAACGCTTGACTGAATTGATCAGCAGCAGCAATCCGATTTTCCCGAAGACTGTCTTTAACAAATTGAGTAGATAATGCTACTAAATTTGCTTCTTGGGTCGAGAATATTTCCGTTCCTTGGGCGTAAGCATTATTAAAAGCGCAATAAAGAAAACTTAATAAAAGAATAAATCTCATGAATTATATTTTGGTTCAATTGTCAAACGTTCCATTATTTCAAATAATTGTTTGGTTTGGAGAGAAAAAATAGATAGCAGGACTTTGTTAACTGTTTTGTAACTTAAAACAGGGCGACTGTTTGGAACAGTCACCCTGTTTGAGCGATATTATTAATTAAAAGGGGTGATTCGCGCTTAGAATAAAGCAAATTAAATTTTTGCTACAGCCTAACTATCCACCTTACCCGACATTAAATAAGCTTTAATAAACTCATCTAAATCACCATTTAAAACTTTATCAGGGTTATGTACTTTATAATTCGTTCGCAAATCTTTTACCCAGCGATCGTCCAAGACATAACTACGAATTTGAGAACCCCATTCATTTTTCATCTTTTCTGCCTCTACAGCATCTCGTTCCGCTAATTGTTTCTGGAGTTCCAACTGATACAATCGAGATTTAAGCATAGTCATTGCCTTAGCCCTATTCAAATGTTGAGAACGTTCTTCTTGGCATTCTGCGACTAAACCAGTGGGTAAATGTCGAACCCTTACCGCTGATTCTGTTTTATTAACGTGTTGCCCACCAGCTCCACTTGCTCTAAAAGTGTCCCATTCTATATCAGCTGGATTAACAGTAATTTCAATAGTATCGTCGACCATAGGCTGGACAAAAACAGAAGAGAAAGAAGTCATTCGTTTTCCTTGAGAATTAAACGGACTAACTCGAACCAATCTATGCACGCCATTTTCTCCTTTTAGCAAACCATAGGCAAAATCGCCTTTGATTTCCAATTCTACAGATTTAATGCCTGCTACACTACCATCTACTCGATTGAGTTCGCTGACTTTGAAGCCTTGTTTATCCGCCCACATCATATACATACGGAGTAGCATAGAAGACCAGTCATCAGATTCTGTACCTCCTGCACCAGAATTAATTTGTAGAATACAATGAAGTTCATCTTCCTTTTTATTAAGCGTAGAGCGGAATTCTAAATCTTCTACTGCTTTTAACGTTTCTGCGTACTGTTGGCTTACTTCTTCGACTGTAGCTTCTCCCTCTTTTTGAAATTCACTAAGGATTTCTAATTCTTCGAGGATAGTTTTAACCCGCTCAAATTTACCAACCCAACTTTTATGAATTTTAATCTCTTTCATCACGACCTCTGCTTTTTTTGGATCATTCCAAAATGTAGGGTCGAGACTGATTTGTTCCTTTTCTTCTATTTGTAATCTTCGATTCTCGACGTCAAAGATACCTCCCCAAAAGTCCCAATCTTTCTTGCAAATCTTTTAGCTGATCTGAAGTCATGATATACCGGTTTATGAGCACTTTTGCTCCAATGAAATAAATAATTGATTTTCGTTTTAGCTTACCTAAAATAAAAAACAATGTGTAATTGTGAGATTGCATGATTGCGTAAGTCTCGTATACAATCATGCAATCTTGCAATCATACCCCAAAAAAAGAAATTAAGCTATTTTTGTCAACCTGCTTAATGTACATCTTTTAAAGAAGTATAAAGTTAGTTGACTTCTTCCAACTCTACATAAAAGACCAATTCTGCATTAGGGCCAATATTTGGAGGGCTACCTGCCGCACCATATCCCAATGCTCCAGGAATGAATAAAATAGCTTTAGTTCCTCCTTTGAATAATTGTAAGCCTTCATCCCAGCCTCTAATTACTCTACCTTGACCGACAGGAACAGGGTAAGCTCTACCTGCTTTAAAAGAGTTGTCAAACATATTACCATCCGTGGTAACTCCGTAATAATGAACATTTGCCATACTACCATTGACTACTTGCTTGCCAGTTCCTTCTTCAATTACATAATATTTTAAGCCACTTTCCGTAGATTTTAGATCTGCTAAAGTATTGGCTTTATATTTTGTTAGAATATCTTGAGTTTGTTGACCAACTTCTCCTTCTCTTAATTTAGAAGTTTCCATTTTTGCTAATTGAGCCGCTCTTTCCTTTTCAATTTCTTCTTTGGAAGTAATGCTTTCTAGCACGATGTCATAATGAACAAATTTAGATGTTTCGAACCCTGGTGGTTTTCTTGGGAAAGAATCAACTGATTGCATAACAGTTAAACTATCTCCAACAGACATTAACATTAATGCTTCGACAATTGGAGAAATAGAGCGAGCAGGTTGGTCCCCCTCAGGAATTAGTACTCTTGCAGGTTTTCCTTGGTCTCTAGTGGAATTGACAATGGTAGAATCATTTCTAATATCTACTACAAATACTGCTTCTTCACCAACTAATGGCTTTTGGCCATTGGTTTGGATATGGTGGATATAGGTATAACCAGAAGGAGTTACTTTTGCTTTTTCAGTTTGACAAGCCCAGGTTAAACATAAAGCAAATAAAAATAATGAATATCTCATTAATAATTTTATGAAAGATTAAAAAATCAAAATGGGAAAGAAAAAAATTCCCTTCCCATTTTGCTAGGTTAAATATTAATTAAAAATCAACGATTAAAGTTGATTCAATGCTTCTTTATAGTCGGGTAATACCCGTTTAAATTTATTGATGGTTGACCGAAGTCCTTTGAAAGAGGCACCACCAGAGGCATTTTTATGACCGCCACCTCTAAAATGTTTTTTAGCTATTTCTTGGACAGAAAAGTCACCTTTTGAGCGCAAAGATATTTTGACGATGGTAGGCTGCTCGGTAATAAAGGCAGCCAATTTTATCTCCTTCATCATCAATAAATAATTAACGATGCCTTCTGTGTCTCCTCTTTGAATATCAAAATGCTCATAATCTTCTTTGGTCAAAGAAATAATCCCCGTTTTATATTCAGGTAAAATTTCCATGCAGTTATTTAAACAATAGCCTAATAATCGCAAGTTTTTTTCAGGTAAACTATTGAATAATAAATTTTGCAGCATCGTATCATCCACGCCCATATCTTTTAGGCCAGCGACGACTCTAAATAATTTAGAAGAAGTACTATATTTAAAAGAACCAGTATCTGTCAAGATGCCAGAGTAAAGGCATTCGCCTAAAGGAATGGTCAATTTTTCTTGTTCTTCCAGACCAATGATAAAATCGTAAATCATTTCACAAGTTGAACTTGCCGTGACATCTGAAAAGGTATAATCACAAAAGTCATCTGGATATAAATGATGATCAATCATGATTTTAGTGGTATCTGTCAAAGCGCCAATGACTTCTCCCATTTTATCAACTCTATCCAAACCATTATAATCCAGAATGAAGATAATATCTGCCGCTTTTAGTTTTTCATCTGCTGCTTGTGGTGTATCATCATGTATTAAAATCTTTTCACTGCCTTTCATCCAAGCGACAAATTCAGGATAATCAGAAGGTAATACGACTGTAGTATCATGACCGAATTGATCTAAAAATAATTGTAAACCTAGACTAGATCCCATGGCATCTCCATCAGGATTACGATGAGAGGTAATCACAATTTTTTTTGGACTGGATAATAATTCTTTGACTTTGACTAACTTTTCTTCCATTTGAGTATATTTTTCAGCCTGCGAAATTCCTAATTTTTATGGACTTGAACAAGCAGATATAAGTTTTTTTACTCGGAAATTGTTATAATTGATTACTCCGAAAGCTATTTGCGATTAAACAAAAAACAGAGAAACTTAATTTGCTAACTTTTGACAGCACTGGTATTTTGCAAAAATACGATCATTTTAAAAATTAATACGTTTTTCCAGCATCTTGTTTTTAGATTTTATACTTTTGCACCGCTTTTGAGAAAGCAACAAAGATTTTTATTGAAAATAACTATTAATAAATAAGTGTTTTTTTATAAAAATTTGTTAATCAATTAATAATAAATATTCATTAATTTAAATTAAAAAATAATATCCCGATGGCTACGAATAGAACTTTCACGATGATTAAGCCTGATGCTGTAAAAGCTGGACATATTGGCGCTATCTTGGCACAAATCAATAAGGCTGGATTTAAGATTATTGCGATGAAATTGACGCATTTAACACCAAGTGTTGCGGGTAAATTTTATGCAGTACACGCAGAACGTCCATTTTATGGAGAATTAGTAGAGTTTATGTCTAGTGGCCCGATTGTAGCGGCTATTTTGGAAAAAGAGAATGCAGTAGCAGACTTTAGAAAACTAGTTGGTGCTACAAATCCTGCGGATGCAGAGGCTGGTACTATTAGAGCATTATACGCAACTAGCATTGGCGAAAATGCAGTTCATGGTGCCGATTCTGATGAGAATGCAGCGATTGAAGGAAGTTTCCATTTTTCTGTTGACCAGATGGTCGGGTAGTTGAGTGATGAATGATAAGTGATGAGTTATGAGTGGGACACTACTATAACTCATCAATTTCAAAATCTGACTGAATTATTGTATCAAAAGTTAAATAAGTAATAGTTTTTTTAGGGCGAACGAAAAGTCAAAATCATAATATATAACTCATTGAAAAGACTGGTGGTCGATGTTTGAAGATTGCATCCATAGCCGTCAGGTTAACGATTTAATTTAGATGTTTTTTAAAGCTAATTAGGTTAAAAACCTAAAGAATATTGGTTTGAAGATAAAATCTTCAAACATCGACACCTGCATAAATCGTTGACTATCAGTAATAATTTTCTTAGCCTGACGGCTATGGATTGCATCTTCAAACCTATATTTTATGCCGATAGCTATCGGCATCAGCTTTTACTAGCCGATTACATATTATAAAAACGACTTTTCGTTCACCCTATAGTTTTTTTGTAATAAGCTGCACTAACTGCAAACTGCTACTTTCTTACTGCCTACTGCACTAATTACAAATCCTTAAAAAACTCTTTAATCCCTTTTGCCTCTGCTGGTTTCATACGACCGCTTAGTACTAAGCGCAATTCCCTTCTCCGTTCAGCACCTTCAAATAATTTTTCTTCTTCTCTAGTTAATGGAATTACTTTAGGTACTCTTTTTGTTTGCTGCAAATCATCTGTTAATGCTACGAAAGTAAAATAGGCATGATTGCACATTCTATTATTCCCACCTTTCATATTTGCAGCAAAGACCTCTACATAAACTTCTAAGGAGGAATTAAATGTTCTAGTAATGGCACTTTTTAAGGTGACAATATCTCCTTTGAAAATAGGTTTGGTAAAAGAAACATGGTCAACGGATGCGGTAACTACTTCAGATTCACAATGTTTACCTGCTGCTACAGAAGCAACAATATCCATCCAACGCATGAGGTTTCCACCCATTAAATTACCAGAAGGATTGGTGTCATTGGGCATCACCATTTCTGTCATTATTGTTCTTGAATCGTTTACTTTCTTGGGTTTTAATACCTCTTTTTTCATTTTACGGATTGTAATTTCTATGCGTAATAAATTGAATTGCCTTTGGCGGCGCAAATATAGTCGATTAATTTAAATCCTGCTTTGTGGGCAGAATCAAAAATACTATCTTAGCGGTTAAAGAGGAGTAGCAAACCTAAATAACTGCAAGCTTTAAAGACACAATCATGGACAAAAAATACCATATATTATATGTGGATGACGAGCAAGATAATTTAACGGCCTTTCGTGCGGTATTACGGCGCTATTATGAAATTCATACAGCGAAAAGCGGAGAAGAAGCTTTGAATATGCTTAGGGATACCAGGATAGATTTAGTAATAAGTGACCAACGGATGCCCAAAATGACGGGTGTGGAGTTATTTGAGCAAATCAGTGAAAAATATCCGGATATTATTCGAATGGTCTTGACGGGATATAGTGATATTCAATCTATTATTGATGCGATTAATAAAGGAAAGGTCAGTCATTTTATAACCAAACCGTGGAATGTTAAAGAATTGCGAGTGATTTTAGATAAAGCTTTAGAAACGTATGCTTTAAGAGGAAGAAACAAAACTTTAGAGTTGGAGAATAGTCAGTTAATGATTAAGACGGCGAGAATGGAAAAAGAACATATATTATCACAATATGAAATCCTTAAAAATCAAATCAATCCGCATTTTTTGTTCAATAGCATGAATATTTTATCTTCTTTAATTCCTAGAAGTCCACAAACAGCGGTAAAATTCACGAAACAATTTTCAAAAGTTTTTAGGACACTACTAGAAATGAACGAGGAATTAACGATTCCATTAGAGCAAGAGTTAGAGTTTATTAAATCTTATTTGTTTTTACAGAAAATGCGTTTTGATAAAAGTCTACAAATTCAAGTTAGAATTGCTAAAAGTAAATTGCCACTGCAATTGCCGCCATTCGGACTTCAATTATTAATAGAAAATGCGATCAAGCATAATATTATTTCAGAAGAAATGCCTTTGAAGATTTCCATTTCCAATGAAAAAAATTATTTGAAAGTAGAAAATAATTTACAACTTAGGGGAGGGAATAGGACATCAACAGGAATAGGGTTAAAGAATCTAAAAGCAAGGTATAAAATGTTGACAGATACGCCTGTGGTTTTGGAAAATGACGGTAGATATTATGCTGCCAAAATTCCTTTAATTCCTTGATGAAAATATTTATTTTGGAAAATTAAGGAAGGCCTATTTTTAGGTTTAACAATCAGAGGCTTGATATTTGAACTATTCATTTTTAGATTTAACTAAATTTATACCAATTTAGTAAGGTTAGCCTAAAAGTATTTTATTTTTTAGACCATAAAGTTGCGCAACTTTAAAAAGTTAAGTAGCTTGGTGACTCATTAAGAATGGATTAAACTTCTATGACAAAACAATTACACAAATGATAAGAGCAGTTATTGTAGAAGATCAATTAGACGGATTAAATAATTTAAAGAATCTAATAAAAGCTAATTGCCCTGAGGTAAAAGTCGTTGCGGAAGCAAATAGTGTTGCGCAAGCAGTGAAAATGTTTAAAAAACCTGATTTAAAACCTAATGTAGCCTTCCTAGATATTCACCTACAAGACGGATTGGTTTTCGAAGCCTTAAATCAACTGCCACAAGTTAATTTTGAATTAATTTTTGTGACGGCATTTGAAAAGTATGCCATTAAGGCTTGTCAATATGCCTCCATTGGGTTTATTATGAAACCGATTGATGCAGATGAATTAATCGAGGCGGTTAGTAGGATACCAGAGCAAAACGAAGAAATTCAAAAGAGATATGACCTTTTTTCTAAGGTGTATAATAACCCTAATGCTTTTGAAAAACTAAGTATTTCAGCGGTTGATGGTATTTATTTTGTGCATATTCGAGATGTATTGCGTTTAGAAGCAGAAGATAATTATACCCATATCTACTTGAAAAATGGTAGTAAAATCACTGCTTCTCGAACCATCAAATGGTATGAAGAATTATTAGAACCCATGAATTTTTATCGAGTTCACAAACGACATGTCATTAATTTAAATTACATGCAAAAATTCGTAAAAGGATATGGTGGTTATTTAGTAATGGATGATGGTATGAATATTGAAGTTTCTCGACGAAGACGACCTGCTTTTATGGAACAGATGCGGAAGTTGCAGGAAGGGATTTAGGGAACGATGAATTCACAAAGTATTGACAATTAATGAATACGTACTATTTTTTACTTTTAAATTTTGAATTTTACATTTTTGATTTTCAATTTAAAACGAATAAAAATAGTCGCTAATTTCTTTTCTCCTCATTCAACTCGCTCATATTTTCCATGAAACCAAAAAGGCGGGCTTAGCGACAAATTATCTTCACTATAATAGCCCCAACCAATAATTTCATAAAATTTTTCATCTACTGTTTCTCGAAAATATTCTACTTTCTGAGGTGTTTTTAACGCCCTTTGCCAGATAATCGTATTTCTACTTTCTAAATACCCATCATGAATTACGGTATCATCAGGTTTAATAACCACGCAAAGTAGTTGTCCATTCTCTACTTTATTGACCCCTTTAGCCACCACTTTTTGACCACTCTCTGGATAAAAATCAGTAATCAGAACCCGCTGAAAATAAGGTGTTACGGAAGTATAAATTTGCTCAACTTCTATCGTTGAATTAAGCGTTAATCCTTTTTTTTCTAAATTTTTAAGGCCAATATTTTTTAAGTCAATGGCTTTTTTTTGCTTTCTTTTACTATCGGTATAAATCTTAAATTGCCCTTTCCATGTTCCGTCTAAAATTTTATAGACATTCGCATACTTTTTGTCTGCCTCGGTTACTTCGGGAATAATCGATAAATCATCAATAGCTGGCACTGATTGACATTGGAGGAAATTGATACCAAAAACGAATAAGAGGAATAATTGGAAAACTTTCATGATTTTGTTTTGAACGCTTACATCCAACTCCGATTATCCACTTCCACTTTATACAACACATAATTAGTGATTTTCTGTGCTTTTTCAAGCGGTATATAGGGAATCCGAACCGAACCTGCGGCTGTATAAAAGTACAAATCTGCCACGGCATGCCTACGTTGATAAATACTTTGTCGAACTTTTACAGCTTGGATTTTATACCATTTTAATAAGGTAAATTGAGTTCCCAGCATACCATGTTCCGTTAAAATACCTTCTTCGCTTAGATGGAATTTCCAGTTTTGATGATAAACTCGGCTAGTAAAATAGATGAAAATCGGCCAAAGTAAGGCGGCAACAGCCATCCAAATAGATTGATTAAAATAAGCATTAAGCAATAAAATAGCCATAGGAATACCTCCTAAATACATCACTCTACGGCCAATGATAAGTGGACTAATTCCATGCATGCTATAATTAAGGTGCTGTTCTGCTGGAAAATAAGTAGCCCTTACTGTATTAATTTGATGGGCATAACAACCAGGGATATTTATGGACTGGCGAGTATTGACCGCCGCACTAGAAGCTTGAAATAAGCCCAATTGAAAAATGCCAAATAGTCTTTTTAGAATAGAATCTTCCCAGCGGATTAGCTGGATTTTATTAATATTAGCGGATGCTTCTCTCTTTGTAAATAAGCCAGAGGTAACTTTGAAGCCAACTTTAGTGCGAAAAAATTTAAGGTCAAAATGTTGAAAAACAGTGGTGACTAAGGAAATTAATACAGAAAAAACAATCAAAGCAACCACCAAATAAGTACTAAAATAAAAAATCGTTCCGAAGCCTAAATCTTTTATGAAATATTCTGCAATGTCCTCTCCTTGTTGATAATCAGGAAAAAAGTCTTCTAAGGTTTGAAAAATCCAAAACCCAAATCCCATAATGATACCCAATCCACGAATATGATTTTGGCTAGTGCCTACTTTTAATAAATCCAAGGGATTTAACTGCATCAGTAAATCGGGTACTTCTGCTTCATTTGAATTAATCGTTTCGACTTCTTCCTCGACTGATTTCAATTTTGCCTTTTCGGTCATAATAAAGAATCGAATGGCTTCGGCTTCTTTCCGACTAATAGCTTGTAGTGAAATTTCTTTTTGAGTGGATCCAGCAGAATCTATTTCAAGGCTAACGACATTAAAAGCTCGATGGATTAAATTCTGTTCAAAATTGATGGTTTGAATTCTATCAAAAGGTAAATTAATCTTCGTTTTATTAAATAAGCCTTTTTCGATAATGAATTCATCGGCTTTTATATAATAATAGAATTTAAAATAGGCGATAATAGAACCAATAGCAGACAAGCCACCTATTACAAATAAAATTCGTGTAAAATAGGGGTCTTCGTTTCCTCCACTGCTTTTGGTTTGAAAATCAAAATTATTTAGAACAACGACCAATAAAATGGGCCAGAATTGTCTGATGATTTGTTCAATTAATTTTTGAACAATTAAGAAAATAGCAATGGGAGATTGCCGCCTTGGAGTTTTGAAATTATTAGCCACTTGAGTTTCTTCCATTTATAATTCGGAGCTATCTAGATGAATAGATGGAGTAGATGGGATAGTTTCGGCAGCGTCAATTAATGTTTCATTTTCGGTTGGTGCTACTGTTTTATTAAGGATGAAATCTTTAATTCTTTGTGCCGTATCCGCTTTTAAACCAGGAATAGATAAGTCGCTATTACTTCCTCCAGCAGTAAAAATTTGTAAGGTGTGTAAATCAAACATCCGTTGAATGACGCCTTGACTTACTTCACAATGCTGCACTCGATTAAAAGGAATAGTCGTCGTATTTTTAAAAATAACGCCTTGGCGATGGACTAAATCTTTATCTCTAAGCATGTATCCTCTAATTTTATAGCCCATTCTGGTCAATACAAAAGAGGTAATTGCCCAAAGTATCCAGCCAGCAACTAAACCCCAAAATATGGGTAAGTTATCTGAAAGTTCGGTCAATAAATAAGCCATGATTAACCCAAATCCAATAATCATAAAAAAAATGAAACTGCCAATATATCGCACGACTAGATAGTTTTCATCTAATTGCTGAAAATTGCCCGTTTCAACTTTTGGAAGGGTATCAATATCAATTTCGTGATTTTCGAAAAGCATTTAATATAGGTTGCTTGTAGGTGTCGGGTGTCAAGTATCAGGTTGTATATATTACCCTACATCTAAACTGATACTTGACACCTGATACCTTTTATTAATCTTCAAATAATTTGGCATCTAAACCAGGAATAATATTTAAAGCATTTTGATAGTATACTTTTTTCAAAATATTATCTGGCAAATTTAAGCCATACATCCGCCAGTAAGCGTGATACTTCTTATAATATGGAAAATATTCATCTGCTGTTTCCAAAACACGGAAATAAGTTGGAAATTCTTTGGGTTTGTAAGAATCTTTACCAAAAAGAATACGGTCTTGGTATTTTTCAAAGAACCAATTCGCCATTCTTGGTTGACGACCTAATTCGGCAATCACTGCACCAATGCCTACATACATATTAGGCATAGCTTCCATCAAAGTAGACAAATATTTCAAATCATTGGCATACCAACCCATGTGGGCTGCAATGAAAGTAGTCGTTGGATGTTTCTTAAAAATGTTATGTTGTTCCCCAATGATTTGTTCAAAAGTGAAGATTTTTGGATCTCTTTTTCTACCTGGTCTCAATTTTAATTCCAACCATCTTTCATTATTTTCATCATGAGGATTCCAAAAAGAAGCTGGATCCGCAGAGTGAATCAATACTGGAATCCCTAATTCGCCACATTTTGCCCATACTGCATCAATTCTTGGGTCATCAATAGCAATTCTATTTCCCATAGAATCAAGATTACTCATGCCTTGGCTTTTATAAATCTTGAGTCCCCTAGCACCATTAGCTACATCGAATTCGATTTGTTTAACCGTATTTTCTGTCCAATCTGGATCATCTATACTTCTTAATTCTATATTGGTAAAAACAATAAAGCGGTCTTTTTGAGGATGTTGGTTGACTATATCCATCATGCTTTTTAGTCGCTTTCCGCCTCGACCACTTAAATTAACCAAAGCGCCCATATTCAAAGTATCCATTTCGGCAAATAATTTGTCAAAATAAGTAACATCATTAATACGCCAGTGGTGACTATGAATATCTAAAAACTTAAATTTGGCACTAGTCACTGGATTTTCAGGAACGACTAAAGTAGAAATAGGGTCGTATTTCTCAAAATCCATAATTAAAGAGGAATCTATTGGTTGTCTTTGCCCAAAAATTGAATTTGTGAAAGCAAGGAAACAAAATAGAAAAATTAACTGATAGTTGAATTTATTCATTTTTTATGATTGATAAGTTTAATTTTAGAATGTTACCGCCAAAGATACCAAATAGCGGACAAAAATTAAATAACCATTTGTCAACTAAAAAAGTTATACATTCGTTAATAAAATAGCGAAATGTTTTCTTTTTATAATAAAGGCTTGATATTTGGACTTTATTATAGGGAGATTACTTATATTAACCTACATTATAGGGTACGAGTTTTGTGTTGCAAATTGTATACGATTTTACTTAAATGCAGAGGAATTATTTGAAATTCAACTGTTTTATGCTCAAATTCTACTATCTTTTGAACTCATTCCGATTTAAATCGGAGTAACTCGCAACTCGGATTACATTAATTAAAATAAAAATGACTAGAAAATACTTTTCACTTTTACTAACATTGACTTTTTTTAGTTTTACGCTTTTTGGGCAAGCAGGTTATCAAATAGAGGTTAAGCTTGATAATTATGACCAAGATTTATTAATGTTGGGGTATCATTATGGCGATAAGCAGTATATCAAAGATTCTGTAAAAGTAAGCGCAGATGGAAAATTTATCTTTAAAGGAACAGAAAATTTGGATCCAGGTGTTTATTTGGTGGTGATGCCACCTGATAACCAATATTTTCAATTATTAATTGATACAAAAGAACAACGATTCTCTGTTAAAACGGATGCAAAATTTCCTAATGCTAATATGCAGATTGAAGGTAGTTCCGATAATAAATTGTTTTATGATTATATGAGCTTTTTGGGTAAAAAACGACCAGAAGCAGACCAGTTGAAGAAACAAATGGAAACGGCTTCGGCAGGAGATAAAGCTAAAATTCAAAAGCAGTTAGAAGATTTAAATAATGGAGTAAAAGCTTATCAGAAAAATATTGTAGAAAATCAATCAAGTACGCTAACTGCTACTTTGGTAAAATCTGGAATGGAAACACCCATGCCCGAATTCACAGGTTCAGAAAAAGAAATCCAATTACAAAGATATAAGCATTATAAGGCTCATTATTTTGATAATTTAAATTTAGCAGATGAACGATTGGTTAGAAGTCCTATTCTTTTTCAGCGGATTGATTATTATTTGAATAAATTAACAGTACAAGCGCCAGATTCAATCATTGCATCTATAGACCTTATCTTAGAAAAAGTTAAACCTGCTAACGAAACTTTTAAATATTATTTAGTACATTTTCTGAATACTTATGCTGCCTCGAAGATTGTTGGAATGGATGGGGTATATGTGCATATAGCAGAGAACTATTATGCCAAAGGATTGGCGCCGTGGACAGAGGCAGAACAATTGAAAAAAATAACGGATAATGCAAAAACACTTAAACCAATTCTAATTGGTAAAATTGCGCCAGATTTGAATATGTTCGAGATAGACATAGAAGGTACTATTGCTGCTGCTGATGCAGACAATGAGTACCAAAGATGGAAATCTAAGCGAAATATTTCTTTACATGGCGTGGATGCACCTTATACAGTATTATTTGTTTGGGATCCAGATTGTGGACATTGTAAAAAATCTATGCCTAAAATGCTTGAATTTTACGAAAATTTTAAAGACAGAGGCGTAGAAATTTTTGCTGTTTGTACGAAAACTTATGATGAAATGCCCTCCTGTGCAGAAACCATGAAAGAAAAAGGAATGCTTAATTGGATCAATGCCATTGACCCATTTATTAAATCGAAATACAAACAGATTTATGATATTCGGTCAACACCTCAAATTTTCATATTGAATGATAAAAAGGAAATTATTTCTAAAAAAATAGGCGCAGAGCAAATTTCAGAAGTAATGGAACGAATTCTTGAAATAGATGCAAAAGCAGACAAAAAACAAGGTGATTCCAAATAAATTTAATAATTATTTTTAGAATAGGATTTTTAAAATCCTATAAGGTGCTGTAAATGAATTAATTCATTTACAGCACTTTTTATATATTTAAAAATTTAATTTAATTATCACATTTTTTTTTTTTTTTTTTT
>Ga0208544_10001690_pt1 | contig 14985 bp, 17 predicted proteins | sample DEB08_DNA_9_FD_184526 | JGI IMG/M metagenome (GOLD analysis project Ga0208544, IMG submission 184526) | Aqueous microbial communities from the Delaware River and Bay under freshwater to marine salinity gradient to study organic matter... | ecosystem: Environmental > Aquatic > Marine > Coastal ... | reverse complement strand
TTAAGATCAGCAATTGCGGGATAACGGCTATGAAGTGACATAAGAACCAAGCTATTGTGGGTTTATCCATCTTGGCAATGCTTGAATTTTATTGCGGGTTCAATTGGAAATCGTGTCGCAATGCGGGCCGAATGTGGCTGGATCAGCCCCGACGAGCAGCGTAAGTGTCAGGCATCATATGTTTGAATTTGACCCTCGTTTGGTCACGCGACACAATGCACGAAAGTGGATGTGCCGCATTCGCACCCTTTGCCGAAAGTTGGAAAACTCAGATGAGATACGTAAAGCCCGAAAGTTATGAAGCTGCCTCGGCGGTCTTGGTCGCAGAGCAAGGGATTGCGCGGATTTTGACGGGCGGCACTGATGTGCTCGTCATGCTGAAAGCAGAAGTTGTCGAACCCGACTTGATGGTTGATATCAAACATCTGCCGGGCATGCGCGATATCGTGTCCGAGGACGGTGGTTACCGGATTGGCGCTGCTGTTTCGAGCGCGCAACTTGGCGAACATGCAGGCGTCAAAGCGATGTGGCCGGGCGTTGTCGAAGGCGCAGAGCTGATCGGATCCACACAAGTTCAGAACCGCGCCACAATGGTCGGCAATCTATGCACGGCATCTCCGGCGGCGGATTCGGTACCTGCACTGGTCACTGCGAATGCAATAGCGCGTGTTCATGGCCCCGACGGCGCACGTGATGTTCCCGTTGTGGATATTCCGATCGGTCCGGGCAAGACATCCCTTTTGAAGGGTGAGTTTATCACATCAACCTACCTTCCAGCGCGTCCGGATAACGCTGCGGACGCTTATTTGCGCTTTATCCCGCGCACGGAAATGGACATTGCGGTTTCTTCCGCTGCGGTAAGTCTGGAGTTGGACGCCAGCGGCAGTGTGACAGCCGCCTTCGTTGCACTTGGCGCGGTGGCGCCCACCGTTCGATTGGTGCCGGACGCAGGGGCCGCGTTGATCGGCACCAAGTTGGATGCTGCTGCAATCGCCGGACTGGTCGCAGCTGCCGAAGCTGCATGTTCGCCAATTACTGACAAACGCGGCACGATTGAGTTCCGCACCAAAACCGCAGGTGTTCTGGCCAAACGCGCCGCACACATCGCTTATTCCCGCGCCGGAGGCAAAACATGAAAATGATCCCAGTCGAAACCACGATCAACGGGGACCGGACAGAGTTCTTGTGCAACAGTGACGAAAGCTTGCTAGATGTTTTGCGCGACCGACTTGGCCTAACAGGCGCCAAAGAAGGCTGCGGCACCGGTGATTGCGGTGCTTGTAGCGTGACGCTGAATGGACGGTTGGTTTGTTCCTGTCTGGTGCTCGGTGTCGAAGTTGATGGCGCCGAAGTTGAAACCATTGAAGGCATGGCAGATGGCGAAACGCTGCATCCGCTGCAACGTATCTTTATCGAAGAGGCGGCACTGCAATGTGGTATCTGCACACCGGGCATCTTGATTGCGGCCAAATCACTGCTCGAAAAGAACCCTGATCCCACCGATACCGAAGTTCGTTATTGGCTTGCAGGCAACCTTTGCCGCTGCACAGGCTACGACAAAATCATCAAGGCGGTCCAAAAGGCTGCTGCTGAAATGAGGGCTGCGTAACATGGCATTGGATCATCAAGCAAAACGCGACTTCAAAGTTGTCGGAACGCGGGTCGCCCGCCCTGATGGCATTGATAAGGTCACCGGCAAGGCAGCGTACGGCGCAGATATTACAGCGCCAGGTATGCTTTTTGGACGTATCTTGCGCAGTCCGCATGCGCACGCGCGGATCAAATCGATCGACGTGTCTGAGGCCGCGAAAGCGCCCGGTGTGAAGGCAGTCGTAACTTCTGCCGATTTCGCGACGCCTGACGATGAATACTACGCAGACATTCGTGATAACTGCTTGGCGCGGGAAAAAGTGCTGTACGATGGTCACGCTGTCGCTGCGGTTGCCGCGACCAGCAAAGCTGCCGCAAAGGCCGCGATCCGTTTAATCAAGGTGGATTATGAAATCCTGCCGCACGTCACCGACGTAGACGAAGCGATGAAGCCCGATGCGCCTGTGGTGCAAGAAGGGCGTGCGCTGGAAAATGTGCCTGCGGGCATGTCCCAAAACGTGACATCGCATTTTGAATTCGGACACGGTGATCTGGACGCAGGTTTTGCGAAAGCGGACAAAATCATTGAACGGACGTTCAAAACTGCCGCGACACACCAAGGTTATATCGAACCCCAAGCTTGCATGGCTAGCCTTGGGGCAGATGGCCGTGGCGAGGTTTGGTGCTGTACCCAAGGACAATATATGGTGCGTGCCAATTGCGCCGAAGTACTTGGGATCGAGGCCAGTCAACTGCGGGTAATTTCATCTGAAATCGGCGGGGGTTTTGGCGGAAAAACCACGACCTTCATCGAACCGGTCGCGTTGGCGCTTTCGCGCAAGTCTGGCAAGCCTGTCAAAATCGTTATGACCCGCGAAGAAGTCTTGCGCGCCACAGGACCGACGGTTTCCACATCGATGGACATCAAGATCGGCATGACAAACGAAGGCCGTATCACTGCGGCACGTGGCGAATTGCGTTATCAGGGCGGTGCATTTCCATGCGGCACGGTCGAGTTCGGGGCTCAAGCGGCGTTCGCAGCCTACGATCTAGAAGCGGTACAAACTTTGGGTTGGAACGTTATGACGAACCGGCCCAAGGAAATCGCTTACCGCGCACCGGGCGCTCCGACATCCATCTATGCTGTCGAAAGCGTCGTGGACGAACTGTGCCAAGAACTGGGCCTTGATCCGCTAGACGTGCGACTGATGAACGCCGCACGCAAAGGAACGCTTTCGGCATATGGACCGACCTTTAGCGAAATTGGATTGGTGGCGACGCTAGAAGCAGCCAAAGCCCACCCCCACTACAACGCGCCACTGGGGCCTAATCAGGGCAGGGGATTGTCTTGCGGATTCTGGTTCAACTTTGGCGGAAACACTTGCGTGTCGCTCAATATCAACGACGACGGCACAATCGGTGTGGTCGAAGGCAACCCTGATATTGGTGGTTCACGTGCATCGATTTCAATGATGGCAGCCGAAGAATTGGGCGTCCCTTACGACAAGGTGCGCACTGTCATTGCTGACACGACTTCGCTGGGTTTCAATGATGTAACAGACGGCAGCCGCGTGACTTTTGCTGTAGGCTTGGCGACGATCAAAGCTGCCCGTGCCGCAATCCAAGAGATGTGTAAACGAGTTGCCAAGATCTGGGGCATCGATGAGGACGCAGTCCTGTGGGAGGATGGTTTTGCCAAACCTTCCGGCCCCAATGCCGGAACGCACCCCCCCATGTCACTTGCGGAAATCGCCGCGATTGCGGGCAACACTGGCGGGCCGATTGCAGGCCACCATGAGGTAAACGCTGACGGTGCCGGTGTGAGCTTTGGCGTGCATCTTGTTGATACAGAAGTCGATCCTGAAACGGGCGCTACCAAGATCCTACGCTACACGATCTTCCAAGATGCAGGCAAAGCGGTCCATCCGGACTATGTCGAAGGACAGATGCAAGGCGGTGCTGTGCAAGGGATCGGCTGGGCGCTGAATGAAGAATATATCTACGGCGAAGACGGGCGTTTGCAAAACGCAGGTTTCCTTGACTACCGCATCCCCGTTGCCTCTGACCTGCCGTCGATTGAGACAGTGATTTTGGAAATTCCAAACCCTGGTCACCCTTACGGTGTACGTGGTGTGGGCGAAACGCCGATTGTGCCACCGCTTGCCGCGATCTCGAACGCTGTGTCGCGGGCCGCTGGTGTGCGGATGACAGAGTTGCCGATGTCGCCGCCAAGGTTGCTGAAAGCTATGTCTGCGTAGGCGATGGTCAGGGTCAAGCTCTGGGGATCGCTACGCGCCATGGCTGACGGTCAGGAGTGGGTGGAAGTAGATGCCAGTAACTTCAAACAGTTGCTGGACGAACTTGCGACAAAACATCCGGGTCTTGCGCCACAAATCAAGCGCGGCGTGTCGTTGTCATTGGACGGGGTGATCTACCGCGAAGCATGGTTCACTGAAATCGGCCCTGAAAACGAAATCATTTTGATGCCTTACATGGTGGGCGGTTGATCGCGCTGGACAGCCTTTGCTGCCAGCACTACCTTTGCGCCAAATGTACCCAACAAAAGGTCTGATACCATGTCCAAGATGCTTTCTGCTACCGCCATTTCCCTTGCATTGATGTCCACAACAGCCATTGCTGGCGGGCATTGCGCTGCAGGAAAAACCCTGACTGACGGAACGCTGACGATTGCGACCGGCAATCCGGCTTACTACCCTTGGGTGATGGACGATGCGCCAGAAAGTGGCGAGGGATTTGAAGCAGCGGTTGCCTATGCCGTCGCTGCCGAAATGGGCTTTGCTGCAGAGAACGTCGCTTGGGTGCGGTCATCATTTGACGAGGCGATCCAGCCAGGCGTGAAGAACTTTGACCTGAATATGCAGCAGTATTCGATCACGCCCGAACGCGATCTGGTGGTGGACTTCTCTGATCCCTATTACACTGCGCCTATGGCCGTTCTGGTCGGCGCAGGCGCTGTTGACACTGCGCCAACGCTTGATGCTTTGCGTGAATTGCAGTGGGGCGCAGTGGGCACAACCACAGCCGTTCCCAAGCTGACTGCGGTTATCCAACCCAGCAACGATCCACTGTTGTACGGTGACAACGCCGACGTGAACGCGGCGATGAGCGCAAACCAAATTGACGCGGCTCTGTTTGACCTGCCAACAGCATTGTTCCTGAGTGCGGTGATGATTGAAGGCTCAAAGGTGCTTGGCCAATTCGCCCCTGACCTGACCGATAACCCTGATCAATTTGGCATGCTGATGGAAGAAGGCAATCCGCTTAAGGCCTGCGTTGACGAAGCGTTGGCGGCACTTACCGAAAATGGCGAACTCGCCGCGATCGAGGCGAAGTGGCTTCAGGACACCACCGGTGTTCCGCTGATCAAGTAATATGGCAAACACGAAAGCGGCGGGAATGACCCGCCGCGAAGCCTATGAGGCCAGGCAGCGTCGCCGTTCGCTGATCGTCGCGGCATCCAGCACAATCGCAGTCGTTGCGGCAATTATGATCTTTGTGCCGATGGCACCGGGTTGGGAAAAGGTGCAGCGCAGTTTTTTCAACGGCGATGTGCTTGCGCAGACTTTTCCCAAGCTTCTGGACGCGTTCTTGGTGAATGTGATGATTTTTGCATGGTGCGCACCTGCAATTGCGATCCTTGGTCTGCTGATCGCACTCGCGCGTGACACGAAATCACCCGCACTGTTTCCACTGCGTATCTTCGGGGCGACGTTCACGGATGTTTTCCGGGGTGTACCTGTTATTTTGACAGTCTACCTGATCGGTTTCGGTATTCCCGGTCTTGGGCTGCCGCGCCCTTGGAACTCGCCTTACATTTGGGGATCACTTGCGTTGATCCTGACCTATTCTGCATACGTGGCCGAGATTTTCCGCTCTGGTATCGATAGCGTGCATCATAGCCAGCGGTCTGCGGCGCTGTCGTTGGGTATGTCGGAACGTCAGGTAATGCGTGATGTGATCCTGCCGCAAGCGGTGCGCAATGTCGTGCCGTCGCAGATGAATATGCTGATCGCGCTGCAAAAGGATGTGTCGCTGCTTAGTTTCATTGGCCCTGTGGAGATCTTCCGCCAGGCGGGCGTTTTCAAATCTTTAACTGCCAATTTCACGCCCTACGTCGGGGCTGCGATCATCTTTTTGATCGTGACGATCCCCGCCACCCGTTACGCCGATCATTTGATGGCCAAGCAACGTCGGGACCGCAGCTGATGGCAAAACTTGAACTTCGCGGTGTCGTCAAACGCTTTGGCGAAAACACAGTCTGTGACGGGATTGATCTTGATGTGGAAGAGGGGCAGATGGTTTGCCTGATCGGCGCATCAGGAGCGGGTAAATCCACCTTGCTACGTTGCATAAATCTTCTGGAATCGGTCGAAGACGGCGCGATCCTTTTTGATGGTCAAGACATTGCCGAACCAGGTTTGAACCCGCAAGCGGTGCGTGCCCGCATTGGGATGGTGTTCCAAAGCTTCAATCTTTTCCCGCATTTGACAGCGCTGGACAATGCGATGCTGGCACCGCGTCGCGTATATGGCCAAACTCGCGCGCAAGTCGCCCCGCAGGTTGAAAGCTTGTTTACCCGTTTCGGACTTGCAGACCGGATGCACAACTATCCTGATCAGCTTTCTGGGGGCCAACAGCAACGTGTGGCGATCATCCGAGCCTTAGCAATGCGCCCCGAGGTAATGCTGTTTGACGAGATTACTTCTGCACTAGATCCGCAATTGGTGGGCGAGGTGCTGGATGTGCTTTTGATGCTCAAACAAGAAGGCATGACAATGGTGCTGGCCACCCACGAAATGGGATTTGCGCGTCAGGCAGCAGACAAAGTTTGCTTTCTGAAAGACGGGCAGATCGTTGAAGATGGCCCACCAGAACAAATATTCGCCCACCCGCAAAACGATGCGACAAAGGCTTTCTTGGCGCGGGCATTGAAGTAGTCCGTGCTTTGCGCGCTACCTCACACTGCTTCTTAATCGGGCGCCATTCGAATTATCGCCCATAATTCAGGCTAAATGCAAAGCGCCGTTCTGCGCGGGCGTTGCAAACCTTGTGCCAAAGCCGCGGCGCTGCCTACCAACGGGGGCAAGGCAAAATAGGCGCGACACTGCATGCTCGACAATCACTATGGTCTTCAACCGCGTGCTCGAGGCGGCGTAAATCTGTCATCCAAGCTGCGTGGCGATGTGAGCGTGATTGATGACCTGCATCAGTCTGGTTGTATGCGAGTGTTGTTTCCGCGTGCGAGCGAGACGCTGGATGCCGTGTTGATCAATACCTCTGGTGGCGTGACGGGCGGGGACAACATCGCTGTCGTGGCAAGGGTCGGTGCGGGCAGTGACATGACCATGACAACTCAAGCCGCAGAACGTGCCTATTGTGCGCAACCAGGGCAGGTCGGCCAGATCACTACGAAGCTGTCAATAGATGCTGGTGGTTCGCTCAATTGGCTTCCGCAAGAGTTATTATTGTTTAATAATAGTAATTTGAAACGTAAACTTGATGTTTCACTCGCAGTTGGCGCTAAGGTGCTTTTGGTCGAACCCGTTATCTTCGGTCGCGCTGCGATGGGCGAAGCTCTCACTGACATAGCCTTCAGAGATCGTATTTCTGTCACGCGCGACGGGTATCCAATTTACCGCGACGGCGTGTCTTTTGACGGTGATGTGGCGGCGCAACTCGGACGGCCTGCGATTGGACAGCGTATGATTGCGATGGCCAATATCATCTATGCTGCCCCTGACGCACACACGCGGTTGCCCGCTGTCCTCGCGCTAATGCCGTCAACAGGTGGGGCGTCCCTGCTTGCCGATGATTTGCTTGCTGGTCGCATCATGGCCGCCGACAGCTACCTTCTTCGCTGCGCCCTCATACCTATCATCGAACGACTATCGGGAGCCTCGGTTCCTAGAACTTGGAGACTGTAGCCGATGCAACTGACCCCTCGTGAAAAGGATAAACTATTGATTGCAATGGCCGCAGAAGTAGCGCGCAAGCGACTGTCGCGCGGCGTTAAGCTCAACCATCCAGAAGCGATTGCTCTGATCACCGATGCAGTAGTGGAAGGGGCGCGTGACGGGCGATCGGTTGCAGATATGATGTCCGCCGGGGCGCATGTCGTTAGCCGCGAACAATGCATGGATGGCATCGCCGAGATGATCCTCGAAGTACAAGTCGAAGCCACGTTTCCTGACGGCACAAAGCTTGTCACTGTCCACAACCCGATCAGATAGGAGCGCGACATGATCCCCGGAGAGATCTTTCCACAACAGGGCAGCTTGACGATCAATGCAGGTGCTACAGAACTGCGTGTGATGGTCGCCAATACAGGTGATCGCCCAGTCCAGATCGGCTCGCATTATCATTTTGCCGAAAGCAATAGTGCGCTTGATTTTGATCGCGCCGCAGCCCGCGGTCACCGCTTGAACATTGCCGCAGGGACTGCTGTCCGATTTGAACCGGGCCAGCGCCGCGAAGTGACCTTGATCCCCATTGGCGGGGCACGCTGTATCTTTGGATTCAACGCTGCCGTTATGGGGGAACTCTAAATGCCCACACAAATCCCGCGCCGCGAGTATGCGGCTATGTTTGGCCCAACAACTGGCGACCGTGTACGACTGGCCGATACTGACTTGATCATCGAAGTTGAAAGAGATCTGACAACCTATGGTGAAGAGGTCAAATTTGGCGGCGGTAAAGTCATCCGCGATGGAATGGGCCAGTCGCAAGTTACCCGGGCGGGGGGGGCCGTCGATACTGTTATTACCAATGCACTGATTGTCGATCACTCGGGCATATACAAAGCGGACGTCGGACTGCGTGACGGGCGCATTCACAATTTCGGCAAGGCAGGCAACCCCGACACGCAATCCGGGGTTGATATAATCATAGGTCCTGGAACCGAAGTAATCGCGGGCGAAGGCCGCATCCTGACAGCAGGTGGTTTTGATAGCCATATCCACTTCATCTGTCCGCAGCAGATGGAAGACGCGCTGCATTCAGGCATCACGACGATGTTGGGCGGCGGGACCGGTCCGGCGCATGGCACTTTGGCCACGACCTGCACACCAGGCCCATGGCATATCGGGCGGATGTTGCAAGCAGTCGACGCTGTTCCAATGAATATTGGCCTATCTGGCAAGGGCAATGCGTCACAGCCCGACGCTTTGGTCGAGATGGTCAATGCGGGCGCCTGCGCGCTGAAACTGCACGAAGACTGGGGCACAACGCCCGCAGCCATTGATTGCTGCCTGTCAGTGGCGGATGACATGGACGTGCAGGTGATGATCCACACTGACACGTTGAACGAAAGTGGGTTTGTTGAAAATACCGTCGCCGCAATCGCGGGTCGTACGATCCATGCGTTTCATACCGAAGGGGCAGGAGGAGGGCATGCGCCGGACATCATCAAGATTTGTGGTGATGAAAACGTCCTGCCATCCTCGACCAACCCGACGCGGCCATTCACCGTGAACACACTTGAAGAACACCTCGACATGCTGATGGTCTGTCACCACCTTGATAAATCGATCCCCGAGGACGTGGCCTTTGCCGAAAGCCGTATCCGGCGCGAAACCATTGCCGCCGAGGATATTCTGCACGACTTGGGCGCATTTTCGATCATCGCGTCCGATAGTCAGGCGATGGGGCGCGTCGGCGAGGTGCTGACGCGCACATGGCAAACTGCCGACAAGATGAAAAAGCAGCGGGGGCGCTTGCCCGAAGAGACGGGCGAAAACGATAATTTCCGCGTGCGGCGGTATATCGCGAAATATACGATCAACCCCGCAATCGCACATGGGATCAGCAGCGAGATCGGCTCAGTTACCGAGGGAAAGCGCGCCGACTTGGTCCTTTGGAGCCCTGCTTTCTTTGGTGTCAAACCAGAGATGGTCTTGATGGGAGGCATGATTGTCTGCGCACAAATGGGCGATCCGAACGCGTCGATCCCAACGCCGCAGCCCGTTTATTCGCGGCCAATGTTTGGTGCTATGGGCGGGGCGGTCAGCCACAATGCTGTGACTTTTGTGAGTGCGGCAGCGCAGGCTAATGGCATCCGCGACACACTAGGACTGTCCAAGCAGACGATTGCCGTGAAAGGCACACGCAACATCGGCAAGCGTGATTTGATCTTGAACAATGCTCTGCCCAAAATGGAAGTGCACCCTGAAACATACGAGGTCCGCGCAGATGGTGAATTGCTGACCTGCGAACCTGCGACAGTGCTGCCAATGGCGCAGCGCTATTTCTTGTTTTGATGGGCGCGCAGGAACAGACGCAAAAGGTTGCGCAAACGGTTTTGAAAGCCGGGACGTGGGATGGGCCTGCGCTTGCCTGCAGTCTTGATTACGACGCCCGTTTTTTGCGCCGCAAAGTGCTGGCGTCCGACGATGGGATGAGCTTTCTGGTAGACTTGCCGCATACTACGTCGCTGGAACATGGCGACGCGCTGGCCTTGTCTGATGGCAACCGTGTGCAGATCATGGCGGCGCCCGAGCCGGTTTTGCATATCGCAGGCGCCAATCTGACCCAGCTTGCTTGGCACATCGGCAACCGCCATACGCCCTGCCAGATGCTGCCCGATATGCTTGTGATCCGCGACGATCCGGTGATCGGGCATATGCTGGAACATCTGGGTGCGCGACTGACCAAAGCGCTGCAACCCTTTACGCCAGAGGGCGGTGCCTATGGACATGGTCGTACGCATAGTCACGCGCATGGGGCAACGGCCCATGACCACTAGTGCGATCCTGACGCTGTCACAGTGGTTATCACCGTCCTATCCGCTGGGCAGTTTTGCCTATTCGCATGGGTTGGAGACGGCCCTTGCTGACGGTTGGGTCAATGATGCGGACAGTTTGCGGATGTGGCTTGCAGATGTGCTGACGGACGGGTCAGGCTGGGCCGATGCAGTCCTGTTTTGCGCGGCTTTCAAGGCGGCAGACCCTACGCAACTGCGCGAGGTCAATGCCATAGGCCGCGCCTTTGCCGCCAGTGCTGAACGGTTACGCGAAAGCCTGAACCAAGGTGTGGCCTTCGCGCGGACAGTGCAAGCAACGTCGCAGATCGAAGTCTTAGACATGCTCTTTCCCGTCGCAGTTGGCTGTGCTTCGGCACAGGTTGAGGTGCCCGAGGAATTGGGTGCATCGCTTTACCTGCAAGCCTTTGTCAGCAACATCGTCATGGCTTGCGTGCGTCTGCTGCCCTTGGGTCAAACGCAGGGGCAGGCGATCATCCAACATCTTGCCCCCCTTTGCGAAAAGACCGCAGACAAGGCTGCGAAAACGGCCCTCGACGATCTTCATTCAAACACTTTTCTGTCTGACATCGCCGCCATGCGGCACGAAACACAACAACCAAGGCTTTTCCAATCATGACCCAACTTAACGGCCCTTTGCGGATCGGGATCGGTGGCCCTGTGGGCGCAGGCAAAACGACGCTGACCGCGCGGCTAGCGCAATTGCTACATCCGCAGATGTCCATCGGTGTGATCACCAACGATATCTACACCCAAGAAGACGCTGAGGCCTTGACCCGCATGCAAATCCTGCCAGCAGACCGTATCATCGGTGTCGAAACAGGAGGCTGCCCGCATACAGCAATCCGCGAGGATGCCAGCATCAACCTTGCCGCCATTGCGCAGATGGTAGCGCGTCATCCCGATGTCGAAGTCGTGCTGATTGAATCCGGTGGTGACAATCTGTCAGCTACCTTTAGCCCTGAACTGGCCGACGTGACTGTTTATGTGATTGATGTCGCCGCGGGCGAGGAAATTCCGCGTAAAGGTGGGCCTGCGATCACGAAATCCGATGTGCTTGTGATCAACAAAACCGACCTCGCGCCACATGTCGGGGCTTCGCTTGAAGTGATGCAGCGCGACGCAACCCGCATGCGCGGCGACAAGCCATTCGTGATGACGTCTTTGCGTGAAGGGAAGGGCGCAGATCAGGTCTTGGCACTGCTACGGCAAATCGGCGGCATTTAAACGGAAGTCATCGGCCCAGCCCCAATTATAGATTTGCGGGTATCTTGATCCAATATATGAATGTCGTATGACATTTGACCAAATCAAAACATTCCTTTGGGTGACACGCCTTGGCGGCTTCCGCAAAGCCGCAGAGCGGCTAAACCTGTCCCAACCTGCGGTTTCCACGCGGATTTCGAACCTTGAAAATGAACTTCGGGTACCTCTTTTTGAACGAGGACCTGGCGACCTTGTTCTAACCAAGCACGGCACGCTTTTGCTGTCCTATGCGGAACAAATGTTGTTCGTCGAAGAGGAAATCAAGCAGCGCGTCGCCAACCCCTCAGAGGCTGAGGGTCTATTTCGAGTAGGCGCGTCAGAGACAATTGCACAAGCTTGGTTGCCTGCATTTCTGACCGCATTCAGTGAACAATATCCACGGGTTAACGTCGATCTGACGGTCGATATTTCGTTGAATTTGCGTTCAGCGCTGCTAGAACGGCGTCTTGATCTGGCTCTCTTGATGGGGCCAGTGTCAGAGTTCACCGTTGAAAACATTGCGCTTCCGGCAATTGATCTGCACTGGTACCGCTCTACCACGAACACGGAAACGGATCTGAGCAAAATTCCGGTGATGTCCTATTCCAGCAAGACCCGGCCTTACCGCGAGTTGATGTCGGAACTGTCCCGCAGGATTGGACCAAAATTACGCGTTTATGCATCTGCATCACTTTCGGCCAGTTTGAAAATGATCGCTGCGGGAATCGCTGTGGGTCCTTATCCAAGGGCTTTAGCGAATGATTTTCTGGAATCTGGTCAGATTGTTGAATTCGACCCGGGTTTTCGACCATCGCCGCTTGCGTTTACGGCGTCATATCTTGCAGAGCCGCGCAGCTTTCTTATTGAAAACAGTGCAGAAATCGCCCGCGATGTTGCGGTTGAGTGGGAGATGACTCATCCGAGGTGAATTCAAATTATTTATCACTGTCGATACAAAATGATAATTTGCACGGAGAGGTCCTGCCGTGTGATGGTTCAGTCACGCAAAGAGGGCTGCACCTATGCTGACGAAACCTGTTACTCACTCCGATCTTGTCGCCGCTAGCGCGAAAGACGTCCGCCTTGCAATTCGCAACGGTGCCTATGACGGCCATACTTCGGGTTTGGCTGCAGGAAAGTTGCAGTGCAATCTTGCCATCCTGCCAGAACGATATGCTTTGGATTTTCTGCGCTTTTGTCAGCGTAATCCAAAACCTTGCCCTGTCGTTGGCCTTGGTGACACGGGTAACCCGAATTTGCCCACGTTGGGACATGACATCGATATCCGCACTGATGTTCCGAAATACCGTGTGTTTCGACATGGCGCCTTAAGTGAAGAAGTCACAGATATTTGGAATGTATGGGCTGATGATCTGGTGACAGTCGCGCTTGGATGTTCATTCACCTTTGAAAACGCCTTGTTGCGCAATGGCATTCCGGTCCGTCACATCGAGAGTGCAAAGAACGTTCCGATGTTCCGATCGAACATTGATCTTGTCCCTGCAGGGCCATTCCGGGGAAAGATGGTCGTGACCATGCGCCCCATTCCTGCAGACCAAGTCGCGCAAGCCAAAGCAATCAGCGCGCGCTATCCGCAGGCGCATGGCGCACCGATTGCAATTGGCGATCCGGCCCAAATTGGAATCGACGATCTATCGCAGCCCGATTGGGGTGACGCGGTTGAGATCAAGGCAGGCGAGGTGCCTGTTTACTGGGCCTGCGGAGTGACCCCGCAAAACGTGCTTTTGGATGCAGAGCTGCCTTTGTGCATCACGCATTCACCCGGTCACATGCTGATTGCAGATGTCGCCGAAGACGCAGAAACAACAATTATAACAACACACTAATCCAACAAGGAGCTCTAAACATGAAACATACACTTGCACTACTTGCAGCAACAACAGCGCTTGCAACACCGACATTCGCCGAAGACCTATCGGTCGTTGGTAGCTGGTCCAGCCTGCCACTGCACAACCAATACGAAGCCCCATTCTGGAGCACGACACTGCCCGAAGCCTCCGGTGGTGATATCAACGTTGAACTTACAACACACAACCAGATGAGCCTTGGACTGGGCGATATCTACCCGCTGCTTGGCCAAGGCGTTTACGATGTCGCAATGACAGTTGCCGACTATGCCGTCGCTGATGCGCCAGAGCTTGAAGGTCTTGACGTGCCACTCTTGGCGCTGACAGCCGATGAAGCCCGCGCAATGGTTGATGCGGCCCGCCCGATGCTGGCAGATATCTACCACGACCGCTTTAACTCGCACGTTCTGGCTGTTGCTCCTTATCCGCCACAAGTCGTGTTCTGTAATGCGCCAATCACCAACCTTGCCGACCTTGAAGGTCTGAAAGTCCGCGCATCTGGCCGTATGACAGCAAAACTATTGGAGGCACTTGGCGCCGAGGGCGTGAACGTGTCCTTCGCAGAAGTGCCGGGCGCATTGCAAAAAGGCGTAGTTGACTGCGCTGTAACTGGTGCCGGTTCTGGCTACAGCGCGGGCTGGTGGGAAGTGTCCACACATCTGCTGCCGATCCCGCTGGGTGGTTGGGATCCGGTTGTAACTGCGATGAACCTGGATAAGTGGAACAGCCTTGATGCGGATACACAGGCGTTGATCTCATCCGAAATCGTCACCGGCTTTGAAGACCCTGCATGGGCCAGCGCACAAGGCGCATTGGTCAACGACATCGCTTGCCTGACTGGCAATGGCGAATGTGTCGGCGGCGAAGCACGGGCCATGACACTTGTTGAAGTCAGCGACGCAGACTTTGATCGCGCACGTGACATTCTGACAACCGAGGTTCTTCCTGAATGGGCAGAACGTGCGGGCGACGATTGGGCCGCGCGTTGGAACGAAAGCGTTGGTGCCGTTGTCGGCGTAACGATCAACTAAGAAAATCACCAAGGGGCGGACCGAACATGGAACTCAAGATGATACATAACCTGCGGGTTATAAACAAAGGAGTGGCGCTTGCCGTAGGCTTTGGCCTGTTGCTTTGCGCGGCTTTTGTACTGCTCGATATCATTTTGCGCCGGTTCGGGACGTCCCTTGGTGGCACCGAAGAAATCGCAGGCTACACTATGGCGCTCGCCACTGCGTGGGGCATGTCTTACACGCTTCTCGAGTTGGGGCATGTGCGCATCGATCTTTTGCGCACCCGCTGCACCACATTCCAAAAAGCTTTGTTTGACGTCTTTTCAATGATCGTCATGACAGGCGTGATTGTCACGATCGCGATCAAAGCATGGCCCGTCGTGGAACGCTCACTGGTCAACGGATCAACGGCGAACACGCCGCTGGAAACGCCCCTGATCTGGGTTCACCTGCCTTGGTTCGCAGGCTGGGTTTGGTTTGCAGTGATGTCGAC
>Ga0208544_10001684_pt1 | contig 15026 bp, 18 predicted proteins | sample DEB08_DNA_9_FD_184526 | JGI IMG/M metagenome (GOLD analysis project Ga0208544, IMG submission 184526) | Aqueous microbial communities from the Delaware River and Bay under freshwater to marine salinity gradient to study organic matter... | ecosystem: Environmental > Aquatic > Marine > Coastal ... | reverse complement strand
CCCCAAAACCCCAAAACCCCACGTGTAAGTTTTGAAGAAAGTATGAGGATGGATTAAGTGGATTAACAGTCATTCTTAAGAAAACTATAATATTATTTGATTGGAAACTTAATCATTATGGAAGATTAAAAGGTAAGATAACGAACCAAAGGTTTCAAAGCAACTAGAAAACTTGCCGCTTCACTCAGAGATTACAACGTCACAGTGGAAAGGGCAGATAAATTAGTTTTGGGGGATCACCCTTCTCGTTGCTGTCACTTATCGCTTTATCAAATCATCCAGTCGTTTTTTTAATCCATTTGTATCCTCAGATGCTTAATTTCTATCTTTCTGTGTCTAGTACTTTTAAAGCAGTTTTTCAAAACGCGAACTACAGAACAGACTCTACGAGCGCGGTTTGCCAACCTCCTAAGGTCTGCCTAGCGTCAACAACAACGCCAAGAACTTGCCTCGCAAGGGCAGTGGTTTGAAGTTTATGCCACGCATTTCTCAGCAAACCCCCACCACTAACGGCGGCGACTCGAGGTCAGCTCTCGGAGCCCAGCACAAAACGGCGACCCTGCTGAGCAAGCAGACCTCAAACCTCCTCGCAGGCGCATCTAAGGCTGTGTTGGATCACGAGTCGGCTGACTTCCCTGAGAATAACCCTGATGCTTTTTCAGGACACACCAAAGCGGCCATGTTCCAGGGCATCGATGATGTGCAGATGGTCAATTCAGATCTGAATTTTGAAGACGAGGATGCCTAGGCGATCGAGCGTAACCAGCGCGACGTTCAGGGCTCAAAGAACTAGCTGCAACCTCTGCGACATTCTTCCTCCAACGACCAACGAGCCTTCTTCCTCAGGCTTCCTAAGCCGACCACCGAGAGCACGATTAGACATTAGAACCCGGGCAGTATGTGGGCTCACGACATCCACAGCCAGCTCGCCAAGTTCAAGGATCGACAGGAGTCCTAGCTTTTGCCTCAAGTTGATCGCGGCGTTGGAAAAGGTAACTCCCGAGTTGATCTTTTGAAGAAAACGGCCTCACAGTAAACCTTCAGCCACCTGCACCCTCAGTTCTCAACGCTGAACTGCGAGCCCTATAAACGAGACAGAATTAGTGACTTCGGTATTGGCCAGGGAGCGTAGACCATATCGTAGGCTAACCTGAGACGTATGCCAGTTAACTAGCATGTGACGTCGATCACTGGACTCAAGACAGTGACTCCTCTCGCACCTTCATCGCAACACCACAAGCTCACCGTCACGAAGCCTCACCTTAGTGGCTCACAGGTGGGTGGGTCTCGCGCCCTTGTTCACTCCCAGTCCGAAGCATTTATGAATGCACGAAATCAGACCAAACAGCTCCGAAACTAGCTCTTTGCGCCGTAGAAAGACAGTGTTCAAGCGACTGCAACGATCAAGTCTTCAGGAAAGGAGAGCATTCTCAGCCATCCCTCTTCCGGCCGCGGACGAATCGTGAACAAGCTCAGAAGACAAACAAATGATGCCAAACTCTTTACCCTGGACTACCGTAAGCCTGGTCAAGACAGCGTGTAGGTCGGCGAAGTTCAGAACACGGAAGAAATTCTTCGCAAACACTACTTCATTGCCAAGGCCACCAACAAGACGGTGCACACAGGATTGGATAAGGAAGACTCTCCTTAGAAGCACGTGTAGCAGAAGTTCATGGTGAAAGATGGATCGGTCTCCGAGTTTGGGACCAGCACAAGCGATCGTCATGCTGACAACGAATACGCGATGCACGAGAAGAGGCTCGAGTCCATTGAAAAGATGCAGCTGCAAGCGGCTTCACTGATGAGGTTGAACGCTGCCTGGGGACTTGAGTAGAAGAAAGCCCCGATTAATGTGGGCACCGCCATCCCTGCCGATACCGCAGACCTTGTCAAGGAGGGAGTCGTGAGTGATGCATTGCTCGAGCGAAGGAAGAAGTTCAATCACGCTAGCTTCTCGGATTCGACTGACCTGGACATGATGATCACTCTGTTCCAAAGTCAGCCCGAAGACAACGGCTATTTCATCTACCTAGTGCAAGGTCACTCCAACAACCCCTACGACCTGATCCCCCTCATTGATTACAAGAACAAAGGAAAATCTTTGGATGAGCTTGCTCAAGTTCAGTTCAACAAGGTGGACCGCCCGACCCTCCAAGACTCGAACAAATTCTTCACACTCTCGAAGAAAGGCTTCACCACCTACATCAACGAGGAGCCCGTGGAGTACATCAGTCTGAACACTTGGCTCACCGAGCGAAACTTCTACCGCAAGATTAGTTCGAAGGATTTCTTTAGGAACTTTAGAACATGGAAGATCATCCGTATGTGGCGCCGCAACATCCTGCACAAGCGCAGAGAGGAGATCACGCAGGTGCTCACCGACAAGCTGTTCATGCTTGATGATACCTTTGGACCTATCCTGGCTAGACACCGAGTCTCATGCAAAGAGATGGAGACGTTGAGGGTCATCGACATGAAGCAGTAGGGCATGGAGGTGTTTACTCTTGAAGACTTCCAGTAAAAGCAAGTCGATAAACGTGCCTTTGTCACCAAAGTGATTGAGCAAAAGTCTAACGACACTCGCAACTTCTTCAAGCAGGGCATCTCGGATGTGCTTGAGAAGCTCAGATCAAAGATTAACTAGCAACAAGATGAAGAAGATGCCACCAAGCAACAATACATGCAGCAGAGTGAAGAGACCGCACCCAAGTAGATTGTCAACGCAAACCCTACTCTTGAGGCGCTGGGCTTCAATCACAACCTGAAGTACGGGCCCAGGTCGAAGCTTAGAAAGGTCTGCTCGAGATTCCTACGGTTCTCTTACCTGCTTGACTTTTTGGCCACGGAGGCACTCACCAACATATACCTGAACTCGATTAAGGAGACCATTCGCTACCTAGACTACTTGGCAAGCATGCCAGTTGAATACGAATTCCGAAGCAGTAAGGAGGGCTACGAATCTGAAGCCCCACCATTGACCAACGCGAGGGTGGTCTCGACTCCAGCCCCCATCTCGACCACACCTGCATCCACCAGTCGCACCACACAGAACTTGCTGATGGCGCAACCGTTCTTCCAAGTGCGAGGACTCCTCTTTGAAGATCACATCCCGAAGGAACATTTTTACAAAATATACATCGATCACTACGCTCCCCCTCCTCTTGGAGAGTCATTGCTCGAAGATTTCAACCCCATGGTTCATCTGGAGTTGCGTGAAGATATGATGGAAGAAGAACCGCTCAAGTTCGACCCGTACGACGAGCAGGCCCATGACGACTCAAATGTGCTGAAGTTGGAGACTCAGATGGTACGAAACCTTCATAAAGTGTGGCTCTCAATCGAACCCTCCGGCTTGAAGTTCTCCGCGTTCATTAACGACTGCTTGCTCGACGGCATGGAGTGCCTGAAGGTGTTTGAGCGATGGAGTCGCCACCCAGAGTTGGATAAGTACGAGGCAGTGCTTGAGACGTGGGACGACCGTGTATGCATGGAGTGGGAGCAGCCAGAAAGTCTGTACCTCAACTGCGACGAGTGGCTGATCGAAAACCGACTTTACTCTGAGCATTCTATCCATATCAGCAAGCACATCAAGTCAGCTTTTGAAAAAGTCGAGGTTTTCCTTGAAGGCTACAATGATTTCCTCTTGAAGTTCTGGCAGAACAAGATGTGCAAAGACTTTGCGATCTTGAAAGATGACAACCTGGAAAACCCCAACGAAGTTATAGGTGCTCTCATTCAGCGCTTCCAATCGCAGAAGAAGTACTTTGAAAACTACTTGCCAGAGCAGAGAGACGTCGGTATGATCCGTATTGACACTATTGCCATTAGGCAAAAGCTTCTTCCTTCGCCCAAGAAAAACCTCGATTATCTCAAGGAACTGTTGCCCCGTATCTTGAAAGAAAGAATCGAGAACAAAAAAGACTGGCTCAAGAAGTACATCGCCATCATCAAGCAGCCACCCGGCACAGTCGAAGCCTACGTGCACCAAATCCAAAACTTGGACTACATCGACGCGCATTTCTAGTAACAAAAGGATTACATCGAGCTAAACGTCGGCATCTTCCAGATGTGTCAGAGTTATGAAATTGTCGGCAAAGAGGCCAAGCAACGACATTTCATTGACGAAGGGAACAGTCTGATCGCGACCCTCAACAATGAGGTGGCCATGGCGAGAGAGAACGCTGATCGCATGAAGGAGTAAATGAAAGAGCAGATCACTCTTGAAGTTCCCAAACTGCACAAGAAGACTTCAGAGTTTATTTAGGAGTTGGAAAAGCCTACTTACCTTGCAATCAATTCCAATATGAAAGTGCAGTTGTAGCAGATCGAGAGAAACGACATAGTTTGTGCTGAGCTGCTCAAGGGTAAGTCAGACATTCAGACTTACTAGAAGACGCTTGAAATGGATGAGATCACACCCTTTGAAAACATTGACGAAGCCAAGCAAAACCATGTCTATCGTGCGAGGCTTTGGAAAGCACTCAGCGAGTGGACAATTTTGATAAAGCAGTGGGAGACCGACAAGTTCGAGAACATCGAAGTCGACGAGATCTCACGAATCGCGGAGAGCTACACCAAGACTGTGATCCAGTGCGAAAGAAACTTGCCAGCGAACAGTAGCGCTGTCAAAGAACTCAAGAAGCTGGTCTTCGATTTCAAGGAGACGATGCCCATCGTGCAAGCTCTCGGCAACAAGAACTTGACTCAAGTTCACTGGGACGAAATCAAAAGCATCTTGAACATTCATGACTTCCCCTTGGAGGACAGGTAGTTCTAGCTGGGTGAGCTTATCAAGTTTAAGGTTGCATCCAAGCAAGAAGAGGTTCTTCACATTTCGACGACTGCGACCCAGGAGTTTAACCTTCAGAAGTAGATCGACGAGATTAACAAAATCTGGGTTGAGTAAGAGTTCGATGTCATCCGTCACAAAGACCGCGACGCTTTCAAGATCACCAAGGTGGACACGATTCAGAACATCCTGGACGAGTCGCTCTCCGCTGTCAGTGACATTCAAGGCTCGAGGTATGTCAAGAGACTCCAGAAGCAAGTCTAAGAACTCTAAGAAAAGCTGATCCTGATTTCCGAGACAGTTGAGTAGTGGAAGGAATGCCAGAGGAACTGGCTTTACTTGGAGAATATTTTCGCATCGCCAGACATCAGAAAGCAGCGTGCGAAGGACTACCAAGACTTCGACCTCGTCAACCGCGGCTGGAACAAGCTCATGAAGAAGGTGAACTAGAAGAGATCTGTGAGAGTGAACTGCACTGTCAAGAACTACAACGAGTTCCTCAAGTTCAACGAGTCCATGGACAGAATCTAGAAGCATCTGGAAGCCTACCTTGAAGAGAAAAGAAGTGAGTTCCCCAGGTTCTACTTCATCTCCAACGAGGAGCTCCTCTAACTTCTCGCTCATCAGCAAGACGTCAAGGAGGTTGAGAAACACCTGAACAAATGCTTTGACAATGTGAAGAGCCTTATCTTGCAGGAAGAGTAGACCCCGCCTGACTTACTTGGCATGGTTTCATCGGAAGGTGAAAGGGTTGAATTTGCGAAGGTGGTCAAGATCCGTAACAACGGAGTCGAGGGATGGCTCGGTCTTATCGAACAAGAAATGTTCAACACCATGCAAAAGCGTGTCAAAGACGCCCTCGCAGAACTCAACAAGGGTGAAGTTAAGCACGTCGACTGGGTGTTGAGGCACTGTGGCTAGGCTGTTGCTGTCGCCTCGCAAATCTCATGGACTGAGTCCACCGAGTACGCCTTGCACGAGCTCGAGATCGAACTGCTTGCCATGGACAATCACTACCGCGTGTGCCAGGATGTTCTCTAAGGACTTGTCACTCTTATCAGAAGTAGCGATCTGGGTTAAATTCACCGTAAGATTCTCGTGGCACTGATCACAGCCGAAGTTCACAACAGAGATATCGTTGAAGAGCTCCTTGCTTAGGAGGTAGAGTCGACCCACGACTTCGAATGGTAGAAACAACTCAAGTACTACTAAGAAGAAGAGTAGGCGCTGGTCACCGTGAGGCAAGTCAACGCAGTACAGGCTTACGGCTATGAATACATGGGAGCCACTTCGAGGCTGGTCATCACCCCGTTGACTGACAGGTGCTGGCTCACGATCACTGGAGCCCAGCATATTCATCTGGGAGCGCAGCCAGCGGGACCTGCTGGAACTGGAAAGACTGAAACGACAAAAGATCTGGCGAAGGCTCTTGGTGTACTCTGTATCGTGTTCAATTGCAGTGAGCAGGTCGAGTACAGAATCATGGGACGTATCTTCGCTGGTCTCGTGCAGTCTGGCGCCTGGACTTGCCTCGACGAGTTCAACAGAATTAACGTCGAGGTGCTCTCTGTCATCGCGCAGTACTTGATTGACATCAGGCAGGCCAAGTTGCAAGGAAAGACTCACTTTGACTTCTACGAAAAGGTAGGCATCCCCTTGAAGGTCAACTGCGGAGTGTTCGTCACGATGAACCCCGGATACGCGGGCAGAACAGAATTGCCCGACAATCTGAAGGTGCTCTTCAGACCAGTCTCAATGATGATCCCTTCTTACAGGCTGATTGCCGAGGTCATGCTCTTCGCTGAGGGATTCGCTGGCGGTAAAAAGCTATCCACCAAAATGGTGCAACTTTACAAGCTGGCATCGGAGCAGCTATCCCAACAAGACCATTATGATTTTGGTATGAGAGCTGTGAAATCTGTGCTGGTGATGGCAGGTAATTTGAAAAGAGCCAACCAGGACTTGGATGAAGACATCGTGCTTATTCGCGCCATGAGAGATTCCAACGTGCCCAAGTTTATCTCGGCTGACCTGCCCCTCTTCCAAGCTCTCATTCAAGACTTGTTCCCTGGTGCTTCCATCCCTGAAGCCAACTTTGCGGAACTTGAAGAACAGATTGACTACTCTATCGGCAAAATGCTCCTCGAGGTGGTTCCGAGCTTCAAACTGAAAGTGGTCCAGCTCTTCGACATCTTCAATGTCCGCTTCGGTGTCATGATTGTTGGCCCAGCTGGTGGCGGCAAAACTACTTGCTACAGAGTTCTGTAGGACGCTATGATTAAGCTACATAAGCTGAACGAGAAGGACGAGCGATTCGAGGACGTGAAGATTAAGGTTTTCAACCCGAAGTCCATCTCAATGGGTGAACTCTACGGTGAAGAGAATCAAGACACTAAGGAATGGACAGATGGTCTTGCCTCGAAGATCATCCGCAAGTTTGCGCAGGATCAGAGCGAGAAAAGAGCTTGGTGCGTTTTCGACGGCCCCGTTGATGCGCTCTGGATCGAGAACATGAACACGGTGCTTGATGATAACATGACCTTGTGTCTTGCGAATGGAGAGAGAATCAAGCTTCGAAACCAAATGAGGATGCTTTTCGAAGTGCAAGACTTAGCTGTTGCTAGTCCCGCCACTGTCAGTAGATGTGGTATGGTCTACATGACGCCGAGCGAATTGGGCTGGAGACCTTACAAGGACTCGTGGATGGAGCGCCATATCAGAGGCAAAGGTAAAGTCAAGGGCGATCAAATCCCGGTACTTCTCCTCGAAGAAGACGCCCAACACGAGCTCAACGAACTCTTTGAGCTGAACGTGGACGATGCTTTCGACAAACTTTCGGCACTGACAGAGCATGAGCAGCTTCCCTGCGTTCCCATTCAAATCATCACGTGCCTGTGCAATTTCCTTGAGACATTCATTCGTAAGCCTTCGTCTATCCCACAGCGAGAGAAGAAAGACTTCTGGATGAAGTCTTTGAACGCCGCCTTCGGCTTCTCCTTCATCTGGGCCTTCGGTGGCCACTACAAGGTGAGCGGACAGCGCTTTGTTGACAACCTGATGCGTGACTTCTTTGGAAAGTGCCACATTCCTCTCGACGACACTGTCTTCGAGTATCAGCTTGAACCTACAATGAAACAACGCTTCTAACACTTCAAGGAGTCTTTGCCTGAGTTTGATTACCCTGAAACACCGACTAAATTCTTCCAGCTCGTCGTGCCGACTGTCGACTCCTACCGTTTCTGCTACTTGACACAACTACTGGCAGGTATCAACAAACCTGTGTTCATCACTGGAAACACGGGAACCGGTAAGTCGATGATCGTCCAGAAGTACATGGTCGACTACCGTGAGGAGTAATCGCTCACGCCAATTGTGCTGAACTTCTCTGCGCAGACGGACTCGATGAGCACTCAGGTCAACATCGAGGGCAAGCTGGAGAAGAAGAGAAAGAAGTCAATGGGTGCAAAGGGCAACTCAAAGACTCTCATTTTTGTTGATGACGTCAACATGCCAGCGGTTGAAATCTTTGGCGCGTAGCCTCCCATTGAACTGTTGAGACAGTTGCTTGACCAGCGTGGCTTCTACGACAGAACGCAATAGTTCTTCAAAGAGATTGAGAAGTTTACGATGGTGTGCGCTGCAGCTCCCCCTGCTGGTGGTCGTTCGAGCTTGACACCCCGTTTCATGCGCCACTTCCACATCTTCAACGTCCCTGACCCCACCGAAGAAACTCTGACGCTGATCTTCGAAAGCATTCTTGGAGGTTTCCTTCAAGTGAACCATTTCCCGGACTCGGTCAAGAAGTAGTGCCCGGTCGCTGTCTCAGCCACGATTGACCTCTACCAGTAAATAACGAGGAACTTGCTACCAATTCCCGCCAAATTCCACTACACTTTCAACTTAAGAGACATTGCGAAGGTATTCCAGGGCATCCTCATGAGTAACCCTGTTTCGGTGCAAGATGCTGACACCTTTGCTCGATTGTGGCTCCATGAGAGTTGTCGTGTGTTTGCAGACAGACTCTGCACAGAAGAAGACCGCGAGTTCTTCATGGACTTGATCTGTGAACTAATCGGCGGCCGCTTCAAGGTGCGAGCCTGCAAGCAAGAGGACTTCTTTACGCGCGGCAAAGAGATTATCTACTCGAGCATTCTGAAACTGGACGACGAGTAGAAGCACTATGAGCCGATCAAAAACAGAAAGAAGCTCTTGAGTACTCTCGAAGACAGACTCACGGACTACAACTTTAATGCCTCCAGCAAGATGGATCTCGTTTTCTTCGATGACGCTGTGACGCACATTTGCAGTATTTCGAGAATATTGATGCAGCCACGCGGTAACGCTATGTTGATTGGTGTCTCTGGTTGTGGAAAACAGAGTTTGACTAGACTGGCCGCTTCCATGCTCGAGCACGTTTGCTTCCAGGTAAAACTTTCAAAGAACTTCAAGCCCGCCGACTTCAGAGACACGCTCAGAGAGCGAATGTTAGGAGCAGGTTGTGACTTCTAGCCGACAACGTTCATCCTCACAGACACGCAAATCATGCACGAGTCATTCCTGGAAGATGTGAACAACATTCTGAACACGGGCGAGATTACCAATCTGTACGCGAAGGAGGACATTGAGCGAATGGACGAGTCACTCTCCAAACTGCTTTCGCAAAAGAAGATTCCTCAAACTAAGGACAACGTCTACACCGAGTTTATTGAGCAGCTTCGCAATCAATTCCACATTATCCTCTGCATGTCTCCCGTTGGAGACCAGCTCAGAATCAGAGCAAGAAAGTTCCCATCGCTTGTCAACTGCTGCACCCTGGATTGGTTCGACACATGGCCTGAACAAGCTCTCCTCTCCGTTGCTCACTAGTTCTTGGCACGCTTGCCACCTCGTGAGGTTCCAGATCCTATTAAACGCTCACTAAATTAACTGTTCCCGAAGGTTCACAAGAGCGTGGAAGAAGCGTCAGGCAAATTCTACGATGAGCTGCGCAGGAAGACTTACGTGACCCCCAAAAGTTATCTCGACAGCATCTAGCTCTACCTGCAGGCCCTTGCCAATACCCGTGAGAAGCACGAGAAGGACGTCGAAAGACTTCAGAACGGTGTCACCAAGTTAGAGTCGACCAACTCTCAGATTGAGTCACTCCAAGAGAAGCTTACGGAGATGAGGCCCATATTGGAGAAATAGAACCAAAATGCGCAGATGCAAGCTGAGCAGATCAAGTTCAACAGACACACTGCCACTCAAAAAGAACTCGAAGCGGAGCATGAAGCTGCAACAGTTCGAATGGAAGCTCTCAAGATTGAGGCGATTAGAAACGATGCGGAATACCAGCTTTCTCAAGCACAGCCCACTCTTGATGCGGCGAATCGTGCAGTTGACGAGCTGAAGAAAGACGACATCACGGAACTGAAAGCATTCAAGTCACCGAATGAAATGACTGTACTGTCGCTCAAGTGCACCTTACTTTATCTTAACATCGCTAAGCCAGATTGGCCAACTGCACAAAAGTTGATGACAGACCCCGAATTCCTCAAGCGAATCCAGCGGTATAACAAGGAGAAGATCGATCCTATCATCTTGAAACGTGTCAAGCCTTATGTTACCAATAAGGAAGTCTTTGATGTGAACGCGATCGCAAACTCGAGTAAAGCTGCTGGCGGATTGGCTAGATGGTGCGTCGCGCTGTACAAATATTCAGAGACACTCAAGATAGTTAAGCCGAAGCAGGAGAAGGTCAAGGAGATGGAAGACAAGTATAAGGCTGCCATGGATGAAGTCACCACCAAGCAGAACGAAGTGCTTCGAATTAAGCAGAACCTTCAGGAGATGCAAAACCAGCTTAACGCAACGATGGCTAGCATTGAGAAGCTGTCACGCGACAAGGAGCAGTGCGAGCAAAGGTTGATCAATGCAGGAAAACTCACTGAGTTGCTTGCTGATGAAGGACAGCGTTGGATGGAAACGGTCGAGTCACTGAAGGAATCGTCCGAATACTTCATTGGCAACGTGTTTATCGCAGCGGCCTCGTTGAGCTACTTGGGACCCTTCACGGGAGCATACCGAACCAAGTTGGTCAAACACTGGAGAGCCTTATGTACGAAACAAAAGATCCAGATCTCGAAGAAGTACTCTTTGGTCGATACTATGGGTGATAAAGTTGAGATTCGCGGATGGAACATTGCTGGTCTTCCCAGCGATCAAGTCTCCGTCGACAATGGAATTCTCGCATTCAAGACATCGCGCTGGCCTCTTATGATCGATCCCCAAACCCAGGCTAACTCTTGGCTGAAGAAGATGTACAAGAATCTCGCAGCTGAGGAAGCCACCTCAAAGAAGAACTTTGCGAGTAGAAGTTCTATGGCTGCTTCTGACAGCTTCGATAGGCCTACTTTTGTTGTCATTAAGATGAACGATGACAAGGGCGCACAGAAGCCTGGAGAAAAGAAGAGTCAATCGTCTCAGAAAAAGATCGAGTTTGCCATTTTGACGGGACAGACTGTTCTGCTCGAAGACTGTGGTGAAGAAATCGACCCCGGCCTTGACTCGGTTCTCACGAAGTCCATCTACAGTGAGGAGGGCGTCAACAAGATCAACTTTGGAGACAAGGCAATTGTCTACGACCCCAACTTCAGACTTCTGATGACCACCAAGCTGTCCAATCCTCACTTCTTGCCCGAGACGTGCATCAAGCTGACGATCATCAACTTCACAGTGACGAGCCGCGGCCTGGAAGACCAGCTGCTCGTCGACGTGCTCAACTGCCAGGACCCCGAAGTTGAGAAGCGCAGAGATGAGCTTGTCCTTGGAATCTCCAAGAGCAGAAACGAATTGTTTGCTCTGCAGAACAAGATCTTGACCGAGCTCGCCGATAGTAATGCTGACACAATCTTGGACAATACAGTCCTCATCGAGACTCTCGAAGTCTGCAAGATTTAGTCCATCAACGTCAAAGAGTTCCTTAAGGAGTCTGAGTTGGTCGAAGTGACCATCAATTAGACGAGAGACATGTATAGGTAGGTTTCCGAGCGCGGCAGCATTTTGTATTTCACCATCGTTGAGCTGGCCGCAATCGACCCCATGTACTAGAACTCCTTGTAGTACATCAAGAAGCTGTTTAACGAAGCGATCAATGCCGTTGAGAAACACCCCGACCATCAGACAAACCTCGATTTGCTGCAAGACGCAATCACCAAGTAGCTCTACGAAAAGATCTGTATTGGGCTCTTTGAAGACCATAAAGTGATTTACGCGTTCCTGATCTGCACTGCTATTTAAAGAAAGGCTCAGAAGATCAGAGAGGAACACTGGAACTTGTTGCTAAGAGGAGCTGGAATCTTCAACAAGGCGGAATAGCCAGGCAAGCCTGACAGTCTCAGCTGGTTGAGTGACGCAGCTTGGGACATGGCTTACTGCCTTCAGCAAGTGCCTGGATATGCCACCAAAGTGCAGCTCGAAAACTTTGAAAGAAAAGAGCTCGCGAAACTACAAGAAATGAAACTCAAGAAAAAGTAATCCCAATAGTCACAAATGTCACCGAAATCACAGGCGACTGAAAATGATGGCATCCCCGCCGTCCCTGATCAGATTACATCACCCCAGGCGAGCAACATGAGCAGCCATTTAAAGGTAGACAGGCCCATGTCAGCGGCATCCTCTCAGATGAGTGGCTCAGCAGGCTCGCGACCGATAAGTCCTGGCAGACCTATGTCTTCCGGATCGAAACAAAGCTCGTCGGCACACTTCGAAATGAAGTTGAACCCCTTCACGGACTTCTGTAACTTCATCATGTAATTCGCGGAAGAGTTCAAGAAGTACTCGCAGGAAGAAGGTCGCGGAAAAGACTCTTACTTCAAGATCCTGCCGTAGAAGTATGAGGAACGACTTACCTCCTTCGAGAAGCTTCTCTTTGTGAAGATGTTCAAGCCAGAGAAGATTATGTTTGCAATCACAAAGTACTTGGAAGCGGAGATCGGCAAAGAGTACGCCGTGAGTCCGATCTCGACCCTGCAAGGTCTTTTCAGTGCCGCAGACTGCTCGACACCTATCATCTTTGTGTTGAGTCAGGGTGTTGACCCGACTAACCAGTTGATCCAGTTTGCCGAGCGCAAGGGCGTTTACGACAAGTTGCACTACAAGAGTCTGGGTCAAGGTCAAGAAGCCATCGCTGAGAACATGATCTAGACAGGCCGACAAGAGGGTAACTGGGTGCTGCTTTAGAACTGTCACTTGTTCAAGTCGTGGATGCCGCAGCTCGAAGCTATTTGCAACGAGATACAGGAGTCCCAGGAGGATACTCATCCGAGTTTCCGTCTCATCTTGACCTCGATGCCCGCAGATTACTTCCCACCCTCTGTACTCTAAGGTGGTCTCAAGATGACCACGGAGCCACCTCAGGGTATCAAGTCTAACCTGTAGAGATCTTACATCAACACCGTTACTCAGGAGACGTACGATGAGCTTGACGTAGACATGCGCACCACGGGCATTCACTCGGGTGTTAACTCGAGTCGTGCTGGTGCAACAACTGATCATTTCAATGTGGCAAAAGATTCACTTTCTTACGCTAACGAGACTTCGTACTCTTAGAGCAAGAAGCAAGCGTGGAGGAACCTGCTCTTCGGTCTTTGCTTCTTCCATGCCTTGATTTAGGAGAGAAAGAAGTTCGGGCCTCTCGGCTGGAACATTCGCTACGAGTTCAGTGAAGCCGACTTGACCACTTCGATCACGATGATGAAAAACTTCTTGCAGGAGAATGACGAGACGCCATGGGATGCTATGAAGTTCATGACAGGTGAGATTAACTATGGAGGCCGTGTCACTGACGACATCGACCGCAAGCTGCTAATGAACATCCTGAGCATCTATCAAACCGAAGAGCTGCTTACCATGGACGACTACATCTTCTCGAAGAGTGGCCAGTACTTCGTGCCAAAGCATCAGAATGTCAAGGAGATCTAGAAGTTTATTGAGTCGTTGCCAGACAATGATGATCCTGAAGTATTCGGTATGCACCAGAATGCTAACATCTCGTACTTGAGACAAGAGAGTCAGAAGATTCTTGACGCCGTGCTTCTGGTACAGCCTCGCGAATCGGCGAACAAAACCGGAAACACTCCCGAGTAGCAGCTACTTGAGCTGGTGAACGAGCTCAAGGACCAGGTGCCTGAGTTGATCGACCCGCTGAACTTCGCCAAAGAGATCATGAAGAAGAACAGCCTAGGGCTCTTGCATTGCTTCACTACGGTGTTGCAGTAGGAGGTGGAACGCTATAACCTGTTGTTGAACGTTATCAACACTTCACTTGTGCTGCTTGAGAAAGCTGTCAATGGTTTGGAGTTGATGAGCCCCACCCTGGACGCCATGTTCTCCGCCCTCCTCTTAAACAGAGTGCCACCAAACTGGAGCGATAAAGCTTACCCATCGCTGAAGCCGCTAGCCTCGTGGATGCTTGATCTTGACGAACGTGTCAAATTTATGCGAAGATGGGCTCAGAAGGGTCACCCTAAGTGCTTCTGGTTGTCGGGACTCTTCTTCCCCCACGGATTTATGACTGGAGTGCTTCAGACCTATGCCCGTAAGCATACGAAGCCAGTTGATCTACTCAAGTTTGGCTTTGATGTGCGCGCTGAGACAGATGCCTCTGACATCAAGAAAGGCCCACTCGAGGGAGTCTACATCTATGGGCTCTTCATTGAGGGTGCCAAGTGGAGCACGTAGCAGTAGGTGCTTGTCGAGGCCGAGCCCGGCGAAATGAACGCCCAGATGCCAATCATTCACTTCGTGCCAAAGGTGATCAAGAGCGAAGAGCCAAAACAGGGTCAAGACGACATGGTTGTGAAGCGACACATCGACGAAGAAGACGAATACGAAATTTACAAGTGCCCTGTCTACAAGACAAGTGTGAGGGCAGGCGTGCTGTCAACGACTGGCCAGTCAACCAACTTCATCTTGTCAGTGGACTTGGCATGTGGCATCCCCGAGGTCTCCTCTTTCATGAACTCGCAGAACCGCAGCGGGCTCTAATATGAAGAAGACTCGACGTACATTATCCAAGAGGGATCTTCGGAGCACTGGACACTCAGGGGCACGGCCATGCTCACTATGCTCGACAATTGAGATGAGTTTACGATGCAACTATTAAATTTATATCATTAAAATGATTACTTCAACTCATAGTGCCGTGGGGTTTTGGGGTTTTGGGGTTTTGGGGTTTTGGGGTTTTGGGGTTTTGGGG
>Ga0208544_10001679_pt1 | contig 15043 bp, 4 predicted proteins | sample DEB08_DNA_9_FD_184526 | JGI IMG/M metagenome (GOLD analysis project Ga0208544, IMG submission 184526) | Aqueous microbial communities from the Delaware River and Bay under freshwater to marine salinity gradient to study organic matter... | ecosystem: Environmental > Aquatic > Marine > Coastal ... | reverse complement strand
GCCAGGGCCGAGCAGTTGTCGACTACGCAGGTCGTCAGGTCAACGGGGATGGTGAACACACCACCCGCTGCAGCGGTGAAGCCGCCGCTCGGGCCAACCGCTATCCATACCCCGTTCGGGGTGTTGGAGCCAATTGGCGTCGGGCAGCTTTCGAAGGTGTCGGAGAAGTCGGTGCAGGTGATGGTGGGGCCTTGGGTATCTGCCGTGAAAATGAAGGTCTGATCACACGAAGCACTCTGACCTCTACCATCGGTAATGGTGTAGGTACGCGTAACGGTACGGGTACAACCTACATCACTGGTCACATCGTTAGACGTGAGCACCAGTGGTAAACAAGGATCAGCAGATACCGTTGGCAAGGCCGGATCAGGCATGCCTACACCCTCAATATTAAAGGTCGTTACCGGATCAGGAACCGTAGGGTTGCAACCCGCAGGTAAGCCAAAGTTGTTGGCTGGACAAGTCAGTACCGGTGCATTACAAACAACCACCTCTATCAGCTGCTGTACCGTTTGGGTGCAACCAGGAGCAGCCGGGGTAGTACCTCCATCAGGTGAAATACCGTTGTTGTTGTCAGCTGCACCATCATAGGTCATCACTACCAGGTGATTTCCTTCGGTGTAGGCTGCTGGATCAAAAGTTGTTTGGGCGATGCCATCTACCGTGAAGGTCACACCGTCAGCGCCGTTGCCATTGGTATCCGTTCCTCCAAGCATGATAACCGGGTCACTATCTTGAATGGTGGATGGTAGAGCCGGAGTAAATACCGGATTGGGGTATTGACAGTTGTTGCTGATGGTTAGGGTTGCGTTGGCGGGGCTACCCACAGCAAATGGTCCTTCAATCGTCAAGCTGTAGCCCAGGGCATCCACGTGGACAAAAGGTATTACGTAACTGCCATTAGTATAGGTCAGCGTCACTGAACCATCCGTAGCTACGGGTACACCGGCACTTTGGTTACCCACCGCAGGTATGTTGTAAGCATCAAAGGCCCCCGTAGCACCTACTACCGTCCAGGTTTGGCCGGAAGGCAATGAGCCGTTAGGATCGATAACCGACACCAATTCACTAAACTGTCCATCATCGCCACCGGTACCCGCATCCAGGTCAAGGACCGTCGCGTTATCCAGGCAATTGCAGGGATCGGTCGCCTCTAATTGACAGTTGAAGACTTCCACTTCATCCGTAGCAACTGCCGAACAGCCATTGCCATCCGTATAGGTATAGGTAAGCTGGTAGGTACCAGCACCGGTAGCCATGGCGTCCGGGTCAAAGCTGTAGGTGCCATCATTGTTGTCCACCACGCCGGGACCGCTGTATACACCCAGATCGCCGGGCGCCATACCCATGGCGGGCAGGCCGCCACCCAGGCCAGTCTGCACACCTGCATCCACACACAAATCTGCGGGAGCGGTGAAGGTCACTGTCGGTAGGGCAAACACTTGAATATCATCCGTAGCCGTTGCTGAACAGCCGTTGCCATCTGTATAAGTATAGGCAATCAGGTAGGTGCCCGTGCCGGTAGCCAGCGTGTTCGGGTCAAAGCTGTAGGTGCCATCATTGTTGTCTACTACGCCGGTGCCACTGTATACGCCCAGGTCGCCTACTTCGGCACCCATGGCGGGCAGACCACCACTCAGGCCCGTCTGTACGCCCGCATCCAGGCACAAATCGGCGGGAGCAGTAAAGGTCACGACTGGTAGGGCGTAAACTTCCACCTCATCCGTAGCCGTTGCCGAACAGCCGTTGCCGTCCGTATAAGTGTAGGTAAGCTGGTGGGTTCCAGCACCGGTAGCCATACCGTTCGGGTCAAAGCTGTAGGTGCCATCATTGTTGTCTACCACGCCGGGGCCACCGTATACGCCCAGGTCGCCAGGCTCCGTACCCATGGCGGGCAGGCCGCCACTCAGGCCAGCTTGCACGCCTGCATCCACGCACAAATCGGCCAGCGCAGTGAAGGTCACGGTCGGTAGGGCAAAAATTGCCACCTCGTCCGTAACAGCTATCGAACAACCACCACCGTCCACGTACATATACGTAAGGATATGGAGACCGATACCCGCCAGTACCGGATCAAAACTAAAGATTCCCATATTATTCACTACCCCAGGCCCACTGTAGGTGCCTCCGGTGGGTAAACCGCTAGCGAGTACGACAGGAGTAGTCAGGTTTGCGCAGCGGTCATCAGGGGCCGTGAAGGTTACCAAAGTACCATCCGTTACCATTAAGGTAGCCGTGGCGGGCGCAACTTGCCCTATGGTCGAGTTCCGGTCGTAAGTAACCGGACTGGTGGTATTGAGGTAAGTACCGGAACCAGTGGCACAGGGCACATTAACAATTACGTCGAAGGTGCAACTTTGGCCAGGCCCCAGTTCTCCTCTTCCCAGAGCAATAAGGGAGGTTCCCATTACCGCCGACTGGCCGCCACAGACCCCACTCAGGGGCAGGTTGGCAGCTACCATTCCGGGGATCATGGCATCCAGGTCATCGGTAAAGCTGATATTAGTGAGGGTGTTGACGGGGTCCGCATTTTCCAACGTAAATGTCAGGGTAGTCGTACCGCCGGGCACCGCGGGGCTGCTGAAGGATTTAGAGAACAGCAAAGATTCAAAGTTCAGGTCATCGCTGGCCGGATCACCCGTAACAGCTATCCCACCTAAGGTACCCGTCACGCCACTCGTCGTGCAGGGGTATACGCCGCCGTAGGGCGCCGAGGCAGGCGTCTGAAGGGTAAGGCTAATGGTACAGGAGCCACCTGCTGCCAGGCTTCCTCCCGTGACACTGAGCATCCCGGTGCCTACGCCACCTAGGGTGGCGCTACAATCATTGGTCCCGATGCTTGAAATGGTCAGTCCGGCAAGCGCAGCCGAAAAATCATTGGTAAAAGCAATTGCGCTGATCGGATTATCTGGATCCAGGTTGGTGAGGGTATATTCCACGGTCACCTGATCGCCGGGAACTACCGGATCATCGGTAAAGCTTTTGGTGAGGCTAATTAGATTGCTTTCAACAACAAAACCATCAGTAGCCGGGGGAACTACGACCCCACCACCATTTATAGTGGCTGTTAAATTAGAAGTTATATTGGTATAGCTACCAGAAGCCGCATTTGCGGGCACCTGAACGGTTACGTCGAAAGTACAGGATGTCCCCGCAAGCACGGATCCACCCGAATAGCCGAGGAAGGATGTGCCTGAAAGAGACCCGCCACAGGAAGGGGTTGGCAGTGGCGCTACGGCTACAAGTCCTGAAAGGGCAGCGCTTAGGTTATCGGTAAAGACAATATTGGTCGCATCAAAGGTCGTCGTATTGTCAATGGTAAACCGCAGAGTCGTTACACCACCAGGAATGACCGGATCGTCGATAAATTCTTTGGTGAGGGTCAGGCCACCCACTAATAGATTGTTAGTAGCCACATTACCCGTTGCGGATTGCCCGCCTACGGTAGCGGTCAAAGCACCGGTCGTATTGAGGTAGCTGCCTGGTGAAGTACCCATCGGTACCCGAACCGGAACGGAGAAGGTACACACATCGCCGGGAGCAAGTGTACCGCCAGAAAATGTCAAGGAGGTCGTGCCCGTTATGGAGCCGGTCCCACAAACATTCATAATGGGTAAGCCTTCCGCCGCCAGACCGGGGATTACCGCATTCAGGTTATCGGTAAAAGAAACATTCGTAGCATCTCCGCTGGCAAATTCATCGTAGGTGATGGTAAATTCCAGATTGACGATTTCCCCAGGACTCACCGGATCATTGGTAAACGATTTGAACAACTGCGGTACTGCCAGTACGGTCAGGTCGTCCGTGGCTGGCTTGGCCTGAATCCCCCCCCCATCAACGGTAGCTGACAGGAAGCTGGTGGTATTGGCGTAGGTCCCAGCCGGAGTATTCGTGAGGATCGTTATGTCTACGGGAAAGGTACAAGACGCGCCCGCAGCAAGATTCCCACCAGACATTTGAAAGCTATTTGATCCTGTTGGATCAGCTACAAGAAACGACGACCCCGCCCCGCAAGAATTGGCGGCAGGCAAATTACTTATTGTCGCTCCGCCAATAAAATTAGCGATAGCATCGGAAAAAGAAATATTGGTAAGGGGTGAAGTGAGGCTGGTATTGGTAATGGTGAATTCCACGGTGGTGGTACCTCCGCCAGCAATCGGATCGTCGAGGAAAGTCTTCGTGAAGGTCGGCACGTTGGCAATAAACAGGTCTTCCCTGGCGGGATTACCGGTTACGGTAGCACCTCCAATATCCGCCGTAATGGAGCTGGTGGTGTTGGTGTAAGTACCTAAAGCAGCTCCGGCTGGTATCGACAGGGGCACGCTAAAGGTACAGGAGGCATCGGGGGCAAGATTTGCTCCCGACAACGTCAGCAGAGCGGTACCAGACAATACCGAGCCTGCTCCGCAAACATCATTCAAGGGCGTACCCGTAGCGACCAGGCCCGCCAAGACGGCACTCAAGTCATCGGTAAAGGTGATATTTGTTGCGGCAAAGTCGCGATTGAGGTTGGTAATGGTGAAGACCAGGTCGGTGGTGCCACCAGGTGCTGCTGGATTGGTAGCAAATGATTTTTCCAAACGAATTTCACCAGGTAAGGCTACTTCCAGGCGGGCACTTGCTTTGCCACTTACGTTTTGAAAGCCGGCATTAAGACCCGTTAATTCCCCGGTTACATTGTCCAGGCTACCCACTGCTGTTCCAATGACATCTACACTAACGGTACAACTTGCCCCCGCGGCCAGAGCGGGAAAGGTAAATGGATAGTCGTAGGTGATTACGCTGGAACCCGGCACGGCGGTTACTGTTCCACCGGTACAAGTTACCGCAATATTTGCAGGAGCTGCTACCTGCATCCCGGCCGGTAGATTATCCGTAAAATTCAAGCTAATCATATTGCCTGCATTCGCGGTATTGTCGATGGTAAAGGTCAGGGTGCTGCGCTCACCAAGATTGACAATTGCCGGACTAAAGCTTTTAGAGAAGCCTGGGCGATCGGTCACGACCGTCAAATCAGCGGTAGCAGGTCCACTATTCCCCGCAAAGGAAGTCAGATCGCCCGTGGTATTCACATGGGCTCCGGGCGTGCTGCTGGTAACATTTACCGAAATGGTACAGGTGCTGTTAGGAGATACGGCTCCATCCATCAGGCTGATGGTGGTACCGCCGGGTGGTGCCGAAATAGTTCCTGTAATTCCACAAGAACTTACCACGTTGGGTCCAGCGGCAATGGTCATGCCCGCTGGCAAATTGTCGACGAAAGCCAGATCGTTCAGCGAATAGGCTGAACTTGTATTGTTGATGGTAAACGTCAGCGTTGAAGTTGATCCCGGACCAATGGTAGCCGGCGCAAAGGCTTTGGCAAAACCCGGAGGTGGAACATCCAATACTTCGACGTCGTCGCTGGCCGATTCTCCGCCGAGCGTATAGGTTAGGGTATACGTCCCTACCCCGGTATTTGATGTATTAGGGTCAAAAGAATAAGTCAGGCCATTCCCGTCGTTTGTGACGCCGGGGCCGCTGTAGACTCCTCCTGCAGGAGATCCACCGCCGAGGCCTGTTTGTATGCCTGCGTTGACCGAAAGGTCGGGCAGTGCCGTAAACGTGAGGAGGTTGTCGATGCTGGTACCACAAACCACCAGGGGCGACTCATCGCCGTCGGCACAGCTGCCCGCATTCCCACTGTTGGTCACAAAAATCAGGCAATCGTCGGCCACCGTAGCCGTAAGCACATTGCCGGCCAGGTTGCCCATTGCCGGACCAAAGAAAGTGCCGGTGCCCGTACCGGTGCCACTCCCACTGGGGCCCTGGTAGACCGTCAGGCTGTTACCAAAATCAGTAAACGTACCCTGGTCAATCGTCGCCCGGGCGTAGCTGCCCGCCGTAGGGCATACTTCGAAGGCTACGACATCCACTTCGTTGTTGTCATAACAACTAAAATAGGTGGTGGCACCCGATGGACAACCACAGGCTGCCGTTACTTCCACCACATCAGAAGCAGAACCGGTACAGCCGGTGGCAATGGTATAAGTGATGGTATGTACTCCGAGACCCGCTGTAACAGGGTTAAATTGGTAGGTGCCGTTGCCGTTGTCGGTCACACCGGGACCGCTGTAGGTGCCGCCAGCGGGGCTACCGCCAGCCAGGCTAAAGGAAGCACCTGCGTCAATACACTGGTCAGCTGGTGCCGTGAAGGTAATGGGAACGATGGCAAAGACTTCGATATTATCGGAGGCCGAAGCCCCGTTGAAGGAATAAGTCAGGGTGCTTACGCCAATCCCCGCCAGCGCCGGATCGAAGCTATAGGCCCCCATGTTTTCCACCACCCCGTTGCCGGAATAGACCCCTCCTACGGGCGTCCCGCTAGTCAGTGCTACGGGGGCGGTGTTTTCGCAGACATCAGCAGGCGCGGTAAAATTGGCGTTGGCCTGGGCCCCATTTCCACAAACCTGTAGTTCCAGTGCCTGGCCACTGGCACAACTGATGGCAGTTGCATCACTGTTGATGATAAAGATCAGGCATTCATCGGCTACACTGGCGGTAATGGTAGGATTGGTAGCTCCTACATTATCTGAAACTGGGCCAAAGACAGGAGTTGCCCCCGTACCAGATCCCGTACCGGAAGGTCCTTGAAAAACGGTTAGCTGATCAGCGCCGCCCTCAAAACTCCCCTGGAGGATCGTGGCTGACGCAGTAACACCTGCTGCCGGGCATATTTCAAAGGCAGTTGTATTGGTTTCACCGTTGCCGTAGCAATAGGTATAGAACGAATCACCTGGATTACACTGAGCAGCCAACGGCTGGCTCGGCAATAAAAACAGGCAACTGACCAGTAGGCCTAGGAGGGGTAGAGCGTACTTCATGGTAGATTATAATTTGTTTTTGGCCGCAGCATAAAAGTATTCCGCGGTCAAGGATTTTGCCGGGTAGGTCGTTGGCTACCTGGCACTGGATCGTCATTCAAAAAAATCACAAAAACCGTGGAACTGCCTTACGGGCAGATCCACGGTTAACAACTATTAAAACATCAGCCGTCGTCGGGCTTACCTGGTAATCACCATTATTCTCGAATCCACAATTTTACCCCCTACGTATAGGGTGTAAACGTAACTGCCCGCGCTTAAACGCTGGGCGTCAATTTTTTGGCTGCTCAATCCTGTTGCATTCAACTCGTAAGCCTGCACTTCAATTCCCATGAGATCGGCAATGACCAGTCGGCCATCCGTCAATCCTTCCGGAATGAAGTAGCGAATTTCGGCATTGTTGACGAAAGGATTAGGCGCATTCTGCAACAGATAGGCGTCTTCCGCTACCAGGCCGGCGGCGGAAGCCGAACAACAATTGTTCAGGCTCTTGCGGATCAGTTCGTTTTCGCGACGCAATTCTTCGTTGGCCACCAGCAAGGCCTCGACCTTGGTGCTCAACAGGTTGAGTTTCTCTACTACCTGGCGGGGGCTGGCGCTCGCATTGAGCTCTTCGCCCAGGATTTCAACCGCTGCGGGGTAAAAAAGGTCGGTTACTACCGCTTCATTGGCTTTGCCAGGAATATCCTGGTCACTGCCCCGGAAAACATCCTGGGTGGCGGCAGGAGCAGCGGCTTTTTCTGCTGTAGTTGTGGGGCTGGCTTTACTGCCACGCCCGTTGTCGAGTGCTGAGGTTTGCGCCCCGACCAACTGGGAACCAGCCAGGATGAACAGCAAGAGGAATAATTTTATATTTTTCATTGTCTTGATGGCATTAGAATGAATAAAATGGAGTCTTTGGCACACTACACCAACTACTAGCGCTTGTCTTCCGTCGTGCGCTGGTCAGTCGTGCTAGCGGTTTGGGTGGCGGATTGCGTTTGCAGCACCTTCGCCAAAGCGGCTACTTCCTGGCGCAACTGAGCTACTTCGCTCAGGCTCGCTTCCAGTTGCTGGATACGGGCGGCTTGTTCCTCAATAATGGCCTGCTGCTCTTGTACCGCGTTGACCAACAGATAGGTTACCGAACTGCCGTCGTAGGCCAGGTAATCTTCCCCTAGTGGTCCTTTCTCATTCATTGGGCGTACCGTGTAGGGAGCCACTTGCTGAATTTCCTGGGCGATCACGCCGATAAACTCGGGCTCGGTGGGCAAATCCAATAAACCATTGTAGTGGTAACGCACCGGACGGATCGCCAACACTTGCGCCAGGCCATCCTTAAATTCGCGGATATCCGTCTTCAGGCGGCGGTCAGAAGGACCAGCCCAGGAACCGCCGTTAGGCTTCACGGCGTCGTCGGTGCCCAGTTGCAATAAATGGGTAGGGTTGTTGATCCCAATACCTACCCGCGAATTGACCCCATCTACCTGGAGAATATTACCGCCAGCTGCGGTTAGGAAATTGGCGCGGTTGGTGAGAAAATAGCGGGCATCGCCACGAACCGTTATGTTACCCGTCACATTAGTGTTACCCACCACTTCCAGGGCTGCATTACCAGGTGCTACGTTGATGCCTACATTGCCGGCTTTTACGTGCACATTGCCACTTTCGACTTGTAATTTACTATCTGGACTCTGGGTGCCAAGGCCAATATTACCGTTCGTGGCAGCTATTACCAGACTATTGGTAGGTGCATTGGGAATGATTTTAAATGGCAATTTGGAACCATTTGTGACGTCCCGGACAAAGAAATTTGCTTCGTTACCCCCTAGGTCCCAGGTTTGTGACGTAAAGCCGCTGGAACCATTTTGCTCCAGACGCATCGCGGGGGTATTACCTGAAGCCACGTGCAAATCCAACACCGGAGTGGCCGTTCCAAAGCCTACATTGCCACCTGAACTGCTGACCACAATGGCATTGGCTCCGGCACCTGCTGCTACCCGAAAGGGGGTAGTACTAGCAGTAGCATCGTCGATAGCAAAGTAGCTGGCTCCTCCGTTGGAGGAATCATTGATGGTTATCCGCCAGTCGTTAGAAGGAAAACTGCCCGAATTACTCGTATCGTCAAAGTGAATCCGCAGGTTGTTTTCTTTGAGGCGTTCGGTATCAAAGCTGAAGTTCTCGTTGTTGACACAGTCAATCCCTATACAGGCGCTACCTCGTACGATCAGATCATCCAAGATAACCTGGTCGTCATCGTCCATGCTGTTGTCCCGGGTCAGGGTGGGTGCCAGATTTGTTTCTATGTAATTGAGCGAAGCGTAGATGGCTTCCGGTGCAGCGTAATTTTTACGGTGCTGCGCCATACCTGGAGTAGGTAGTCCTTGTTCGCGCTGGGCAGGTGCTACGAACTGTCCGTTGCGTACGCCAAAATTGACCAACATGCCACGGGCTTCCGTAGGGAGATTGTTACTTTCCCGGTAAGCGCGAATGCCCGCTTCGTCGCCTTGCTGGCTCAGGGCCAGTAGGTCAGCTTGCTGTGCTTCCGTCAGGCGGTAAACCGGGGTAATCTGTACCTGGTAAGAACCGTCCACAAATGCGGTGCCGTCGGCCTGGGCAGGAGCCAGGCGAATGTCGGCTACATTGGGCAAATCCTGGCGAAAATAGTAACCGTTGGGGCCACTGATCTCCAGCAGGTAAGATTGCTGCTCGGCATTCATTTCAATGCGGGCCTCGTTGGCGTCCATCACCACCTGCTGCACGGCAGGAGACTGGGCTTGTAACATGGATCCAAATAAGCAGCATACGAGCAGACCTAATAGTTGCTTGGGTTTAGCTGTCCTCATGGGTTTGAAGTTGTAATTTGTTATGGAATAATCGATTCAATGCAAATGCATCTGACACCATCACAACTACGTTGCAATGGGCAGAAATCAAGTGTTGTCATAGGTTTTCACCGGAAAATTGGGAAAAGACTCCCAAATATATAAACATCCTGTAAATATATGGCAATAAACGGCCTTATCTTCAACTAAATGTTTTCGTTGGCCAGGCTATTGTTGGCCAACGCGATGTACCTGATCCGCCTTTAGATCACCAAAATCTTCCCATTCCCCACCCGGCCATCTCACCCGTAGCTGAAAATGCGTAGCTGCGCCCAAGCCAAAATGCACCGTCTTGGGATGGCCCGAAAGGTAACCCGTCGTGCTGTGAATTTCTGCCCAAAGCTGTTGCCCATCCGGGAGGGTTACAATGAGGTTGGCCCCAATGGCATCGCGGTTGCTCCTGGCCGGATTGCCCGCCAACTGGATGCTGGCCCAGTGGTTGTGATTTTGCTCGGAGCCGTTGCGAAACAAGCGGGCCGGCCCCTGAAACTCGTTGACCACCACATCCAGGTCGCCATCGTGGTCGAAATCCAGGTAGGCCGCGCTGCGCGAGGTCCCCTGATAAGCCAACGGGCTAGCGGGAACGACATTGAGTTCACCATCCCGATTTTCAAAAAAGATATTCTTCTCGGCATTGCTGGTCGCAAAGACGACGGCCTTGGTCTCGCCAGCCGGCGAAGCGTAGTAGGGGTTTTCGACCCCGTAAACGCTGTACTCGTTCATGCCGGTCAGGCAGTACAGGTCGAGGTCGGTATCGTTGTCGTAGTCAAAGAAATCGGCATCCCAGGACCAGCCGGTAGCCGAGTAGCCCCGATCTACATTGTTGGCGGTTACATATTCTTCCCGATCGGGGCTGGATAAAAAGAGGTCATTGGCTTCCACTACCCGCATGGTCGCCAGGGATTTGGGGTCGAAATGTGCCCGGGTATCCTCGTTGGGCAAGACGTATTTATCGTCTTTTTCCATGACCACAATGTTGGAAATGTAAAAATCGGGGCGGAGGTCACCGTTCAGGTCCCCTACCCCAACGTTCATGGTGTAGGACGGCTTGTCGGTACCCAGCTCCGCGCTGCGGTCGATGAACGTACCGTCGTGCTGGTTGATGTAGTAGGCGTTGGTTCCAAAATCGTTACCGGCGATGAGATCCTGCCAGCCATCGCCATTGATGTCGGCGTGGCCTACGGCCTGGGTCCAGCCGCTGTTCTCCACCCCCGAGCCCGCGGATACATCAGCAAAGCGGAAGCCCCCCAGGTTGCGGAACAGCTTGTTGGGTGTCCCATTGGTATTGTGTCGGCGCAGGGTGGGCAATTCGCCCTGGAGGTAGTTGCCAAAATAGCCGAGGTAGATATCCAGGCGCCCGTCGCGGTCGTAGTCCAGCACGGTGGCCGGGCCAGCCACCAGTCCTTCCCCGCCCAGTTGCGCCAGGTGGCTGACGTCCTCGAAGGTTCCGTCGCTGCGGTTGCGGTACATGCGGTGTTGGTCATTGGCGTAGGTGATGAGGATATCCTGGTTGCCGTCGTTGTCGAAGTCGACAATAATGGGTTGGCGGGGTTCGCCGTAGGTGCCGTCGGGCCGCTGCCAGTCGATGCCTGCCTGAGTGGTGATGTCTTCCAGTTTTTGCCCGCCTACATTTTTATAGAGGCGGTTGCCCTGGCCGCTCAGCAGCAGGATATCGGCCCAACCATCGTTGTCGATATCTTCGGCCGCTACCCCACCCCCACCAAAAGCGGGCGGAATGGCCAGGCGGGCCAGGTTTTCGGACTCCTTGACCACGTAGCTCCGGATCAGGCGGCTCAGCCAGTCGGAATTGCGGTGACTGAAATTCAGGCCCACGGCAGCGGTGATGTCCTGAAAGCCTGGCCCGGCCAGTGGCGTGTCCAGCGCCGGGGCCGATTGGATGGCCGTCCGGCCGGCGGTACTGACTGCTGGCATTTCGGCATGCTTGAGCAGTTTGTCCTGGAAGTTGACCAGGGCGTTGTTCAGGTTGGCGATCTGCAGGGCGCTGCCCCCGTTAGCCACCACCTCCTCACCGGCCATGCGGAACAACAAGACGGCAAATTGGGCCACACCCTCTACGTACATCTCCAGGGCAAAGGGATCGGGGAGCACCACCAGTTCGGAACCGTGGTCTTGCAGCACAAAACGCAGGTACTGCCAGTGCAGGCCGCTGTCGCGGAAGGCGTCCAGGTCGTAAGACTGGATCACCGTACGTTCCGTCCGGAGCAAACGGGGGAAGTAGGTGACGTCTTCAAAATAATTCACCGAATGGGGCAGGATGCTTTGCACCGCCTGGTACATTTGTCCGTAATTCAGTTGGGGTGTCCCGGCCTGGCGGGCCAGTTCCTGGGCAGACAGGAGTAATTCGCTGCTGAACTGGACCATAATTGCCGTAAAATGGTTTTTTAAGGCCTCGGATTCTTCGGTGGATTTTGGCCAGGGCACTTTGGAAAAATACACCTGGATATTGCGCATAAATACGGCCTGGCTGATGGCATTGTAAGCGGTATAAGCGGCCTGTTTTTCGGTAATCTGGGCTTCCAGAATGGTCGTTATCTCCTGCTGGCTCAAACGGACAGCGGCACCTGAATTACTTTGACGGTAAGGAAAACGCCAGCTGGCCCGGGCCGTGGCGAGTTGATCGGCCTGAATTTCCTGGCTGCCGGCGGCGCGGGCCTGGGCGTCGGCGTCCCCGAGCAAGGCCAGTACGGCAATGTCGATTCCTTGCTTGAAGTAGGCCAACTGTTCCTCGTCGAGGGGAGCCAGGTTGGCCGCGTCCAGGTAGCAGGCCTGCTGGATCGACAAAATAGCCCGCAGGGCGTAGGCCACCGTGCTGTACTGGCGAAAATCCCGCTCCGGAATATTCACCTGCCGGCCACCCGGCAAAACTACTTTTACGCCCTCGGGAAAGATTTCAAACTGAAAATGCGCCTGCACGACCGACTTGAACAAGGCCAGCCGGGCGGCAGGGGCCAGATCGGCAGTCAGGCGCTGGGTGTATCCCTGCCAGATGCTGCGCACCAACTGCTGCTGAAAATCGATGCGGGCCTCGCGGGCCGCCATACTGAGCGGGGTACCGTAGATAAAGTCTTCCAAACGCGCCGCCGTGGCGTGGCACTTGGGATCGCGGGCACCTTCCAACGTCCCCATTTGGGTAAGTACGGGTTGGAATGGCGATGGGCCCTGGGCTGACAAGGAGGGAAAGCCTACAAAAAACAAGATGACAACCAGCAATGGTGGGTAGACAAGGGGATATTTCATGGCAAATACAACTTCAACTTAATGAGTAGCCAAAGCTACTGCTTTCGCTGGAGAAGGTAAATTAATGCACAGAAAAAATAGGTAAAAGCAGGAATAACCTCTTCATCTTACCTATCCACTGCATTCCGAAGTAAATACCACCCATTTTATAAAAAACAATAAATTAGCTGGATATTTGCAAATACAACCCCACAAACCTGCAACCCAACCCCCACAACTCCATATTTTTTTTCAAAAAAAAATAACCATTGGGACAACAGCGTAAGCAGAAAGGTGAGCTAAGCCCGAAACTTGTCCTATTGGTTTTAGATGTATCAATTTCCTGTCCATTCAGGATTTACTGCTCAAAACAAATTATGAAAAACAAAGTATTTACCTGGTCAGCCACCGTCGCCTTAGCCGGATTTCTCTTTGGCTTCGACACCGTCGTCATTTCTGGTGCCAACCTTCCGATCAAGGAATTGTGGAACACCTCCCCTTTTTTCCACGGCATGTTCATTATGTCGATGGCGTTGTGGGGAACCGTTGTTGGGGCCCTCTTCGGCGGGATTCCCTGTGAGCGCTACGGCCGCAAGAAAACTTTGTTTTGGATCGGTGTTTTGTACCTGGTCTCCGCCATCGGTTCCGGGCTGGCATTGGATCCCTATTCCTTTTCGATCTTTCGTTTCATTGGCGGCATCGGCGTGGGTGCATCATCGGTGGCAGCCCCCACTTATATATCCGAAATCTCTTCGGCCAAGAACCGGGGGAAATTCGTGGCGATGTACCAGTTCAACATTGTGCTCGGTATCTTCATTGCCTTTATTTCCAACTACCTGATCGGGCTGAGCGGTGGCCCCAATGCCTGGCGCTGGATGCTGGGCGTAGAAGCCATTCCGGCCGCAGCCTATTGTTTGATGGTACTGACGGTGTCCGAAAGCCCGCGGTGGTTGATCCTCAAACGCAAAGACGAAGCCCGGGCCTGGCCGATCATTACGGCCATCACCCGGGGCAACCAGCTAGAGGCGCAGGTGATGCTCGCCGAGATCAAGGCCAGCAAGCAGACCCCCGCCCAGGAGGCCGAGGGCTTTTTCTCCAAAAAATACAGCAAGCCCCTGACCCTGGCTTTTCTGATCGCCTTTTTCAACCAATTGTCGGGTATCAACTTTGTGTTGTACTATGCACCGGAGCTGTTGGAAAAAGCAGGCCTGGCCGCTCAGGATTCGCTGGGCAATTCAATCGCCATTGGAGGGGTCAACCTGATCTTTACGCTGCTGGGGATGTACCTCATCGATCGCGCTGGCCGCCGCCAGCTGATGATCTACGGATCCCTTGGCTATATCCTCAGCCTGAGCATGGTGGCCTATGCCTTCCTGGCGGGCTTGAGTTCTACTTTCTTGCTCACTTTCATTCTGGTCTTTATTGCCTCCCACGCCATTGGCCAGGGCGCGGTCATCTGGGTTTTCATCTCCGAGATCTTTCCCAACAACGTGCGGGCCTTCGGGCAATCGTTTGGGTCGGGTACCCACTGGATTTTTGCGGCGCTGATCACCTTGCTTACGCCGGTATTCATTGATTCCAAAGCAGGCATATTTAGCGACAACCCTTGGCCGGTATTTGCCTTTTTTGCCGGGTTTATGGTGCTGCAGTTGCTGTTCGTCTTGTTGATGATGCCCGAAACCAAAGGCGTTTCCCTGGAGGACCTGCAACGGCAGATGGTACGGGAGGATGTCCCGCTGGAGACGGGCTTCAAACCGGGGGAGGTGGTTTAGGGAAGTGCGAGGAAGTAGGCCTTTTTCGTGAAACCGGTGGCCTGCGCTACGCCAGCGCAACGGGTGTGTTGGTCGCCTCGCAGGCTGTGGCTAACCCCAGTTGCCGAATTACCCCGAAAAATCAATCCCGCTGTAAATAGCACCCAATTCAATACGACCTTGCTGGAGCATCTGGAAAGCGTCGGTCATTTTATCATATTCTTGTGACAACCATGCTGACGAATGGGCTTCCCTCATTTGATTGATCACATTGCAGCTATCGCTATCAATATAAATGACTTGTTGCAAAGTTGGAATCTTGCGATAA